>JGI24025J20009_10000232_pt1 | contig 43332 bp, 36 predicted proteins | sample Cruoilmetagenom3_FD_20009 | JGI IMG/M metagenome (IMG submission 20009)
TCACTCACCGGGCATGACAATCCGTTTGGTCTGGCCATTTTTCAGCACCATCAGCCCGGCCGCGTCAATACCGACGATCCGGCCCCAGGCACGCCGCTGGCCCGCCTTCACCTGTTCAACCCGCCCGCCAGGCAGACGCACCAGCGCGCGCAACGCGTCCGAGGGGCCAAAAATGCCCAGCAGGTTCAGGGCGGAACGATCCAGCACATCATTTCGCGTGGCTTTCAATGCCACATTGTCAGGCGTCACGCCTGCGGAGGTAGGGTTTGTCATTCGGGGGGCTTCCCATGCGGCGCTTTGACAACAGCCACATGTTTAAATGAGTGATTTCGACTGATTTCGGCTGATTTTGATGGCGACCTAACATGGCCCGGATGACCAGCGAAAGTGTGACACCCGGTCACCTCTCCCCCAGTCGGCAAAAACCAGCCGAACCTGCCAGTCCCCTGCGCCGAAAACCCGTTTGGGTTTGAAGAGCAGCCCCGGAGTTCCGCCTTACTCTGCCGCCGGTTTCATCTCGAATCCCTGATCGAGCTTGTCAGCGGGGATAACCGGATACTCGCCCGAGAAACAGGCGTCGCAATACTGCGGGCACGCCTTGTCGCGCCCTTTGGCCTCGCCCACGGCGCGATACAACCCGTCCATCGAGATGAACCTCAGGCTGTCCACAGACAGGTGGTCGCGCATCTCATCCTCGGTCATCGTCGCGGCCAGCAATTTGTCACGCTCGGGCGTGTCGACACCGTAGAAACACGGCCAGGCGGTCGGCGGGCTGGCAATGCGGAAATGCACCTCCTTGGCCCCGGCATCGAGGATCATTTCCTTGATCTTGCGCGACGTGGTGCCGCGCACCACGCTGTCATCCACCAGTATCACCCGCTTGCCGCGGATCAGCGCGCGGTTGACGTTCAGCTTCAGGCGCACTCCCATGTTGCGGATCTGTTCGGTCGGCTCGATGAATGTCCGGCCCACATACTGGTTGCGGATGATCCCCATCGCGTAAGGAATCCCCGATTGCAGCGAAAATCCAATCGCCGCCGGCGTGCCGCTGTCGGGCACCGGGCAGACCAGATCGGCCTCGACCGGGCTTTCCTTGGCCAGCTCGCGGCCAATCGCCTCGCGGGTTTCATAGACCGATCGGCCCCCGAGAATCGAATCGGGGCGCGAGAAATACACATGTTCAAAGATGCAGAACTTGCTGGGCTGCGGGCGGAACGGGAACAGGCTTTGCAACCCGTTGCTATTGATAACGACCATCTCGCCCGGTTCGATCTCGCGCACGAACTCGGCCCCGATGATGTCCAGCGCGCAGGTCTCGGAACTCAGCGCCCAGCCATCACCGATCTTGCCCAGCACCAGCGGGCGCACCCCCAGCGGGTCGCGTACGCCGATCAGCTTGGTGCGGGTCATGGCCACCACCGAAAACGCGCCCTCGACCCGGCGCAGCGCGTCTTCCATCCGCTCGGGGATGTTGCGTTGCAACGACCGCGCCATCAGGTGAATGATGCATTCGCTGTCGGATGAGGACTGAAAGATCGAGCCGCGTTCGATCAGTTCGCGGCGCAGGGCATTGGCGTTGGTGATGTTGCCATTGTGGGCAATCGCCGCGCCGCCCATGGAAAATTCGCCAAAGAACGGTTGCACATCGCGGATCGCGGTCGGGCCTTTTGATCCCGAGGTGGAATAGCGCACATGGCCAATGGCCAGCGGGCCGGGCAGGGTCTCCATCACCTTCTGCGAGGTGAAATTGTCGCGCACATAGCCAAAGCGCTTGGCGTTGTTAAAGCCCTGCTCCGGATCATGGGCGACAATGCCGCCGGCCTCTTGCCCGCGATGTTGCAGGGCGTGCAGGCCAAGGGCGACGAAATTGGCGGCGTCATTGACGCCGATGACACCGAAAACCCCGCATTCTTCGCGCAATTTGTCGTCGTCAAACGGATGGGCGGCGGGAAAGTGCGGGCGGGAGGTGGCAGGCAGCAAAGCGGCAGCTCCGAATCCATTGCGGTATGTGGTCAGGGCATAGTCTGTCCTGACCTCGCTGTCATCAAAGTATCACAACTTTTCTGTCGCACCCAACCGCAGCGTGACCAACAGTGCTATTTCGCCTTGCAGTTGCCGACCAGGTTTTCATATTGCTGCGTGATCCAGCCCAGCGCCTCTTGCGGATTTTGCTCTTCTATCTGGCCGGTCATGCGGGCAAAAACCTGGGCCGCGCGGCTTTCATCGACAATGGTAAAGTTCTGGCCGGTCATCACCGTGTCATAGACAAAGAACGCAATCGCCACCAACAGGATGCCGCGCGCCACACCAAACAGAAAACCAAGCCCCTGGTCCATCCCGCCAAGGGCCGAGCGCTGCACCAGCGATGAAAACAACGGCGTAAAGAACGACATGACGATCAGCGCCACGGCGAACACGGCGGCAAAGGCGGAAATGATGCTCAACTCGCAACTGTCGGCGATAAAGTCACCCACCACGGGCACTTCTTTGATCAGCGGTTCGACCTGAGGCGCAAAGATGAATCCCAGCACCGCAGCAGCCACCCAACCGGCAATGGCCATGATTTCGCGCACCATCCCGCGTGAATACGCCAGAATTGCCGAAATGACGATAATCAGGGCAACCGCCCCGTCGATTATGGTGAAACCTTCCATGTGCCTCGCCTGTTTATTCTGTCGTCCCCGCGGCCACCTTACCCGGCTCCGAAGTGTTCGCCAACAAATCCTGTCAAATCACTGGCCCTTGTCAGCGTCATACCGGCATTTGTAACAGTTTTGCCACCCGCCGTACTGTTCACCGGGGCGATTGCGGCGGTAAAACCAAGTTTCTGCGCCTCTTTCAACCGGTTTTCAGTCTGCGGGGCCGGGCGCAGGGCACCCGACAGGCTGATTTCACCGAAAATCACTGTTTCCGCCGGCAGGGCCACGTCTTCGCGCGCACTCAGCAGGGCGGCGGCGACGGCCAGATCGGCGGCGGGTTCGGTGATCTTCAGACCGCCGGCGACGTTCAGATAGACATCAAGCCCGGCAAACGGAATGCCACAGCGCGCCTCAAGCACCGCCAGGATCATCGCCAGCCGCCCGCCATCCCAGCCAATCACGCTGCGCCTTGGCTGGGCGTGCGGGGTCGGGGCGACCAGCGCCTGCAATTCGACCAGCAGCGGGCGGGTGCCTTCGATGCCGGCAAACACCACCGATCCGGGGCTTGGCGTGCCACGTTCGCTGAGAAACAACGCCGAGGGGTTGGACACTTCGGCCAGGCCGCGCCCGGTCATCTCGAACACGCCAATCTCATCCGCCGGACCAAAGCGGTTCTTGACGGCCCGCAATATGCGGAACTGATGGCCGCGTTCGCCTTCGAAATACAGCACCGTGTCGACCATATGTTCGACCACCCGCGGACCGGCGATCTGGCCTTCCTTGGTCACGTGGCCCACCAGAATCACCGACACGCCGCGCCGTTTGGCAAAACTGGTCAGCTCATGCGCGGCGGCCCGCACCTGAGATACCGACCCCGGCGCGCTTTCGACATTGTCGGCCCACATGGTCTGGATGGAATCGATGATGGCCAGCGCCGGGCGCTCGGCCTCAAGGGTGGTCAGGATATCCCGCAGGTTGGTTTCCGTGGCCAGCTTGACCGGCGCGTCCGCCAGCCCAAGGCGCTGGGCGCGCATGCGTATCTGGGCGGCGGCCTCTTCACCGCTGATATAAAGGGTCTTCAGGCCGACCTTTGCAAAGTTGGCGGCCGCCTGCAACAGCAGGGTGGACTTGCCGATACCGGGATCGCCCCCCACAAGGATGGCCGAGGCCGGAACCAGCCCGCCGCCCAACACCCGGTCAAGCTCGTCCATGCCGGACAGGGTACGCGGCGGCGGGGTCTCGGTTGTGCTGAGGTTGCTCAGCTCGATTGAGGCACCGCGCCTTGCGCCCAGCGATTTGCTGGCAGGCCCCGAGGACAGGGGCGTTTCCTGAACGATGGTATTCCATTCGCCGCAGGCGTCACAACGACCGGACCATTTGGAAAAAGCCGCCCCACAGGCCGAGCAGGTGAAGGATTTTGTTTTTGCCATGCGGGTTTCTTGCCCCAGACTGCACCGCTCCTCAAGCCTTTACAGGCTTTTGTTGCGGCTCCTGCGTTCGGTGATGAACCCCAGGGCGATGCCGCCGAGGATACAGCCGGTGAACAGGTACAGCCCCCACGCGACCTCGATCGTGCCAAGGCCGATACCTTTGGACAGGGTGATGTACAGCGCGATCAGGAATATGTCGGCCATGGCCAGTTTGCCCAGAATGTGAAGGGCGGGCAGGGTGCGCGGGTCCAGCAGGTGCCATTGGATCAGTGCCATGCCGATGACCTTGAGGTAGGGGGCAAAGATGGCAAAGAACGTGACGAGAAGGGCCAGGAATACGTCCGAGTCCCACAAGGATTGCAACCCGGTGATAACCGAGATTTCCGACAGGCCGAAAAGCGGGAGAAGGCCGGCACGCAACAGCGGCGCAAACCACGCGATGGGGTAAAGAACCAACAATGACAGGGTGGCGAGACGCAGGATCACCATCCCATACCCCATCATTGGCGCAGACTTTTTTCGCGAAAAAAGTGGAAAAGAAAATTCGTGGAATTTTCTTGTTTCACCTGTCGAGGCGTCATCGCACCGCCTCGATCGGCCCTTCCGCCCGCCCGTGAATGAACTGATCCAGATAGGGATCACCCGAATGATCCATCTGCGCCACCGGCCCGGTCCATTTGATCACCCCGTCATGCAGCATCGCCACATTGTCGGCAATCGCCCGCACCGAGGTCATGTCGTGGGTGATGGTCATCGCCGTCGCGCCCATTTCGGTGACAATTTCGCGGATCAGATCGTTGATCACCCCGGCCATGATCGGGTCCAGCCCGGTGGTCGGCTCGTCGAAAAAGATGATCTCGGGTTCGGCGGCAATGGCGCGCGCCAGACCGACCCGCTTTTGCATGCCCCCGGACAGTTCGGCGGGCAGCAAGTCGGCCACATCCGCCTTAAGCCCGACGCGGCGCAGCTTTTCGATGGCGATCTCGCGTGCCTCTTTCTGCGGGCGCATCAATGACCCGCGCAGCAGCCGGAATGCGACATTCTGCCAGACCGGCAGCGAATCAAACAGCGCACCACCCTGAAACAGCATCCCGAACCGGGCCAGGAAGGCGTCGCGGTCGCCTTTGGTCGCATCCTTGCCATCAACGAAAATCTTGCCCGCGTCCGGCTTGATCAGCCCAAGAATACACTTCAGCGCCACCGATTTCCCGGTTCCCGACCCGCCGATGATCACCATCGAAGATCCACGCGGAACATGCAGGGTCATGCCGCGCAACACGCGGTTCGATCCAAATGCCTTATGCACATCTTCCATGCGGATCATACCGAAAACAACACCCCCGTGAGCACGAAATTCGCCGCCAGGATCAGGATTGCGGCGGCTTCGACGCTGCTTTTTGTGGCGCGCCCCACGCCCTGCGCGCCGCGCCCGGAATCCATGCCGTAATAACAGCCCATCATCGCCGAGATTGTCCCGAAAGCGGCCCCTTTTATCAGCGATGAAACAACGTCCTTCATCTCAAGAAAGTCAACGGTATTCTGTAGATAGGTGGCGGCGTTAAAGTCGAGATTCTGCACCGCCACCACATATCCTCCGGCAATGCCGATGATGTCGCCCACTCCCACCAGCAACGGCACGGTGATCAGCGCGGCGAGTACGCGCGGGGCCACCAGATACTTCATCGGATGGGTCGAAAGCGTGACCAGCGCGTCGATCTGTTCGGTCACTTTCATGGTGGCGATTTCGGCGGCGATGGATGATGTCACGCGCGCCGCAATCATCAGCCCGACCAGCACCGGACCCAACTCGCGCACCATGCCGATGGCGACGATCTGCGGCACCACGGCCTCGGCGTTGAACCGCGAGCCGCCGGCGTAGATCTGCAACGCCAGCGCGCCACCAGTGAACACCGCCGTCAAGCCGACCACCGGCAGCGACAGCCAGCCGATATTCAACAGCGCATTGACAAATTCTCGCGGATAGAACGGCGGACGAAAGAAATGACTGATCGCCCCGCCGGCGAACAGCGCGATCTGACCGGTTTTGGCAAGCATCAGCAGGACGGAACGACCCAGCGAGGCCAGCGCGTCAAGCGGGTTCATTCGCGGTACATCCGTGCATAACGCGGCCCCAGCGAAGTAAGGATTTCATAGCCGATGGTGCCCGCCGCGCCTGCCAGCGTATCCACATCCTGCTCGGGGCAGAGGATCGACAAATGCGCCGGCTCTGCCGCCAGATCGGTCACATCGGCGGTGATCAGATCCATCGACACCCGCCCGACCACCGGACAGGCCGTGCCTTCGGCATAAACCTGCGCCGTGGTGCCCATCGCCCGGATCAGACCATCGGCGTATCCGGCCCCAAGCGTGGCAATGCGCGTGGGGCGCTTTGCCGTCCAGGTGTTGCCATAGCCAACCGTCTCGCCGGGGGCGAGATCACGGATCTGAATCACCGGCAGGTCAAGCGACACAACCGGGCGCGCATCACTGAACGGTGCCCCGCCATAAAGCCCGATACCGGGGCGGGTCAGGGAAAAATGATAGTCCTTGCCAAGCAGGATGCCGGCGGTGGCAGACAGTGAAAGTGGTACATCAAGACCATTCGTCATCTCGTTGAAAACGCTTAATTGCTGGCGGTTCATAGGATGGTCAGGTTCATCCCCGCACGCCAGGTGCGAGGTGACCAGAACCGGGTTCTGCCCGACCGCTACATCGCGCAGCGCGGCCCATTCGCCAGGCTCCATCCCCAGCCGGTTCATGCCGGTATCAAGTTGAATGCCAAACGGCGCACCGGCAAGGTTTTCCACATGGCGCAGCATCTGATCGACCGAGTTGAGCATGGGCGTCAGATCATGGGCCCGGATCAGCCCGGAATCACCGGCCATATGCCCGGATAACACCGAAATGCGCAGCCCCGGCCCAACGGCTTTGCGCAGGGCCACACCCTCGCGGGTCAGGGCCACAAAGAAATGCCGCACACCGGCATCGGCCAGCGCGCGCGCCACCCGGTCGATGCCCAGGCCATAGGCGTCCGCCTTGACCACGGCCCCGGTTTCGCAGGCGGTCATGGCGTCCAACGCGCGCCAGTTGGCGATCAGCGCGGTCAGATCAATGCTCAGGGTTGCGGAACTCATGGTTTGTTCATGGCATGGGGACAGGTGAGGTCAAGGGGAAAGCCGGCTAAGCGGCTAAAACTGCTGATCGTCGTCCTGCTGCCACGGCTTGGCGAGGTTGCCAAAGCGAGTGAAACGCCCCTCAAAGCTGAGTTCGACCGTGCCGATCGGCCCGTGGCGCTGTTTGCCGATCACCACCTCGGCGCGCCCGTGCAGCTTGTCCATGCGGTCCTGCCAGACGGCCATTTCATCAAGCCGGTCATCCGACGGTTTTTCGCGCTCGGCGTAATATTCTTCGCGGAACACGAACATAACCACATCCGCGTCCTGTTCGATCGACCCGGATTCGCGCAGGTCGGAAAGCTGCGGGCGCTTGTCCTCGCGGTTTTCCACCTGACGCGACAACTGGGACAGGGCGATGACCGGAATATCAAGTTCCTTGGCTATCGCCTTGAGTCCCATGGTTATTTCGCTGATCTCGTTGACCCGGTTTTCCGACTTTCCGGTGCCGCGCACCAGCTGAAGATAGTCGACAATCAGCACGTCCAGCCCATGCGTGCGTTTCAACCGCCGCGCCCGCGCCGCCAACTGGCTGATCGGCAGGGCCGGCGTGTCGTCGATATAAAGCGGGCAGGCCTCAAGGTCTTTGGCGGCTTCGACAAAACGACGAAATTCGGTCTCGGTCATATCGCCGCGACGGATCTGTTCTGATGGCACTTCGGATGCTTCTGACAGGATCCGCGCGGCGAGCTGCTCGGCACTCATTTCAAGCGAATAAAACCCGACAACGCCGCCATCGACGGTGCCTTCGGTCCCATCCGGTTTTTTGCCTTTTTTATAGGCTTTGGCGACGTTGAAGGCGATGTTGGTCGCCAGCGAGGTCTTGCCCATCGACGGACGCCCGGCAAGAATCAGCAGGTCCGAACGGTGCAGCCCGCCCAGTTTCTTGTCCATGTCGATCAGCCCGGTCGAGACGCCAGCCAGCCCGCCCTCGCGTTGATAGGCGGCGTTGGCGACATTGACTGCGTCCGTTACCGCCTTGAGAAAGCTCTGAAATCCACTTTCTGTCTGGCCTTGCTCCGAGAGTTTGTAAAGCTGCTGTTCGGCTTCGACAATCTGGTCTTTCGGCTCGCTTGCCACATCGACCCGTGCCGCTTTGTCCGAGATGTCACGGCCCAGACCGATCAACTCGCGCCGGATCGCGAAATCATAGATCATCTGGGCGTAGTCACGCACCGCAAAGGCACTGATGGCGGCCCCCGCAAGGCGCGCCAGATAGGCCGGGCCACCCAGTTCCTTGAGCCCTTCGTCATCCTCCATGAATGCCTTGAGCGTCACCGGCGAGGCCAGCGCGTTCTTGGCAATACGGGTTGATGCGATTTCGAAGATGCGGGCATGCACGGGGTCGTGAAAATGCTGTGGGCCGATGATCTGGGCGATGCGGTCATAGACATCGTTATTGGTCAGGATCGCGCCCAGAAGCTGTTGTTCAGCCTCAACCGAATGGGGCATCGCGCCCTGGTTTTCGGCCTCTGTCGGGGGTGTCCCGAATGTGGTGATTTCGTTCATGTTGTTCCCCGCCCGGCTGTCACCGCCGTTGGCTTTTCCTCATACCGGAACCTGTGGCCCGGGGGCAAATTGTATGTTTCTGTGGATAGGCTGTGAGCAGCTTTGGTTGCGCCATATGAATGATGCGCTTGCCGTGTCACTGCGTCAACATATTGTGCCTCGACTGCGGTGGTGCGCTATTTTCCGCGCGAATTTTGCCAGGCGCGAGGGGCATCAAGGAAGGTTTCGACTTCACGCAATGTTTCCGCGTCAAAGGCACCGGATGCCCTGGCTTCGGCCAACACGTCCCACCAGGTACACAAGGAATGCAGGCTAACGCCATGTTCGCCCAAATTCTTTTCCGTGTCCGGGAAGATGCCGTAGTAAAAGATTACGGCCGTATGGGCGCAACTGGCCCCGGTTTCGCGAATCGCATCGACAAAGCTGATCTTTGATCCGCCATCGGTGGTCAGATCCTCGACCAGCAAAACCCGGTCGCCGGGGGCCATTTCGCCTTCGATACGGGCGTTGCGGCCATAGCCTTTGGGTTTCTTGCGCACATAAGACATCGGCAGGCCCATGCGCTCGGCCACGAGGGCGGCAAAGGGGATGCCTGCGGTTTCACCTCCGGCGATGTTGTCGAACGCCTCGTAACCGGCATTGCGCATGATCGTGACGGTCAGGAAATCCATCAGGGTGGCGCGGATACGCGGGTATGAGATCAGCTTGCGACAGTCGATATATGTGGGGCTGGGCAGGCCGCTGGCCAGGGTGAACGGCTCGGCGGCGTTGAAGTGGACGGCCTTGATTTCAAGCAGCATCCGGGCGGTCAGGCGGGCCATTTCCTGAGGCGTCGGGTAAGAGGTGGGGATCATTTTCTTCTCTCCTGGGGTGGCTCGTCAAGCCCGTGCCGGGCTTTCTTCGCAAGGGCGGGNGGTTAGGGCGAAACAGTCCAGTGCAGGTCGAATCCGGGGTCAAAAACCGTGACGCCGCCGTCTTTTGTCCTGATCTTGTCAGGGTAGCGGACCGGCGCGCCGCGGGTCAGGGTAATGGTCGTGTCATTTGCCGGCAGCCGGTAAAAGGCTGGTCCGTTGAGCGAGGTGAAACCCTCCAGCCGGTCCAGCGCACCTTCCCTGTCGAACACTTCCGCCAGAATCGACATGGTGTTGGGCGCGGTAAAGCAGCCCGCGCAACCGCAGCCGGTTTCCTTGGCCGCATCCACATGCGGCGCGCTGTCGGTGCCCAGAAAGAACCTGTCATCGCCCGATATGGCGGCCTTCACCAGCGCCAGACGGTGTTCTTCGCGCTTGGCCACGGGCAGGCAGTAATAATGCGGGCGGATGCCGCCGACCAGGATATGATTGCGGTTGATCACCAGATGATGCGTGGTGATTGTGGCCGCAAGATCAGCATCATGCGCCTTGATATAGTCAACCGCCTGCGTCGTGGTGATATGCTCCATCACCACCCGCAGCCCCGGCGTGGCGCGCCGGATCGGATCCAGAACCCGGTCGATGAACACCGACTCACGGTCGAAGATGTCGATGTCGCTGTCGGTCACCTCGCCGTGCACGCAAAGCGGCAGGCCAATCGCCGCCATACGCTCCAACACGGCGCGCACGCGGTCGAAATCGGCAACACCGCTGGCCGAATTGGTGGTGGCCCCGGCCGGGTAAAGCTTCACCGCCGAGATCAGCCCGCCGGCAAAAGCCGCCGCCACATCGTCGGGGTCGGTGTCTTCGGTCAGGTACAGCGTCATCAGCGGTTCGAACGTGGCCCCCCTGGGCAGCGCCTTCAGTATCCGCGCCCGGTAGCCGGCCGCATCGGCCCCGGTAACAACCGGCGGCACAAGGTTGGGCATGATGATGGCACGGGCGAAATGACGGGCGGTTTCGGGCAGCACGGCGCGCAGCATGTCGCCATCGCGCAGGTGCAGGTGCCAGTCGTCGGGCTGGCGTATGGTCAGGGTGTCGCTCATGGTTCACCGGCTAGCACAGGCTTGGGGTTCAGGCCAGAGGGGCGGGGCGATTTGACCGTGCGGCCTGTCCGGCGCACAGGATTCCCGACAATGGGCCCGATAATGGAACTGACAATAGGTCTGGACAGCAACAACATCCGGGTGCAGGAAAATCCTGGCCATTGGGGTTGCAATTACATTCGAAAACAGGAATATGTTGTAATGAGAGAATACTGGTCCGGGGGACGGTTATGCGCGGGTTGATTTTGGCGGTTATGATCGGGGTGCTGGCGGGCAGCATGGCTGTTGCGGATACCTCTTATGTGGTGAAACCGGTTGAGATCGTTGAATGGAAGTCGGTATTTGGCCGGGTCGAGGCGCGCGACCGGGTGCCGGCGCGCTCGCGGTTGGGCGGTACATTGGTGGCACTGGATGTCGAGGAAGGCACGCTTGTCAGCGAAGGTCAGGTGCTGGCCACGGTCGACGATGAAAAACTGCGCATCCGGCTAGAGGCGACAGACGCGCAGATTCAGGTGGTCGAGGCGCAACTGGTCAATGCCCGCAGCGAACTGGCCCGTGGCGAGGATCTGTTGCAGCGCGGCGTGACCACGGTGCAGCGGCTGGATGCGCTGCGCACCCAGGTCGATGTGCTGCAGGGCCGGATCGAGGCGGCACAGGCGGAACGCCGGGTGGTTGAACAACAGGCCGCCGAGGGCGACGTGCTGGCCCCGATATCGGGCATTGTGCTGCGGGTTCCGGTGACAAAGGGGGCCGTGGTTCAGCCCGGAGAGATGATCGCCGAGATCGGCGGCGGCGGGGTATTCCTGCGCCTGGCCATTCCAGAGCGTCACGCCGGGCATTTGCAGGAAGGGGCCGGGATCGTCATTGCCCGCGAGGGGGCCAGCCACAAGGGTCGGCTCGACAAGGTGTTTCCGCAGATCGAAAACGGCCGGGTGATTGCCGATGTCGAGGTTCAGGGGCTGGATGGGCTGCTGGTGGATGCGCGGGTGCTGGTGCGCCTGCCGGTGGGTGAAACATCGGCGCTGATGGTGCCGGCAGCGGCGGTCCGGACGCGGTTCGGGCTTGATTACGTACCGGTCCGGCAAGGCGACGGCGTGGTTTTGCGCAATGTGGTGATTGGCCAGCACTCGGTGGTTAACGGGGCGGATATGATCCGGATCCTGAGTGGCATCACGACCGGTGATATCGTGGCGGTGGATCATGAGTGACCCGAAACCCGACCAGGCCCCGCTGGGCATTGCCGGCGGGCTGACGCGCACGTTTATTCAATCCTCGCTGACCCCTTTGATGATCCTGGCGGCACTGGCGGTCGGGCTGCTGGCCCTGTTCAGCCTGCCGCGCGAGGAAGAACCGCAGATTTCCGTGCCGCTGGTCGATATCCACATCGCGGCACCGGGGCTAAGGGCGGAAGATGCGGTCAAGCTGGTGACCGAACCAATGGAAACCATCGTCAAGGGCATCAATGACGTTGACCATGTCTATTCGCAAAGCCGCGACGACATGGTCATGGTGACGGCAAGGTTTCTGGTTGGAACGCCCGAGGATTCGGCCATGCTGCGGGTACATGATCAGGTGCGCGGCAATATGGACAGGATCCCGTTCGGTATAACCGAGCCGCTGATTGTCGGGCGCGGTATCGACGATGTGGCCATCGTGACGCTGACCCTGTCGGCGCGCGAAGGATCGCAGGCCAGCGCCAATGACCTGACCCGCATCGCCCGGCAATTGCAGGTCGAGCTGGCCAAGATCGACGATGTCGGCCTGACCTATCTGGTCGGCGAAGCGCCCGAGGCAATCCGCGTGGCCCCTGACCCCGAGCGCCTGGCGCTTTATGGCGTAACGCTACAACAACTGGCCAGCAAGGTAGGTGCGGCCAATCAGGTGCTGGCGCTGGGCATGGTGCGCGAGGGCGGCGAGCAGCTGGCGCTGATGGCGGGGGAAACCCTGCACGCGCCGGCCGAGATCGCCAATCTTTTGCTGACCTCCCGCGATGGGCGGCCGGTTTATGTGCGCGACGTGGCCGACATCAGCTTTGTGCCTGATACCTCGGACCGGATCGTCACGAATGTGACGAAAAGCAAGGATGGCAGCATCCGGCGCACGCCAGCGGTTACCCTCGCGCTGGCCAAGCGGGCCGGGTCCAATGCGGTGCTGGTGGCAGATCAGGTCCTGCATCGTGTCGAGGCGCTGGAGCATCACCTGATCCCCGAGGGGGTGCAGGTCGATGTCACGCGGGATTATGGCGAAACGGCAAATGAAAAGGCCAACGAACTGCTGTTCCACCTGGGGCTTGCGACCGTGTCCATCGTCGCACTGGTGCTGGTGTCGATCGGCTGGCGTGAAGGCATCGTTGTGGCGGTGGTGATCCCGGTGACCATCCTGCTGACGCTGTTTTCGGCCTGGATCATGGGATACACCCTGAACCGCGTGTCGCTGTTTGCGCTTATTTTCAGCATCGGTATTCTGGTGGATGACGCCATTGTGGTGATCGAAAACATCGCCCGCCACTGGGCCATGCCGGATAAGGCCAGCCGGGTGCAAAAGGCGATCCGCGCCGTGGCCGAGGTTGGCAACCCGACCATCGTCGCCACCCTGACGGTGGTGGTCGCCCTGTTGCCGATGCTGTTCGTGTCGGGCCTGATGGGACCATACATGAGCCCGATTCCCGCCAATGCCAGCGCGGCGATGATATTTTCGTTCTTCGTGGCGGTGACCGTCACGCCGTGGCTGATGGTCAAGGTGGCCGGGCGCGCGCCGGCCCACGCGCCGGACGCAGCCCACCCCGGCGGTTTGCTGGGGCGGATATATACCGCCGTGGCGCGGCCCATTCTGGCGCGCAAATGGGGCGCAGGGCTGTTTCTGGCGATCACCGTTGTTTTGTCGTTTGGCTCGCTCGGATTGCTTTTTACCAAGGACGTTACCGTCAAACTTCTGCCGCTGGACAACAAATCCGAACTGGCGGTGGTGATTGACATGCCCGAGGGGGCTTCGGTTCAGGCGACCGACCGTGTGGCGCGCGATGTGGCCGCCATGGTGCTGGATCTGGACGAAGTCCTGTCGGTGCAGACCCACGCGGGCACCGCCGCACCGTTCAATTTCAACGGGCTGGTGCGCCATTACTATCTGCGCGCCGAACCGCACCTGGGCGACGTGCAGTTGAACCTGGCCGAAAAAGACCATCGCGAGCGCACCAGCCACCAGATCGCGCTGGACATCCGGCACCGCCTTGCCGGGCTGGACGTGCCGGCGGGCACATCCATGAAGGTGGTCGAACCGCCCCCCGGTCCGCCGGTGATGGCGACGCTGCTGGCCGAAGTCTATGGCCCGGACCCTGATACCCGCAGGCAGGCGGCGACCCGGATTCGCGCGGCGTTTGAAGCGGTGCCGTTCGTCGTCGATGTGGATGACAGTTTCGGCACGCCGCCCCGGCGCGTCAGGGTGGCGCTGTCTTCGGATCAGCTTGAGTTCTTTGGGGTGCAGGAACGCGATGTGTTTTCAACACTTGCGATCCTGAACGGCGGTCAGACGGTAGGCTATTCGCATCGCGGCGGCGGGCGTCATCCGATTCCGATCCGGGTGGAACGGGACAAATCCGACCGGGTCATCGACGAACGCTTCCTGTCCACGCCGATCCCGGCCAATGTTCTGCCCGGCGCGCGCGGTGTGGTCGAATTGGGCGATGTGGTTGAAATTCATGAAGAACGCGCCTCTTACCCGGTCTATCGCCACAATGGCCGCGCCTCGGAAATGGTCACCGGCGAACTGGCCGGCGAGTTCGAGGCCCCTCTGTACGGCATGCTGGCGGTGGCCGAAGCACTGGACGCGATGGAGTGGGCCGAAGGGGCCAAACCGGTCGTTCGCCTGAACGGCCAGCCCGAGGATGAATCGGTGGTAACCCTTCTGTGGGATGGCGAATGGGAGGTGACCTGGGTCACGTTCCGCGACATGGGCGCGGCCTTTGGCGTGGCGCTGTTGGGTATCTACATTCTGGTGGTGATGCAGTTCGGATCGTTCCGCCTGCCGCTGGTGATCCTGACGCCGATCCCGCTGACGTTCCTTGGAATCATGTTGGGGCACTGGTTGTTCGGGGCACCGTTTTCGGCCACCTCGATGATCGGCTTCATTGCGCTGGCCGGGATCATCGTGCGCAATTCGATCCTGCTGGTGGATTTCATCCGCCACGCCGACCGGACCGGAAAATCGGAACTGGATATCCTGATCGAGGCCGGGGCGATCCGGTTCAAGCCGATCCTGCTGACGGCGGTCGCAGCGATGATCGGTGCGTTTGTGATCCTGTCGGACCCGATCTTTCAGGGGCTGGCGATTTCACTGTTGTTTGGATTGCTGACCTCGACCTTGCTGACGGTGCTGGTCATTCCGGCGATCTATCGCCTGTTCCGGACCTGAGATCCGGCCCAATTTCACCGGCACGGCAGGGCGTGGCCAACCGGGCCGCGCCCGGGATTGTGTGACCACGCGAAACAAATCCCCCTGAGGCAATGAATTGATTTCGAAAACCGGGCCATTATCCGGGAAATTCAGTAATTTTTAACACATTCTTTGAAATATGGCCGTGCTTGGGCCAAATTTGGTCCGGTTTTGGATTCTGATTTCGACGAGGATAGCGTTATGAAAAAAGTAGTTATGAGCCTGGCGGTCCCGCTGACACTGGCGGCTTGCGGCAGCTACGAATTGCCGACTGAAGAACTGCGCCAAATGAAGCCCGCCTGCTCTGGCGGTGACATGGCCGTGTGCGCCGACATCGCTCACACTGTGCGCCAGCAACGCGCCGAGGCCGAATATCTTGCCAGAACCCAGGAATAAGACCCAAGAACAAGACCCAGGAATAAGCCGGTCTGGCCGGTTTCCTCAGTCGCGGGTCCCGGCAAAGCGGGCTTGCCATTCCTCGCGCTGATCGTCGGTGATCTTGGCGAACAGCACCTCTGGCACGGTGAATTCATGCCCGCCCGGAAGGGCCGACAGGGCGGCGTCAACGTCATCGGGCCAGCTTGTGTCCAGAGTGTTCATCGCGCTGAGCATCCGCGCGCTTGCGTCGGGGATGAACGGCGCGCTTAGCACCGCGTAAAGGCGGATCAGGTTCAGCCCCATGCGCACCTGCGCACCGGCGCGGTCCGGGTCGGTTTTGAACGTCACCCAAGGTGCAGTGCTTTGCAGATATTCATTGCCTGCCACCCAGATTGCCCGCAGTTCCTGTGCAGATTTGCGGACCTCCATCGCCTGCATATGGGTTTCGTAGGCGCGGATGCGGGTGGTCAGATCGGTGATCAGCGCCGCCTCGTCAGGCCCATACGTGCCTTCCTTGGGGATCGACTCGCCAAATTTCGAGCGGCAGAATTTGGTGATCCGGCTGATGAAATTGCCCAGAACGTCGGCCAGATCCTTGTTGGTGTCGGCCTGGAACCCGTCCCAGGTGAACTCGGAATCGCTGCTTTCGGGGGCGTGGGACAGCAGCCACCAGCGCCAGTAATCCGCCGGCAGGATCTCCAGCGCCTGATCCATGAACACACCGCGCCCCTGCGAAGTGCTGAACTGACCGCCGTCATAGTTGAGGTAGTTGAACGATTTCAGGTGATCGACCAGTTTCCACGGCTCGCCCGAGCCAAGGATCGTCGCCGGGAAGGACAGCGTATGGAACGGCACGTTGTCCTTGCCCATGAACTGTACGTATTCCACGTCATCCGCGCCCTTGTCGGTGCGCCACCAGCGCTCCCAGTCGGCATCGCTCCGCCCGGTCGCTTCGGCCCATTCGCCGGCACAGGCGATGTATTCGATCGGCGCGTCGAACCAGACATAGAACACCTTGCCTTCCATGCCCGGCCAGTCCGCATCGCCCCGACGCACCGGAATGCCCCAGTCAAGGTCGCGGGTGATACCGCGGTCCTGCAACCCGTCGCCATCATGCAGCCACTTCTTGGCAATCGACGTGGTCAGGATCGGCCAGTCGGTTTTACTGTCGATCCATTTGTCCAGATCATCCCTGAGGATCGACTGGCGCAGATAAAGATGTTTGGTTTCACGCACTTCCAGATCTGTCGAACCGCTGATGGCGCTGCGCGCATCAATCAGGTCGGTCGGGTCCAGCTGTTTGGTGCAGTTCTCGCACTGGTCGCCGCGCGCCCGGTCGTAGCCGCAATTGGGGCAGGTGCCCTCGATATAGCGATCCGGCAGGAACCGGGCGTCGGCATTGGAATAGACCTGCTTTTCCACCACTTCGCGGATCAACCCGTTATCGGCCAGCTTGCCGGCAAAATGCTGTGTCAGCTTGTGGTTCTGCGGGCTGGACGAGCGGCCGAAATAATCGAACGACAGGCCAAAGCGTTTGGCGATATCGGCCTGAACCGCGTGCATTTCGGCGCAGAATTCCGCCACCGGCTGCCCGGCCTTGGCGGCGGCCAGTTCGGCCGGGGTGCCGTGTTCGTCCGTGGCGCACAGGAACAGCACTTCGTTGCCGCGACCGCGTTGATAACGCGCATATAAATCCGCCGGAAGCTGGCTGCCAATGAGGTTGCCAAGGTGCTTGATCCCGTTGATGTAGGGGATCGCCGATGTGATAAGAACGCGTGCCATGAAGTGTTTCCGCCGGTTGCTGCGCCGGCCTGTCTAGCGCAGGCGGGCAGGGGCGTCACCCCCCGTTTGATGCCTCAGTCTTTGGGGCGCGGCGATTCTTCGGTTCACGCTGCCGGCCCATCAGGCGGCCGATAACAAAGGATGTGCGCGGCGCGTAGATATAGCGCGTGCGGGCGGGTTGCGCCGGGCGGGCACGCATCCGGATCAGGCCAAATACAACCAGCCCCACATGGGCCAGCGCGATCATCACGAACATCGCCGGCGGGCCGTAGGCCACTATCAGTTTTGAGGCCAGGTAGGGCGCGGCAATCGCCCCCAGCGCATAAAAGAACATCAGCGCCGCCGACAGTTCGACCCGTTCGTCGCTGCTGGCATAATCATGCGCATGGGCCGAGGCGACCGAGAAGATCGGAAAGGTTGTCAGACCAAACACGAACGCGCCGCCCATCACGCCGGATGTGCCCATGCCCTGCACCGCAATCGGCAGGGCCGAACTGGCGATGGCGGCAACGGACAGCCAGATCAGCACCCAGCGCCGGTCGTATTTGTCGGCCAGCCAGCCCACCGGATATTGCGCCAGCGCCCCGCCCAGCACAAAGGCGGCCAGAAACCAGGCGATCTGCGCCGCACTCAGGCCGACCTCCTGACCGTAGAGCGGGCCAACCATGCGGAACGACGCCGAGGACAGCGCCGCCACCACCACCCCCGCCGCCGCCAGGGGCGAACGCGCCACCGCCAGCATCGGGCGCAGGCGCTGGACGTTGGGGGTTTCGGGCTGTTTCACTTTCGTCAGGGTCAGCGGCAACAGGGCGGCGCATAGCAGGATGGCCAGAATATTGTAGGATACGTAAGAGGCCGGGGTCAGAACGGCGATCATCAGTTGCGCCACCAAAGATCCGCCCATATCGACTACACGGTAGATGCCCATGGTGCGGCCACGGGTTTGGTTGGTGACCTTGGCGTGCATCCAGGCCTCGATCACCGTGTAACACCCGGCCACGCACAGCCCCGTCGCCACCCGCATCATCGCCCAGGCATAGGCGTCGATCCACAGCATATGCGCCAGAAGGCCAATCGCCCCGGTGGCGGTGAATGCGGCAAAGGCGCGGCTGTGGCCGATATTGCCCAGCAATCGCGGAGCCCACCAGCAGCCAATGAAGAAGCCCAGGAAATGCGCCGAGCCCAACAGCCCGATCTGCGCCGTGCTGAACCCCAGTTGTAACCCCGACAGCGCATCCAGCGGCCCAACCCCTCCGGACGAGAATTGCAGCAACAGGACCGACAGGAACAGGGCGGCAAAGGAAATCAGGGTGCGCATGGTCCTACCGTCACGTTACTCGGGTCGAGTAATGGCCGTCTGGCCCCGGCGCGCTTGTGATTTCTCGACCGATAGATGTCGTTTTTGCGCCCCCCCACACAAGAGATCCCCTGCGAAGAGAGCCTGAACAGGCTTGACGAGCAGACCCCTACCGGGCAACGCGGATAATGGCCACAATATTCAGATCCACCGGATCGCCCACCAGATCGCCATAGCCTGACGCGCCGAACGCAGACCGGCTGAGCTGTCCGCTGAGTTGAACCGTCAACAGGCTCAGATCGTCCGGGGCGCTGCCTTTGGCGCGAAACAGCCCGGCGTCAAGCGTCACCTGCCGTGTCACACCATGCACCGTCAGATTGCCCGATATCGTTGCCCCTCCCGACAGGCGGCCATCCGCAGCCAGCCGCACTTTGGTCGAGGTGAACCGGACGGTTGGAAACTGCCCGACATCCAGCATATCCGGCCCGATCAGCGCCTGTCTGGCAAACGGCAAAGGGGTGCGCACGCTGTCAACATCCAGGCTGATATCAACCCGGCTGGCGGCCAGATTGGCCGGGTCCACGAGGATTTCGGCGGTGGCGACCTGCATGGTGCCATTTTGCCGCGCGCCACCCAGGGTAAAGACAAACCCGACCGTCGATGCCTGGGCGTCCAGTTGATATCGGGTTGGGGCGGCTGTCACTTTATCGGCCAGAATCCCGGTCCAAAGGACACTCAGCAGAACAAGGACAATACGTTGGATTGGAGTCACTCGGCGGGTCTTTCTGGGTTATTGCTATCCTGACCGTAGGGGCATGATCATGGGGCACACAAGGCGTAACGCCTCAGACTATTATCACTTTCCCGGTTTGATCGCGCCTTTTGGCACCTTGATCCTGACGTCGCAGTCCAGCGCCCTGGCAAGGGCGCGGAACCGGGTTTCGGCCACTTCCGCGAACAATGGCGCTGCTGCGCGGGACAGGGTCAGTTCCAGCAGCTTTTTCTTTGGGTACAGGCAAAGCGTNGCCGGCGGGGCATTGCCAGGTGNGTCATGCTGTGGCCACAGCATGGCCCCAAAGCGCATCGCCTTGCCCAGGATTTCGGCCTGTCTCAGGCTTTTTTCATCCAGCAAGCCGATCAGCGGGTCAAACCTTGAGTCGTCGCGCTTGCTGGAATAACGCTGCATCAGGGCCAGCCCCAGAAACACCCGCTCGGAATGTTTCAGCCCGCCCATATTGGCGCGGGTGGCATTGTCGAAACAGACCTCGGCACGGTAATCGGGATGGGCGCGCCAGCTGACATCATGCAGCAGACAGGCCGCCTTGATCAGCCGTTTGCGCGCGTCGGGCGCGGATTTGAACAGCGGGCTGACAAACCGGTACAGGGTCTTGCCGAACCCGGGCAGGCGGGCATCCTTGGCCTCGGCGAAGCGGCAGGCTTCGATCAGCGGATCGCGATTGCGCAGACGCTGGGGCATCTGTTCGTACAGCAGCCCCTCGCGAATGCCATAGCTGGATATGGCGATATCCTTGGGCCTGAAGCTGCGCAGCAGTTGCGACAGCACCTCAAGCGCGTAAGGCACCAGAGCGATGCGCGCCCCCGACACCCCGGCCAGCGCGCGCAGTTCGTCCAGATCCTGCCCCTTGGCGAACTTGATCGTCTCGCGCACCGACGTGACCGTCATGCGGTATTCATGCAGCACGGCCAGCGGATAACCGCGCCGCGCCATATCGATCTTGGCAATCGCCCGCCAGCTGCCGCCGACCAGAAACAGCCGGTCGCGTTGCGGTCCCATCGCCGCCTTCAGCCGCTCCAGTACCGTCTTGATATGGGCCTTGCGCCCCCGATAGCCCCCCTTGACATCGCGCAGCTTGAGCGGCCCGAGTTCCGAAGTGACCCGCCGACCCACCAGCCCGTCGGCGATCTCGGCCAGCTCCATTGAGGCCCCGCCAATATCGCACACCAGCCCATAGGCACCGGGCCAGCCAAGCAGAACGCCCTGGGCCGAAAACCGCGCTTCTTCCTCGCCGGAAATCACCTGGATGTTCAGACCGGCCTTTTGCAGCACCTCGGCGCAGAAATCCGGCCCGTCGCTGGCATCACGCACCGCGGCGGTCGCCACCACGCTAAGCGGCGGCAGGTCCATGCCGCGGGCCAGATGGGCAAAGCGGATCAGCGCGTTCAGCGCCCGTTCGCGGCCCACCACGTTCAGCCGCCCGGTCTCCAAAAGCCCGGCCCCCAGCCCACACATGATCTTTTCGTTGTAGAAATACGCAGGCGATCGCGCCGCCCCGTCAAACACCACCAGCCGGACCGAGTTCGACCCGACATCGACCACACCCACTTTCGACAAGGCTCTGGCACCCGGATCATCGAAAAGCGGCCGCCCGAACGGGGCCCAGTCGGTACTGGCCGGTTGCGTTTGCACAGTCATGTCCCCTCCAGGATCAGAGCAACCAGAAAATCGCAATTTTCTGAGCCGGAATTTTGCAAAATTCCGTTGGCCGGTCAATCACCCGATTAGTCCTCGGTATGCGTCAATTTGGGCACGTCCGACGCCCCCGCAGACCCGCGCCCGGACAGCGAGGGGTTTTCCATGAAAAACCGGTGGCAGTTGAAGGCGAATTCGCCGTCAGGTGTCGTGTGCCGGGCAAATGACCCGTCCGGACCCATCACCCAGCTTTGCGCCACATCGGCCAGATTGGCCGCCATGACCTGACTGACGATCTGTGCCTTGACCGTGGCGTTGTTGATCTCGACCAGGGTTTCCACCCGCCGGTTCAGATTGCGCCCCATCCAGTCGGCTGAACTGATGAACACCCTTGCCTTTTTCGCCGGCAACCCGAAGCCATTGCCAAAGCAGACAATGCGCGAATGTTCCAGAAACCGCCCGATCACCGATTTCACCCGGATATTGTCGCTTAGCCCCTTGATGCCCGGACGCAGGCCACAAATGCCGCGAATGACCAGGCTGATCTTCACGCCGCCCTGGCTGGCCCGGTAAAGCGCATCAATCACCTCGCTGTCGATCAGCGAGTTCATCTTGGCCCAGATCACCGCCGGACGACCGGCCTTGGCGTGTTCGATTTCCGCCCCGATCATCTCGATCAGGCTGGATTTCAGGGTAAGCGGCGAAATCGCCAGATTATCGAGCGATTTCGGCTGGGCATAGCCCGACAGGTAATTGAACACCTTGACCGCATCGCGCCCCAGTTTGGTATCGCAGGTGAACAGCGACAGATCGGTATAGAACCGCGCCGTGATAGGATGGTAATTGCCGGTGCCGTAATGGGTATAGGTCACCAGCTTGTCGCCTTCGCGCCGCACCACGATGGAAATCTTGGCGTGGGTCTTGAGGTCGACAAAGCCGTAAACCACATGCGCCCCGGCGCGTTCCAGGCGGCGCGACTGGCGGATATTGGCGGCCTCGTCGAACCGCGCCTTCAGTTCAACCAAAGCGGTGACCGACTTGCCGGCCTCGGCCGCTTCGCACAGCGCCTCGACGATGGGGCTGTCGCGCGAGGTGCGGTAAAACGTCTGGCGGATCGCCACCACATCCGGGTCGCGCGCCGCTTGTTGCAGAAAGCGGATCACCATGTCGAAAGTCTCGTACGGGTGATGCAGCAACATATCCTTCTGGCTGATCGCCGCGAACATGTCGCCCTCGAAATCGCTGACCCGTTCGGGCACGCGCGGAGTGAAGGACGGCCAGAGCAGGTCAGGCCTGTCGGTTTGCACCAGCTGGTCAAGGTCGGCCATGCCGATCATGCCGCTGACCTCGACCACCTCCTGCGGGTCGACCCGCAGTTCCTTCATCAGCGTCGTCATCAGCTTGGGGGGGGCACCCGCCGAATGGGTCATGCGCACCACCTCGCCCCGGCGGCGGCGTTTCAGGGCGACCTCGAATTCGCGCACCAGGTCTTCGGCCTCTTCCTCGACCTCAAGGTCACTGTCGCGCAGCACCTGAAACTCGATATGCGACTTTAACCGATAGCCGGGGAACAGATCGCCGATATGCAGGACCAGCAATTCCTCAAGCGGCAGGAACCGGTGCTGGCCGGCGGGCGAGGGCAGGGCAATGAACCGGTCGATCTGGCGTGGCACCGGCAACAGCGCCTGCAACGCCTTCCTGTCACGCACCCGTTCCAGTTGCAGCGCCAGGGTATAGCCGGTGTTGGGGATGAACGGGAACGGGTGCGCCGGGTCGATGGCCAGCGGCGACAGCACCGGAAACACCTGACCCAGGAACATATCGGCCAGAAATGACTTGTCGGCGGCGGTCAGGGCGGCGCGTTCCAGTACCCAAAGGCCCGCCTGCTCCAGTTCCTTTTTCAGGCCGGTCAGCACCCGTTGCTGGGCCTGCATCAGCTTGCGCGCATCTTCCTGGATCAGCACCAATTGCTCGGCAGGCGACAGCCCGTCGGCGGCCGGGCTGGTGTGGCCCTCCTGCGCCAGTTCGCGCAGGCCCGCCACCCGCACGGTAAAAAACTCGTCCAGATTATTGGCCGATATCGACACGAACCGCAGCCGCTCCAACAACGGCACACGCGGGTTTTCGGCCTCTTCCAGCACCCGCCAGTTGAAGTTCAGCCAGCTAAGCTCGCGATTATAGAACCGCCCCGGTCCGGTGATGTCGAGGTCGGGCAGGTCGATGGCCGGTTCAAAACCGGATTTGAGGAAATCAGCATGAGTCATGATATCAGGTATATGGCCGTGAAATGAGGATGTTATCCGCCGATAATAGCGGATTCAGGCCTGATCGGCAATCAATCGCGCGGCCAAAGGGCGCGACACAGTGCGCGCCTCGGCCAGTGCCGCGTGGTCAAGATGCTCGACGATTGCTGCCGCCGCCTCGAAGGACCGTTCCATCTGCGCCACCAGATAGGGGATCACATCCGGTTTCGGGGTGATCTGGCGGTCGTTGAACAGCTTGGCCAGAACCGCCGCCAGCAGCGCGTCGTCGGGCGGCGCAAGGGAGACCACATGTGCGCCCATCATCCGGCTTTGCAGATCCGGCAGGCCAAGATGCCAGTGGGCGGGCGTGGCCCGGCCGGTCAGCAACAGCGCGTGGCCCTCGGCCAGAACCAGATTGTGCAGGTGGAACAGGGCGGTCTGCGCCTCTGGGTTGGCGGCGATCTGCGGCACGTCCTCGATTGCCACCGGCCCTTGCGCCAGGGTGGCAATGTCGGCCCCGGCCAGATTTTTTGTGGTCTGATTTTTTGCGGCCAGATCGACTGCCGACAATACCGTCGCGCCCGACTGCCCGGCCCAGACATGGGTCAGGTGGGTTTTGCCGGACCCTGCCGGGCCGCACAGCACCAGCTTGCCACCGGGCCAGGGGGTGGATGCTTCGATTGTTGCAACGGCCACGGCATTGCCGGGCGAGACGAAAAAATCATCCCGCCCCAGCGCCGGTTTGGCTGGCAGATCAAAGCTGAGCTGTTGCGGTGGTTGGTGCGGGGTCACGGGCCGGGTCACTCGTCTTCGGGGTTGCTCTCGCCAAGGTAAAGAGAGCCTTCCATGTATTGCCTGATGGCGAACCGGGCCACCACGCCCAGGGCGGCGGCCACCGGCACGGCCACCAGCATGCCGACAAACCCGAACATCGTGCCGAACACCGTCAGCGCCAATATCAGCCAGATCGGGTGAAGCCCGACCGAACTGCCGACCAGCATGGGTGTCAGGAAATTACCCTCGACGACCTGACCAAACATGAAGATCGCCGCCACCAGCCCGATTGACCACCAGTCCCCCCAGAACTGGAACAGCGCCAGCCCGACCGCCAGAATGCCGCCGATCATCGCGCCCAGATAGGGGATGAACGTTACCAGCCCGGCGATGAACCCGACCACCAGCCCGAATTGCAGACCCACCAGCATCAGGGCAACGGCATAATAAGTGCCAAGGATCAGACAGACCATGCCCATCCCCCGGACGAACGAAGCCAGCGTCGCGTCGATTTCACCGGCCAGACTGCGGATCAACGGCGCATGTTCACGTGGCAGCAATTCGTCGATGCGGGCGATCATCCGGTCCCAGTCCAGCAGCATATAGACCGACACCACCGGTACGATGACCATAATGATGCCGATATTTACCAGCGACATGGCTGATCCGACCACGCCGCTCAGCACCGTGACGCTCTGGCTTCTGATGGTTTCGCCAAGCGAGGTCAAAATCATGCGNAGGTTTGAATTCTGATCCAGAAGGGACGGGAACCGCCGACTGATGAAGTCTTGCAGATCGCGCAGCAACTGTGGCGCGATTTCGATCAGGTCGATCATCTGGTTGATCAGCGCCGGGATCACCGACAGCGACAACGCGACAAAGATCAGCACGCCCGCAACGGTGATCAGCGCCGTTGCCGCCACACGTGACAGCCCCGCCCGCTCAAGCCGGTCGGCCGCCGGGTCGATGAAATAGGCAATCGCCCCGCCCAGGATGAATGGCATCAGCACATGGCCCAGCAGCCACAGAACAGCGACAAACACCGCTGCCGCGATGCCCCAGTATCTCATCTGATTCCGTGCCTTCATCGACCTGCACACCCTTTGTCGCGACGTATGCTCCCCCACATTGCCGATGCCTGCTCCGGTTGCAAGGGGAGGTTTCGGGTCAGGGGGTCCGTTGCGCCGGTTTCCAGCCCACCGCCTTGCCGCTGGCAGGATCGACAAACTGCAGCGGCGGATCGGTGTTTTCGGTGACCACCATCAGTTTTTTGCCATTGGGATCGGGCAGGTCGGCAATTGCGGTGATGCCCGAGGAGGCCGAACGGTCGAGGACGATCACACTGCGTGAGAGATACAGGTGCCAGGTTCAGGACTCATAAGTTGACCGAAAGCGTCAGATGGCGGGTTTGAGCCCTTTTTGACCGACTGGCCGACATGCAGCGAACGTTAGCTCCGTGTCCGCTGTTACACGAGTGTGCGCTCCATGAAGTACACACGATCACGCCATTCGTCCGGAAAACCCGCTGGGTGGGGAATGCCCAGAAAACCGGCCCTTTCGTACATGGCTCTTGCGTGGGTCAGAAAAGTCGCCGACGAAAAGAAAACTTTTTGATAACCGTCCGAAATCATATGCTCAAACATGCGCTCCAGCATCAGCCGCCCAAGTCCATGGCCGCGACCGTTTTCGTTTACAAACATCCGCTTGAATTCTGCGGTTCCAGGCACTGCCTCATGATACATCAAACACCCAGCAGCGTTCCCACCTACTGACCCAATGAGTATGCCGCCACGTGGTCGTCGATGGAGTTTCGGTAGGTCCTGCACGATTGTCTCAAACTTCTGCGGGTCCATTGGGTGGTCGGCCCCTTTCGGCCAATCGCTCGGGTAGTGGTTCCAATGCCAATCCAACCACTCCCGGCACAACGTGCGGGCAATATCGAAATCGTCAGCATTTTCTGCCATACGTACGGAAGCCAATTTCAATTACGTTACCTCGTCGGCTTGGTCAAAATTCAAACATATGTTTTGCCGCTGAGCGAAGTCAATGACGAGACCATCTTAGAAACGGACGTTCAAGAACTAGTTTTGCGTGGCAACTCCGTCCGCACAGCAGACCTTCGCCCCGTGCGGTTTCTATTGATCCGGACCCTGGAACACGATGGCCGGACAAGGGAACCGCCGCGATAAGGGGGGACGGCTGGTTCAATGGTCGATTGCCTGCGCCCCCGCGATGGCTTAGACCCGCGCGGGACCCCTAGCGACAAAGAGACCCCAAATGCGCCTGACCCGTTATTTCCTGCCCGTCCTGAAAGAAAACCCCTCCGAGGCGCAGATCGTCAGCCATCGGCTGATGTTGCGGGCCGGGATGATCAAGCAATCCAGCGCCGGCATTTATTCGTGGCTGCCGCTGGGCTTCAAGGTGCTGCGCAAGATCGAAAACATCGTGCATCAGGAGCAGGAGCGCGCCGGGCATATCCCGATGCAAATGCCAACCATCCAGTCGGCCGATCTGTGGCGCGAATCCGGGCGCTATGATGATTACGGCGAGGAAATGCTGAGGATGAAGGACCGGCACGGGCGCGACATGTTGTTCACCCCGACCGCCGAAGAGATGATCACCGACATCTTTCGCGCTCATGTGACCAGCTACAAGGATCTGCCGCTGACCATGTATCAGATCCAGTGGAAGTTCCGCGACGAGATCCGCCCGCGCTTTGGCGTGATGCGCGGGCGCGAATTTCTGATGAAGGACGGCTACAACTTTGACATCGACAAGGACGCCGCCCTGCACGCCTATAACCGGCATCTGGTCAGCTATCTGCGCACCTACGAACGGATGGGCCTTCAGGCTATTCCGATGCGCGCCGACAGCGGTCCGATTGGCGGCGATGACACGCATGAATTCCTGGTGCTGGCCGAGACCGGCGAATCCGAGGTGTTCTATGACAGCGCCGTGACCGACCTGAAGTTCGGTGATCGCGACATTGACTATGACGACGTGGCCCAATGCGCCGGTGTTCTGGAAGAATTCACCTCGCGCTATGCCCGCACCGATGAAACCCACGACGAGGCGCTGTTCAACGAGGTGCCCGAAGAGCGCCGTCGCGTGGCGCGGGGCATTGAAGTGGGGCAGATATTCTATTTCGGCACCAAATATTCCGAGGTCATGGGGGCCACGGTTCAGAACTCGGACGGCAAATCGGTGCCGGTGCATATGGGTAGTCACGGCATTGGTGTCAGCCGCCTGCTTGGCGCGATCATCGAGGCCAGCCACGATGATAACGGTATCATCTGGCCCGAAGGGGTGACGCCGTTCCATTGCGGTATCATCAACCTCAAACAGGGCGACGAAGCCGCCGACGGGGCCTGCGACCAGCTATATGCGGCGCTGACCTCTGCCGGGCTTGAGCCGCTTTATGACGACCGCAAGGAACGCGCCGGGGGCAAGTTCGCGACCATGGACCTGATCGGGTTGCCGTGGCGGATCACGGTCGGGCCGCGCGGGTTGAAGAATGGCGTGGTTGAACTGACCAGCCGGCGCAGCGGTGAAAGTGTCGAGATGACGCCGCAAGACGCGGTCAAAAAGGTGGTGGACATCTACACGCCACATCAACGCGCCGCGTCTGCCCATTGGGAGCCGATGGCGGGGCAAAGTTTTCACACCTGGCTTTGATGGGGCTCTGACAGGGCTCTGACGGGTCTCAGACGATCAGGCCTTGCACGCGACGGGTGGCGCGCACAGCAACTCGCCATCGGCTTTTCGGCCGGGCAGGGCACGCACGCTGGGACGGCCCAGCCGGTCCACCAGATCGGTCAGCGACATGCCGAGAAACCGCAGCGAACAAACCCGCGCACCGGTATGATAATTGGTCAGAAACAACCGTCCGTCGCGGAACGCCAGCCCATAACCCTTGGAACGCAACCCATCCAGCAAGGCCGGCCAACTGGCTGACCGTGTAATAACCGGGCGAAGCGACGCGCGAAACAGCGCGGCGGTTTCGCTGTCCACAGCTGGTGCATCAAGATCGCCCATCCCGCCCGCAGGTAGCCAAGGCAGGTCTGGGTGTGGCCGGGGTGTCACTGGGGCCGGGTTGGAATCCATGGTCGTTACCGCCTTTGATCATTACATAACTTCCCCTGCCGGGGGCAATCGGGCCGTCAGCCTGACACGGATCCGTGCCTCATCCTATGGAATTGGCCCAATTGGCCTATTGTTCCCGGTGATTGCGACAAATCTGCGAACACTCACGGGTAATCCCGGGGCATTGATCCGGGCTTTGCCGCCAACCCCCGGGTTTCTGACCGGCTGAGTCGCGGGGCCATTTGCCCCCCTCACATGAAAAAGGCCCCGGAGAATTTCCGGGGCCTTGATTGTTTGGTACTCAGATCAGGATCAATGCGCGTGCGGCTTGTCCCAGTCCTCCTGCCTTGGCAGCTGCTCGAACGTATGCTCGGGCGGCGGGCAGGACAGGGTCCATTCCAGCGTATCGGCGTATTCGTTCCAATAGTTGTTCTGCGTCACTTTCGGGCCACGCCGCAGGGCGTAGATCATGATGCCGAAGAACAACAGGAACGATGCGAACGACAACATCGAACCATAAGTGGAAATCTTGTTCCAGTAGGCGAAGGCTTCGGGATAGTCGATGTAACGCCTTGGCATGCCCTGACGGCCCAGAAAGTGCTGGGGAAAGAAGGTCAGGTTCACACCGATGAAGAACATCCAGAACTGCAACTTGGCCAGCGGTTCATTGTACATCCGCCCGGTCATCTTGCCAAAGTAGAAGTAGATCCCGGCAAAGATGGTGAAGGCCGCGCCCATCGACATGGTGTAATGGAAATGCGCCACGACATAATAGGTGTCGTGATAGACCCGGTCCACCGCCGCCTGGCTAAGCACGATACCGGTCACACCACCCATGGTGAACAGGATCAGAAAGCCGAAGGCAAACAGCATCGGTGCCTTGAACTCGATCGACCCGCCCCACAATGTGGCGATCCAAGAGAAGATCTTGATCCCTGTCGGCACCGCGATAACCATGGTGGCCAGCATGAAATAGGCCTGTTGATCCAGGCTCAGCCCCACAGTGTACATGTGGTGCGCCCAGACGACAAAACCCAGCGCGCCAATGGCGATCAGGGCCCAGACCATCGGCAGATAGCCAAAGATCGGCTTGCGCGCGAAGGTGGCGAATATGTGGCTGACCAGCCCGAAACCGGGCAGAATCACGATATACACTTCCGGATGGCCAAAGAACCACAGGATGTGCTGATACAGAATCGGGTCGCCGCCGCCGGCAGGATCGAAGAAGGTGAAACCAAAGTTACGGTCCATCAGCAGCATGGTGATCGCGCCGGCCAGAACCGGCAGACTCAGCAGAATCAGCCAGGCGGTGACAAAGATCGACCAGGAAAACAGCGGCACCTTGAACAGGGTCATGCCCGGGGCACGCATGTTCAGGAACGTGGTGATCATGTTGATCGCGCCCAGGATCGAGCTGGCACCGGACAGGTGCACGGCAAAGATCGCCAGATCCATCGACAGGCCGCCCTCGCTCGTGGACAGAGGCGGATAAAGCACCCAGCCAACGCCTGATCCCAGCTGGTCATTGCCACCCGGTGACAGCAACGAGGCAACCCCCATGCTGACCCCGGCGATATACATCCAGAACGACAGATTGTTCATGCGCGGGAACGCCATGTCCGGCGCGCCGATCTGCAAGGGCATGAAATAGTTGCCAAATCCACCGAACAGGGCGGGAATGACGACAAAGAACATCATCAATACACCGTGATAGGTGATCAGCACGTTCCAGAGGTGCCCGTTCGGCGTACATTCAGCAGACGCATCGGCAAACATGCGCGCGCCTTCCATGCACATGTACTGAACGCCCGGCTCCATCAGTTCGAGCCGCATGTAGACGGTGAAGGACACCGCGATGAAACCCACCAGCGCCGAAGCGATCAGGTAGAGAATGCCGATGTCTTTATGGTTGGTTGACATGAACCAGCGGGTGAAAAAGCCGCGCTCGTCGCCGTGCCCGTCTCCGTGCTCGGTACCATGAATGGCCGCGTCTGCCATTGAGTGCCTCCTGTTGCGTGTTGTCACGCGCGCCAGTTGCCCTGACGCACGTAGGTTGGTGCCGGTTCTAAAGAGGCATTGGAATTGCTTCAATGGCCGAATTTGATCTGGATCAAGAAAAATTGACGCGCCCCCCTTGTCCCACCTGCCAGAGATGGCGGATTTTCATTGCGACTGGCTTCAGGCCGGCCTTGACGCGCCCGGCACCCCGCTGCAAAAAAACAAAGTCCAATCAGGGAAGGCAATGACATGAGCTATGACAATGACAACATCTTTGCCCGGATACTGCGCGGCGAATTGCCGTCGTACAAGATCTATGAAGATGCCGACACGTTTGCCTTTCTTGATATCATGCCACGGGTTGACGGGCATCTTCTGGTGATCCCCAAGACACCGGCGCGCAACCTGCTGGATGCCAGCCCGGCCCAGCTGGCCGCCGTCATGACCACGGTGCAAAAACTGTCACACGCGGTGCTTCAGGTGTTTGAGGCCGATGGCATCACCATCCAGCAGTTCAACGAGGCCGCGGGCGGGCAGGAGGTGTTCCATCTGCATGTGCATGTGTTGCCNCGCCACGCCGGCCAGCGCCTGCGCCCGCCGGGAACCATGGCGGATNCCGAGGTGCTGAAGGCCCATGCGGACAGGCTGCGCGCGGTGCTGGCCGGCTAAAGCTCCGNNTAAAGCTCCGTGTAAAGCTCCGTGCGAGGTGTCACAGTTCGGGGAACAGTTCGACCGTGGTCAGGTGATTGAACCGGCGGCGGTGCGGGAGCGGCGCGGGTTTCGACATTCATGTCACTGCGGCGCGGATCTTGTATTCCGGGCGGTCCCAAAGCCGGTTGGTCATGACATCGGCGATGATGTCGATCGCGCCCTGTACGTCGCCCTCGTCGATGTAAAGCGGGGTTATGCCAAACCGCATGATGTCGGGCGCGCGGAAATCGCCGATCACCCCGCGCGCGATCAGCGCCTGCATGGCCGCGTAACCTTCGTCAAAGGCGAACGACACCTGGCTGCCGCGCGCCTGTGCATCGCGCGGACTGGCGAGGCGCAGCATGGGGCAGGCGGCCTCGATGCCGGCGATGAACATGTCGCTCAGGGCCATGGACCTGCGGCGCAGATCCCACATGTCAACCTTGTCCCAGATATCCAGAGCGGCGCTTAGTGCGGCCATTTGCAGGATCGGTGGCGTGCCGACCCGCAGCCGTTCCGCGCCCGCATTGGGGCGGTAATCAAGGTCGAAGGCAAACGGGGCCTCGTGCCCCTGCCAGCCCGACAGAACGGTTGAAATCTGCCCGGCGTGACGCGGGGCGACATAGATGAAGGCCGGGGCACCGGGGCCGCCATTGAGGTATTTATAGGTGCAGCCGACGGCGAAATCGGCCTTTGCCGCAGCCAGATCGACCGGCAGGGCCCCGGCCGAATGGGCCAGATCCCAAAGTGTCACGGCCCCGGCGGCGTGGGCGCGCCGGGTCAGGTCGGGCATGTCATGCCTGCGACCGGTGCGGTAATCGACCTCGGTCAGCATCAGAACGGCGACGTCCTTGTCGATGGCTTGCGCCACTTCTCCGGGGGGGACCACGCGCAGTTCGTGACCCTTGTCGAGCGCGCGGATCAGCCCTTCGGCCATGTAAAGATCGGTGGGAAAATTGCCGCTGTCACTAAGGATGACCTTGCGGTCAGGGCGCATGTCAAGCCCGGCGGCCAGCGCCTGATAGACCTTGACCGACAGGGTGTCGCCAACCACCACATGCCCCGGTTCAGCCCCGATCAGCTTGCCGATCCGGTCGCCAATCTGCATCGGCATGGCCATCCATCCGGCCTTGTTCCAGCCGGTGATCAGCATCTCGCCCCATTGATCCGTAACCGTGTTTGCCACCGCATCGCCAGCCGCCTTTGGCAGCGCGCCAAGCGAATTGCCGTCAAGGTAGATCATCCCCTCGGGCAGGTGAAACATGGCCTTGATTGCGGCGAAATCTGTCATGATGCCTCTGGTGTGGCGGTTTCGGGGCGTCCCGTGGTCAGCCGTATCCGCATCCGGGCAAGCTGTCCAGTGTGGGGCAGGCCGGCGGCCCGGATGCTGTCTTGCGCTTTTGCTGGTGGGCTGATCTATTTGCGCGCACCCAAGCGCGACTAAAAAAAAGACCAAAAATGCAGCTTCTCCTACTATCTGACACGGGCAACGCCATCCTGTCCCTGATCATCGTTGCCTTTATGTTCGTTCTGTTCATGCGCGAACGTTACCCGGCCGAGGTGGTGGCCATTGCCGGTGCCGCCGCGATGCTGGCCACCGGCGTGTTGCCCTATGACGACGCGCTGCATGTGCTGTCCAACCCCGCGCCCTGGACCATCGTGGCGATGTTCATTGTCATGGGGGCATTGGTGCGGACCGGCGCTTTGGAGTGGTTCACTCAACTGGCCGAGGCACAGGCCGATGCCCGCCCGGCCGTGGCCATCGGCGCGCTTATGCTGTTTGTCGTGGTGGCCTCGGCCTTTGTTAACAATACCCCCGTGGTAGTGGTGATGATACCGGTGTTTGTACAACTGTCCCGCAAGCTGGGCATTTCCGCCAGCAAGCTGTTGATTCCGCTTAGTTATGCGGCGATCCTGGGTGGTTCTCTGACGCTGATCGGAACCTCGACCAACCTTCTGGTCGATGGTGTGGCGCGGGCGCGTGGGCTTGAACCGTTTACCATCTTCGAGATCACCCCGCTGGCCATTATCCTGATCATCTGGGGCGGGCTTTATCTGCGGTTTGTCGCCCCGCGCCTGTTGCCTGATCGCGCCAGCATGGCCTCGCTCTTGTCTGACAGAAAGGCCATGAAATTCTTTACCGAGGCGGTGATCCCGCCCGACAGCAACCTGATTGGCCGCGAAGTGACCGGCGTGCAATTGTTCAAACGGTCCGGGGTTCGCCTGATCGACGTCATTCGCGGCGACACCTCGCTGCGGCGCAATCTGACCGGGGTGATGTTGCAGGTTGGCGACCGGGTGGTGCTGCGTACAAAAATGACCGAACTGCTAGGCCTGCAACGCAACAAGGAACTGAAGCGGGTCGATCAGGTCTCGGCGGTCGAAACCTCGACCGTTGAAGTGCTGATAACGCCGGGTTGCCGGATGGTNGGGCGTAACCTTGGCGAATTGCGGCTGCGCCGGCGGTACGGTGTCTATGTTCTGGCGGTGCATCGNAGCAACCAGAATATCGGCACAATGCTGGAGGGGCTGGTGGTGAAGGTCGGTGATACCCTGTTGCTGGAAGGCGCGCCCGAGGATATTCAGCGCCTGTCAACGGACATGGACATGGTCGACATCACCAAACCGTCGGGGCGGGCCTATCGGCGCAGCCACGCGCCCATCGCCATTGCCGCCATCGCCGGTATCGTTGTGCTGGCGGCGCTGGGCGTGGCCCCGATCCTGTTGCTGGCGGTTCTGGCCATGGCGCTGGTGTTCCTGACCCGCTGCATCGACTCGGACGAGGCGTTCTCATTCATCGACGGCCGCTTGCTGGCGCTGATATTCGCCATGCTGGCGGTGGCGACGGCGCTGGAAACCTCGGGGGCCATCGACCTGATGGTCAATGCCTTTGCACCCTATATCGCCGGCCTGCCGCCGTTTTTCATCGTCTGGGCGATCTATTTGCTGACCTCGGTCCTGTCCGAACTGATCAACCACGCGGTTGCCGTGGTGCTCACGCCCGTGGCCATCGGTCTGGCCCTGACCTTGGGTGTCGATCCGCGCCCTCTGGTCATTGCGGTGATGATTGCGGCCAGCGCCACGTTTGCCACGCCGATCAGTTATCAGACCAACATGATGGTCTATGGGCCGGGGGGGTACAAGTTCACCGATTTCATGCGCGTGGGCATCCCTCTGAACCTGAGCATCGGCGTTCTGGCCTCGGCGCTGATCCCGGTTTTCTGGCCGTTGTGAGGGTGGGGTGCTTGACCGATCATTGCCCGTAATGCGTTGATAGATTAGCGTTATTACTTAATTCACCGGGGCGATTGACGCAGCTTGGCTGTTTTGTCACTCTGGCCCGGCCAACAAAGGGATCCGACATGAAAATCACCGCTGCGGGCAGCCGACCGACACAAAGGGCAAACAGCGACTATTTCACCGGCACCGTCTGGCAGGATCCGGTCATCGAGGCCCCCGACCCGGCACGGGTGCGCGTCCTTGTCGTGTCGTTCGAACCCGGCGCGCGCACCGCCTGGCACACGCATCCCCTGGGGCAGACTTTGTATGTGGTCTCGGGCACTGGTCTGGTGGGGCTGCGCGATCAGGCCCCGCGGGTGATCCGCGCCGGCGACACGGTCTGGTTCGCCCCCGGCGAAGAGCATTGGCACGGGGCCACGCCGGATAACGCCATGACCCACATGGCCGTTCAGGAGGCCGAGGACGGGCGTGTTGCCGACTGGCTGGAACATGTCGCGGACAAGGATTATCGCCAGCCCACCCAAACCTGAACCGGCGCAACAACCTGACCATCGGCCAGGGGATTGTGGGNCAGGGGATTGTGGGCCAGAAAGGCAGAACCAGCTTGATTTTGATCGTCACAAGTCGATAAGAGAAAATGATCAATTTTCCGACGGCAAACGTGCCGCAACTTCTGGCCCCCGCGCCAGTCAACATTCCTGGGAGGAAAATCATGAAGAAAACACTACTTACGGCTGTGGCCGGCCTGGCCCTGATGGGCGGCGTCGCCTCGGCGCAGACCACTATCGAAATGACCTCGGCCTACAGCAAGAACCTGCCCATTCTCGGTACGGCTGCGGTTGATTTCACCAAGATGATGAACGCCATCTCCTCCGACGTCGAGGTCGAATATTTCGACCCCGGCAAGCTGGTCCCGGTGCTTGAGGCGCTGGACGCGGTTTCCAACGGATCGGTTGATGCCTCGTTTGACACGTCGGGCTACTGGCAGGGCAAGATGAACTCGGCGTCGCTGTTCGCGGCTGTGCCGTTCGGGCCGGAAGCCGGGGAATTCCTTGGCTGGATCCTGTATGACGACGGCCTGAAATACTGGCAGCAGATGTATGACGACAACGGCTATAACGTGCATGTACTGCCTTGTGGTCTGATCGCGCCGGAAACATCCGGCTGGTTCAAGAACGAGATCAACTCGGTCGAAGACCTCAAGGGTCTGAACATGCGCTTCTTTGGTCTTGGGGCCAAGGCGATGGAAAAGCTGGGCGTGTCCACGTCGCTGCTGGCGGGTGGTGACATCTTCCCGGCGCTGGAACGCGGCGCGATTGATGCCACCGAATTCTCGATGCCGCGGATTGATGCGCGTCTTGGGTTCCACAAGCTGGTGAAATACAACTACTTCCCCGGCTGGCACCAGCCCTCGACCCTGTTTGAACTGCTGGTCAACAACGATGTCTGGGACGATCTTGGCGAAGTCGGTCAGGCCCAGATCGAAGTGGCCTGCCTTGCCACCATCACCAAGAACCTGGCCGAAGGCGAAGCCACCAACTTTGCCGCCATGGTCAAGGCCAGCGAAGAAAACGGCGTGGTTCTGAAACAGTGGAGCCCGGAAATGCTCGATGCATTCCAAGGTGCCTGGAGCGAAGTCGTGGTCGAACTGGCCGATGGCGACCCGTTCTTTCAGGAAGTATGGGCCGATCTGGAAGAATANCGCGCCGGATACAAGGTCTGGTCTTCCAACATTTACATGAAGCGCTAAGACTTCAGGTGAAACCAACGACGGTGGCCATGTTACATGGCCACCGTTTGTTTTGAGGCTGTTTGTTTTNAGGCCGNTTGTTTCCAGGCTTGGGAGGGCTTGATATGTCCGATGATTATTCCGAGACATTACAGCATGTTGCATCGGACACCATTGATCACGTCGCCGAAATAAGCGACCCTGGCAAGCGTAACAGCGATGCGCATCTGTGGGGCGACCGGCTGACGGTCAGGGTCGGCAACGTTGCGGCCTGGCTGTTCCCTTTTTTGATGCTGGTCATCGTGGCGCAGGTTCTGCTGCGCAAGGCCGGGCATAATCAGGCCTGGATGGACGACGCGCAATGGTGGATTTACGGCGTCGCGCTGATGGTCGGGTTCGCCTATGCCATCACCACCGAAAGCCACGTGCGGGTCGATATTTTCCACGCCAATTACACGCCGAAAAAGAAGGCAAGGTCTGAATTGTTCGCGCTGGGCTGGTGCCTGCTGCCGTTCCTGATCCTGATGACCGATGTGCTGATCCATTATGGCCATTCCTCGTGGCTTGCCCGCGAAGGTTCGGACAGTGCCAATGGGCTGCACGGGCTGTTCCTGCTCAAGATGCTGCTGCCGCTGTTGTTCGTGCTGGCGATCACCGCCACGCTGGCGGCGCTGCAACGCCATCTGGCGACGCTGATCAAACCGACCCTGTGGGCCACCATTCTGGCGGCGTTCCCGGCCATGTGGTTCGGGGCCGAACGGATCATCCACTATGTGCTGTGGTGGGTCGTGCGCCTGTCCAACCCCGACCTGAACCCACGACGTATCGGCAAGGAACCCTTGCTGGAACCGGCCATGTGGTATGGTCTTGCACTTGTTCTGGCCCTTGCGGCCTTCAGTTACCTGCGCAACCGGCGCACCGCATCAAAGGCCTGATCCGATGGAATTTCTAAGCGTCATGGGCAATGTCATGAACCTGAACCAATGGATGGTTCTGGCGATGTTCCTGGTCTTCATCATCATGCTGTTTCGCGGCATCCCGGTGGTTTATGCCCTGGTCGGGGTCAGCCTGACCTTCGCGCTGATCGGCGCATTCATGCTCGACCCGTCGCGTAAATTGATCAATGAATACATCGAGTTCGACCGCACTGGCATCACCTATACCAAGATATCCGTGGTGGCGGGCCGGTTCTTTGGCGGTACCATCAAGAACCCGGTTCTGGTGGCCCTGCCGATGTTCATCTACATGGGGCTGATGCTGGACCAGTCCGGCGTGGCGCAGCGGATGATGCGCTCGATGCAGGTGCTGTTTGGTGCCCTCAAGGGCGGGCTGGCCCTGACCGTCATGCTGATCGGCATCATTCTGGCGGCCTCTACGGGCGTGATCGGTGCATCTGTGGTGCTTTTGGGCGTGATGGGCATCCCGACCATGATGAAACAGGGCTATGCCAAGCCGATCGCCACCGGCACCATCGCCGCTTCGGGCACCTTGGGCATTCTGATTCCGCCGTCGATCATGCTGGTGATCATGTCCGACCAGCTGGCGATTTCGCTGGGTGATCTGTTCATGGGCGCGCTGTTTCCCGGCCTGCTGCTGGGCGGGCTTTATATCCTTTATATCATCGTTTACGGGCTGATATCGCCGAAATCCATGCCGGTCCCCGAGGACCACGAGGCCGTCACCCTCAAGGCCGTTCTGGACGTGGCCATATCGGTGGTGCCGCCTTTGGGGCTGATCCTGCTGGTGCTTGGCTCGATCTTCTTTGGCCTTGCCACCCCGACCGAGGCTTCGGGCCTTGGCGCGTTGGGCGCGACCTTGCTGGCCCTTGCCGCGCGCAATCTCAGTTTTCGGGTGTTTCTCGACGTGATGCGCCAGACGCTGAACACCGCCGGTTACATCATCGGCATCTTCATCGCCGCCAATTTATTTGCCCTGATCCTGCGCCGTTACGGCGGAGACGAGATCATCGAGAACCTTGTGCTGGGGTCGTTCGACAACCCCTATATGGTCATCGCCTTCATCCTGTTCATCATCTTCCTGCTGGGATTCCTGCTGGACTGGATCGAGATCACCCTGATCATCATGCCGCTGATGCTGCCGGTGGTGATCGGCCTGAACCTGCCGGTCGAGGGCTACGGCATCGTCGATAACCCGTCGGTGGTCTGGTTTGCCATCCTTGTAGCGGTGACCTTGCAAACCTCGTTCCTGACGCCGCCGGTGGGCTTTGCGTTGTTCTACCTCAAGGGGGTCTGCCCGCCGGAAATCAACCTGTTGCACATCTACAAAGGCATCATTCCGTTCGTTCTGCTGCAAATCATTGGGTTGCTGATCGTGTTCTTCGTCCCGGAACTGACAACCTGGCTACCGGCGGTGGCCTACGGAAAATAGCCCTCCCGGCCCATGGCATCAGCGATCAGAGCCTCTGAAAACGCGCATTAGCCCAATAATGCGGCGCGCCCACCTTCCCCTTGCCCGATCCATTCGCTAGACGGGGCGCGACGTAAAAAGGGACGCAAAAGATGGCGATGGACAAGACATTCAACGCGGGTGCCGCCGAAGACCGGCTTTACAAAGCCTGGGAAGAGGCGGGCTGTTTCACGGCTGGCAAGCATGTGAACAACGCCGAAACCGGCACCTATTGCATCATGATCCCGCCGCCCAACGTGACCGGCTCGCTGCACATGGGTCATGCGTTCAACAACACGCTTCAGGACATCCTGGTCCGCTGGCACCGCATGCGCGGTTTCGACACGCTGTGGCAGCCCGGACAGGACCACGCCGGCATCGCCACGCAGATGGTGGTTGAGCGGGAGCTGGCCAAAGAAGGCAAGCGGCGCACCGACCTGACCCGCGAGGACTTTGTTGCAAAGGTATGGGAACAAAAGGAAAAATCGGGCGGCACCATCATCAACCAGCTGCGCCGCCTGGGGGCCACTTGCGACTGGTCGCGCAACGCGTTCACCATGGCCGGTGCCCCTGGGGACACGCGATATGGGCATGAAAACAGCCCCGACTTTCACGACGCGGTGATCAAGGTCTTTGTCGACATGTACAATGACGGCATCATCTATCGCGGCAAGCGTCTGGTCAACTGGGACCCGCATTTTGAGACGGCGATATCCGACCTTGAGGTCGAGAATATCGAAGTCGCCGGGCATATGTGGCACTTCAAATACCCGCTGGCCGGGGGCGCGACCTATACCTATGTGGAAAAGGACGAGGACGGCAACGTCACCCTGTCCGAGACCCGCGATTACATCTCGATCGCCACCACCCGCCCCGAAACCATGCTGGGCGATGGTGCAGTCGCGGTTCATCCATCCGATGAACGTTACACTGCAATCGTTGGAAAACTATGTGAAATACCGGTTGGGCCCAAGGAACACCGCCGCCTGATCCCGATCATCACCGATGACTACCCCGATCCCGATTTCGGCTCGGGCGCGGTGAAGATCACCGGCGCGCATGACTTCAACGATTACGAAGTCGCCAAGCGCGGCGGCATCCCGATGTACAACCTCATGGACACCAAGGGCGCGATGCGCGCCGACGGAGCGCCTTACGCTGAAGTGGCCGCCGTGGCCCAACGTATCGCCCGGGGCGAAGAGGATTTCGACGAGGCGAGTATCGCCGCCATGAACCTGGTGCCCGATGCCTATCGCGGCCTCGACCGGTTCGAGGCGCGCAAAGCCGTGATCGCCGATATTACCGCCGAAGGGCTGGCCGTGATGATCCCCGGCCCCGACACCGACGATGGCCCCGGCGCGCTGATCCCCTATGTCGAAAACAAACCGGTCATGCAACCTTTTGGTGACCGGTCCAAAGTGGTGATCGAACCGATGCTGACCGACCAGTGGTTTGTCGATACGGCGCAGATCGTCCAGCCAGCCATCGACGCGGTGCGCGATGGCGAGGTGAAGATCCTGCCGGAACAGCATGAAAAGGTCTATTTTCACTGGCTGGAAAATATCGAACCCTGGTGCATCTCGCGACAATTGTGGTGGGGGCATCAGATACCGGTTTGGTTCGATGCCGATGGCAAACAATACTGCGCCACGACCGAAGAAAAGGCGCAGGCCATGGCCGGGCCGGGCGTTCCCCTGACCCGCGACCCCGACGTCCTAGACACCTGGTTCTCTTCCGGCCTCTGGCCCATCGGCACGCTGGGCTGGCCCGAGGACACGCCCGAGCTGAAAAAATACTTCCCCACCAACGACCTGATCACCGGCTTTGACATCATCTTTTTCTGGGTCGCCCGGATGATGATGATGCAATACGCCACCGTCGGCCAGAAACCTTTCGATACCGTTTATGTCCACGCCCTTGTGCGGGACGAGAAGGGCAAGAAAATGTCGAAATCCCTCGGCAATGTTCTGGACCCGCTGGACCTGATCGACGAATACGGGGCCGACGCGGTGCGCTTTACCTTGACGGCCATGGCCGCCATGGGCCGCGACCTTAAACTGTCCACGCAACGCATTGCCGGCTATCGCAATTTTACCACCAAGCTGTGGAACGCCATGCGCTTTGCCGAAATGAACGAGGTGTTTGCCGCCCCAACTGGCATGCCCAAGCCCGGCAGAACGCTCAACAAATGGATCATCGGCGAAACCGCCAAGGTCCGTGTTGAGGTCGACTCCGCCTTGGACAATTACCGCTTCAACGACGCGGCCAACGCGCTTTATGCCTTTGTCTGGGGCAAGGTCTGTGACTGGTATGTCGAGTTTTCAAAACCGATGTTGCAGGGCGACGATGCAGATGCCCGCGCCGAGACACAGCAGACGATGAAATGGGTGCTGGACCAGTGCCTGATCCTGCTGCACCCGATCATGCCGTTCATCACCGAAGAACTGTGGGCGACCTCGGCCAGCCGCCCCAACATGCTGATCCACGCGCAATGGCCCGACTACACGACCGATCTGGTTGACCCAGAGGCGGACCGCGAAATGAACTGGGTGATTGCCCTGATCGACAGTATCCGTTCAGCGCGCCAGCAGATGCATGTGCCCGCTGGCCTGCACATCCCGATGCTGGTGACAGAGATTGACGCCAAAGGGCAGGGCGCGTGGGATCGCAACGAAACCCTTATCAAACGGCTGGCCCGGATCGAGAGCCTGGACGAGGCCGAAACCCTGCCCAAAGGCACCGTCACTGTCGCCGCAGACGGGGCCAGCTTTGGCCTGCCATTGGCGGGGATCATTGATATTGCAGAAGAAAAGGCGCGTCTGGAAAAAACCCTTGGCAAGTTGGCCAAGGAGTTGGGTGGTTTGCGGGGGCGTTGAACAACCCCAAATTTGCCGCTTCTGCACCGGCAGAAGTGGTGGCCGAAACCAGATCAAACCTCGCCGCGCGGGAAGAGGAAGACGCCAAGATCAAACAGGCACTGATCCGTCTGCAAGAACTGGAATAACCGGCGATTTTGACCGTAGGGCGGGGTGAACCCCGCCTTACCGGAATTCCGGCTTGCGCCCCTGCTTCCGCGCGCCGATCACTTCCATCTGATCCGCCTTGCCGATCAGCGCCGCCTGCTCTCGGGATTCCGCCAGCAGAACATCCGCGCGCCCGGCGGTTTCCGCCACCTCTATCAGGCGTTTGGCTGCGCGAATGGCCGACGGGCTTTGCCCGGCAATCCGCTCTGCCATCGCCATCGCCTCGGCCAACGGGTCATCCTCAACCGAGGTCACCAACCCCCATCGCTCTGCCTGCGCCGCCGAGACCGGCGATGCCGTATAGGTCATCTGGCGCAGCACGTCCGAACGCATCAGTGGCGGCAACAGCACCATGCCGCCCATATCCGGCACCAGCCCCCATTTCATCTCCATGATTGCCAGATTGGTATCCGGCGCGGCGATGCGAATATCCGCCCCCAGCGCCAGTTGCAGCCCGCCGCCGTAAACCGCGCCCTGCAAGGCGGCGATCACCGGCACCGGCACCCGCCGCCAGACCATGGCCACCTCTTGCATGTCGTTGGTATCGCCAAACTTTCGCGGCATCATCCGCTCAACCGGGTCCAGTTTGGCCAGCGCGGCAAAGCTGGCCACATCCAGCCCCGCGCAGAAACTTTTGCCCTCGCCCGACAGCACAACCACCCGTGCATCCGATACGGCCACCTCGGCCCCGGCGGCAAGAATGGCCTGCACCATCGCCGGATCCAGCGCGTTCATCTTGTCGCTGCGGGTCAGGGTGACCTTTGCGATTTGGTCCCGATATTCGACAGATACGCGTGCCATGCTGGCCTCCCATTTTGTGTTCACGCGGATTAGGCCCGATCCGGACCGGCAATGCCAGCGCAACGTGGCGGAAAAATCCCGCAAGGCCTGAGCGGGCCAAATCTGCGACCGGATGATCAGGGGCTTGCAGCCTATGCGCAGCTGCGGTTATCTGGGGCGTATGACCGGACCCCGCTATACCCCGCTTGCCCTATCCTTGCCCGCATCGGTGCCGTTTGTTGGCCCCGAAACCCAGGAACGTGCGCGCGGTGCGCCGTTTGTGGCGCGCCTGGGGGCCAATGAAAACGTCTTCGGGCCGTCGCCACGCGCGATCAGGGCAATGCAGCAGGCGGCGGGTGATATCTGGATGTATGGCGATCCGGAAAACCATGATCTGCGGCAGGCGCTGGCGCAGTTTCACGCAGTTGCGCCGGAAAATATCATGGTGGGCGAAGGGATTGACGGGTTGCTGGGCTATCTCGCGCGCTTGCTGGTCGAACCGGGGGATGCGGTGGTCACGTCGTTGGGGGCCTATCCGACGTTCAATTATCACGTGGCGGGATATGGCGGCGTGCTGCACACGGTGCCGTTTGCCAACGATCACGAGGATGCGCCAGCACTGTTTGCCAAAGCGCGCGAGGTTGGGGCCAAGATGGTGTATCTGGCCAATCCCGACAACCCGATGGGGACATGGACCAAGGGGGCGGATATTGTTCGGGCGATGGACGATCTGCCCGAAGGATGCCTGTTGGTTCTGGACGAGGCTTATGTGGAATGTGCGCCGGATGGCACGGCGGCACCGGTCGATGTGAATGACCCAAGGGTGATCAGGATGCGCACCTTTTCAAAGGCTTACGGCATGGCCGGGGCGCGGGTTGGTTATGCGATGGCGGCAGCGGACCTGATTTTGGCGTTCAACAAGGTGCGCAACCATTTTGGCATGAACCGGGCCGCACAGGCCGGGGCTTTGGCGGCACTGGGGGACAGTGAATGGCTGACCCACGTGCAAGCTGAGATAGCGATGGCGCGCCAGCGGATTGGCGAGATTGCCCGCGCCAATGGGCTGACGCCCCTGCCGTCGGCGACGAATTTCGTAGCGATAGATTGCGGGCGGGACGGCGATTTTGCAAAGGCGGTACTGGATGCGCTGGTTGAGCTTGGCATTTTTGTGCGTATGCCGTTTGCCGCGCCGCAAAACCGCTGTATCCGCATCAGCGCCGGGACAAAGGCGGATCTGGATGCCTTTGCAGCCGCGCTGCCCGAGGCATTGAAGCGGGCGGGCGGCTGATTTTTTCAAGCGGGCGGCTCATCAAGCCCTGGCAGGCCTTCTTCGCGGCGAAAC
>JGI24025J20009_10000233_pt1 | contig 43281 bp, 39 predicted proteins | sample Cruoilmetagenom3_FD_20009 | JGI IMG/M metagenome (IMG submission 20009)
ATAGGTACTCCCTGTAGCATAAGTTACAAAGGCATTTATCTTCCCGGAAAAACATTCAAGTTGGTCTACTACGAGAAGTTGTCAGAAAAAGCAAAAATAAAGTTAAAGGCAATAAACCTGTATAAAAGCAAAAAATATACTGTAGAGCAGATCTGTGAAATATTTGAGATAGATAGATCAACCTTCTATCGTTGGAGAAAATCCTACAATCCAAGGGTACTTCAATCTTTGGAGGACAACTCCAAAAAGCCAAAGAGAACAAGACGAAAGGTTGTCAGAACCTACGAGGTGGAACACGCCGTCTGTGAAATTAGAAGAAAGTATCCCTATTTTGGAAAAGATAAGATAAAAAGGATACTTGAAAGGGAACATGACATAAACGTCTCAGCAAGCAGCGTCGGTCGGATACTTTCTCAATATCGTTTCATGCTCCCCAAAACCAAAGTGGTAAGAAAAAGGGTAAGAACCAGGGAAAAAGATAAAATTAGACTCAATCAGGTAAAGAAGGATATGTGTGGCAAAGTATCCGAATGGCTGCAGGCAGACACCATAGAACTTAGGCTAAAATGGATTAAGATCTATATCTTTACCGCCGTATGTCCGGTCTCAAAGATTCTTTATGCAAGGGCCTACCGGAAACTTAACAGCTTAAACGGAAAAGATTTTCTTTTTTGAGATTAAGCTATCTTTTTAACAAAGATTTAAACTACATTCAGGTAGACAACGGAAGTGAGTTTGCCAAACACTTTGAGGCCGAAGCAAAAAAGATGGGCATTACCTTAATTCACAACTATCCCAAATCTCCCAAGATGAACTGTTATGTGGAGAAGGTAAATGATACCATCCAAAACGAATATCTAGACCGCATCTATGAAGAGACCAGCGTAAAAGAGATAAACAAAATCCTCTATGACTGTTTATTTGAATACAATTTCTACAGGCCACACAGGAGTCTAAATTTACTTACTCCAATTGAATTTGTGGAGCAGAAAATGATGTATAATAAAAGTCCTTCTATGTTGCATATGTATAGAACCCAATCAAAAACTTGATTTAATTCCCAATGTAGGCTATCATTATTTTAAATCAATGAAGGGAAATTTAATTTATGAGAGCTTCTGAACTGCCGAAAACGGAGGTTGTGTCCAAAATTAAAGTTGATTTAGAATCTTATCTTGGTGAAAAGATGAAGCTTCGGGCCAACATAGGGCGATGCAAGATTATCGAACGGGAAGGAATTTTAGAAGAAACTCATCCGAATCTTTTTATTGTAAAAGTTAAAGAGGAAAGAGAGCGAACGAGGTTAGTTTCCTATAGTTATGTGGACGTTTTAACTAAAACAGTTGAGTTGACGGATCCTGAAAATGGGGAAAATATTATTTCTTGGCTTCCTCAATAAGGTCAGTATTTAAGATGACTTAAGTTGAGTTAATTTATATATTACATTGAGCACAGTTTTTGGAGCTGTGTTTTTTTTATGGCAATATGGCAAGGGGAACAAGTTGGTAACGGAAATAAGGCTTAGGGCACACGCAAAAATAAATCTCTACCTCGATGTGATTGGGGAAAGAAGGGATGGCTATCACGATATCCGTTCTATTATGCAAAGTCTTGCGCTTGCGGATGAACTGGTAATTTCCAAAGCCGATGAGTTAAAGTTATCTCTTTCGGGAGAGTTTAAAGTCCCGGTGGAGAACAACCTTGTTTTAAGGGTGGCAAGGGCTCTCCGGGATGAAACAGGAAACAAAGAAGGAGCTTTAATCGTTTTAGATAAGAAAGTGCCGGTTGCTGCGGGTCTTGGAGGCGGAAGTGCTGATGCTGCTGCTGCTCTGATTGGTTTGAATATGTTGTGGGGGCTTGACTTATCCCCGAGTGACCTACAGATTGTGGGCGGAAAAATAGGGGCAGATATCCCATTTTGTCTTCAGGGGGGAATATGTCTGGTTGAGGGGAAAGGTGATAAAGTTTCTCCTCTGCCTTACGATTTTAAAGCCCATGTTGTGATTGCAAAGCCGTTTTTTAGCCTCTCAACCGCGGATGTTTACTCGAGCTTTGATAAAGTAGGGTCAACCGGCATATCTTCGATTGAGTCCATTAACGCCGCTTTGGGTGGCGGCCGATTAAGAAATGTTTCGGTGTTGCTTGCAAATGCGCTGGAAAAAGTGGTGATTTTAAAATATCCGTTAATTAACGAAATTAAAGAGAGGGCTCTTCAGACAGGGGCGCTGGGGGTTTTAATGTCCGGTAGCGGCTCAAGCGTATTTGCGATAGCTGAATCCGAAAAAGTTGCGCACAAAATAGCGGCTTCTCTGAAGGATTTTTGTCGAGATGTCATCATTACCTCGACTTATCAAAAAGGGGTCGATATTTTTTTGTAAATTTTGAAGGATTTTATGGTTGCTGTGAAGAAAGTTTTAACTCACAAGATAATGGAGATTTATAATGAGCGTCGATGCAGTAGTTTTAGCCGGAGGAAATCTCAAGGGTATCAGCGGCGAAAATGTTCCTACTAAGGGAATGATAAAGTTCGGTGACAAGCCCATGGTAGAGTACGTGATAGATGTTCTTAAAGGTTGTTCGGATATCGGGGGGGTGGCAGTTATTGTTCCCTCGTCTGTTTCTCCCGGGGACTGGTCTCAAAGAGCGGATAAGGTTTTAATGGGAGATAATTCTTTAACAGAGAACATTTATGCCGGGATGTCGTATTTAAAACCGGAAGGTTATTTTTTGGTGGTGTCGGCGGATGTGCCTCTAATTACAAGTTCGATCGTAGGGAAATTTATCAAGAAATGCCAAAAGATTGATGCTGATATATATTATCCCATAATTTCTCGCGAGGAGATGAACGCAAAATTCCCGGGAACAAAAAGAACCTATGCTCGCTTAAAAGAAGGCGATTTTACAGGGGGGAATTTGGGGCTCATTGATTCGAGGGTATTTGAGAAAAATAGAGATTTTATTGAAAAGGTGTACTCGCTTAGAAAAAGTCCTTTTAAGTTGGCTCAAATCCTTGGATTTGGATTTATTTTGAAGTTTTTACTTGGTTTTGCCACAGTTTCTGAGGCGGAAAAAAAGTTCTCTGCTTTAGTTAATGCAAAAAGCGTTACAATTGTATCAGATGCTGAAATAGGAATTGACGTTGATAAAGATGCTGATTTAACATATGTTAAAGAAATGATTTCTAAAAGAGAGAGGTGAAAAATGTCCGTTGCTATCATAACAGAGGAAGCTCCTCTCCCCGTGGGACATTATTCTCAAGCTGTGAAGGCCGGTAATTTTATCTTTGTTTCAGGACAGATACCGATAAATCCTAAAATCGGTGAATTAGTTGAAGGAGATATTAAAATCCAGACAAGGTTGATTTTGCGAAGCATAGAAGCTATTTTAAAAGCAGGAGACAGTTCGCTTTCAAAAGTGGTGAAGTTGACGGTATTTATTCGAGGCCTTTCGAATTTTTCTAAAGTTAATGCAGTTTTTGCAGAAATTTTCGTCGGTGAACCTCCGGCGAGAGAGGTTGTGGGGGTCAAAGAACTTCCCAAGGATGCTGAAATTGAAATTTCGGCGGTTGCTTTAGCAAACTAACAAAGCAAAGGATGGTAAACAAATGAAAATTACAAAAGTGGTTGTAAGATTGGTTGACATGAACAAAGTTAGAGCCGTTGCCAGCATTACGTTTGATGAGGAGTTTGTGGTACATAATCTTCGGGTTGTGAATGGCGATAAGGGATTGTTTGTGGCGATGCCCAGCCGAAAACTGCCAAATGGTGAGTATAGAGATGTTGCTCATCCTATAAATACTGAAACCAGGGAACGGATACAAAATGTAGTTTTAGATGAGTATAATCGGGTCAAAGAGGGGACGCCGGGAACCAAAAGCGAGAAGAATGATTATAGTTCGGCAGACAAGAAAGAAGAGAAACCCGTCGAGTAAACTTGACACCTCAAAATTCATAAACTATACTCTCACAGTATTTTTGCCTCACGGTAAGGAGATTTGGGGCGTCGCCAAGCGGTAAGGCACGGGAATTTGGATCCCGCATTCGGAGGTTCGAATCCTCCCGCCCCAGCCATAGGGGGAAGAATAAGTAGTTGTATATTGATTTAATTTAAAATATTGGCTAAAGCTCTTGATGGAGCTATTTTGCTTTTAGGAGGTTTGAGAGATGAACCTGGCTGTGGTTATTCTTGCTGCCGGTGAAGGAACGCGGATGAAATCGTTACTTCCAAAGGTTCTTCATAAAATATGTGGCAAGCCAATCATCTCGTACGTTTTAAAAACAGTGCGGGAACTTAATCCCACAAAAACTATCGTAGTTGTTGGACATCAATCAGACATGGTGACAAAAAGTCTTGGTGAAAAAGTAGAGGTTGTTGTCCAAGAAAATCAATTGGGAACCGGGCATGCTGTTCTTGCGGCGGAACAATCTCTAAATGAGCACGAAGGGGACATCCTTGTTTTATCAGGTGATTCCCCTCTTATCAGGACCAGAACCTTGCTAAAGCTTATTAAATTACGCGGAGAAACGGGAGCTGCTGCTGTGCTTACAGCGAAGTTAAAAAATCCCGATGGATACGGTAGAATAATTCGCAGGGGCGAAGAGATTATCGGTATTGTGGAGGAGAAAGACGCAACGCCGGATGAGATAAAAATCGATGAGGTGAACAGCGGAACTTACTGCTTTGCCGGTGGTGAGCTATTTGGTTCCCTTAGAGAGGCCACCAATGATAATGAGCAGGGGGAATATTATTTAACCGATGTCATTGGAATTCTTAGGAGCAAGGGAAAAAAGATTGTGGGCATACTGGCCGAAGATGAGAGCGAGATTTTAGGGATAAATTCCAGGAAACAACAAGCTGAGGCAGATAAAATTATGAGGGGTAGAATAACTGACCGTTTAATGGACGGAGGAGTGACGTTTATCGATCCCGGCCTTGTCTTTATAGAGCCAGATGTTGTCGTGGGAAAGGATACGATAGTGTATCCTCTTACGTTTTTAGAAGGGGAGACATTGATTGGTGAGGGTTGCGAGATAGGGCCTTCGGCAAAATTGGTGGATACAACCGTGGGCAAGAATGTAAAAATTCAAAATTCTATCATAAGGGAAAGCGTCATTGAGGACGAGGCCAATCTTGGCCCGTTTTGTTCGCTAAGAAAAGGAACCAGGATTGGCAGAGGGGTAAAAATAGGGACTTTCGTGGAGGTTAAAAAGAGTGAAATAGGAGCAAATGCGAAAGTTCCGCATTTAAGTTATATGGGTGATGCAGTTGTGGGTGAGAATGTGAATATTGGAGCTGGCAGTATAACTTGTAATTATGATGGCGTAAAAAAACACAAAACGGTTATTGAGGACGATGTCTTTATAGGAAGTGATACAATGCTGGTTGCTCCTTTGAGAATTCACAAGGGGGCAATGACCGGTGCCGGCTCGACGATTGCTCATGATGTTCCCGCTGGAAGTTTGGCGATCGAACGTTCTAAACAGGAGACAATTGAGAATTACGTTAAAAAAAAGCTAAAGAGATCTGATGAAAGTAAGGACAATTAAGGGGTCTGATTGGTGTGAAAAGAAGTTTTAACGGAAAACTGATGATTTTTACGGGCCGCGCAAATCCCGAATTGGGCAGGGAGGTCACAAATTATGTGGGGGTAGAACTCGGAAAAGTTGATATATCGACCTTCAGTAATGGTGAGATTTATGCGAAATATCGTGAGAGCGTGCGGGGTTCAGATTCCTTTGTAATTCAATCGTTTTGCGAACCCGTAAATGATAACTTAATGGAATTACTGGTGATGGTAGATGCTTTAAAGCGCGCTTCCGCTGCCAGGATCTCCGCTATTATTCCTTATTACGCATATGCTAGACAAGATAAGAAGTCCGCATCAAGAGAGCCGATATCCGCTAAACTTATTGCGGATCTTTTAACTGTGGCAGGGGTTGACAGGGTGCTTACCATGGATTTGCACGCTGGGCAGATTCAAGGTTTTTTTAATGTTCCGGTGGATCATTTAACGGCACTTCCCATATTGGCCCATTATTTTAAGAATCTTGGTTTAGATGATTTGATCGTGGTTTCTCCGGACGTTGGAAGAGTAAAAGTTGCTAAAAGATGCGCGGATAGACTCGGAGTTTCGATCGCTGTTTTGCACAAGAGTCGTCCGAAACACAATGTAGCGGAAATAACCCAACTGGTTGGTGATGTTAAGGGAAAGCGTGCTTTAATAATAGATGATATGATAGATACGGCCGGCACCATTGTCCATGGTGCTGAAGCCTTACTAGAAAATGGGGCAAGGGAAGTTTATGTATGTGCGACACATCCCATTTTTTCCGGTCCGGCTGTAGAAAGATTAAAAAAGTCTCCAATCAAAGAGGTTGTGGTTACAAATACCATACCCGTATTGCAGGATAAAAGGTTTGAAAAATTAAAGGTGCTGTCAATAGCCTCACTTTTTGGGCAGGTTATATTAAATGTTCATGAAGATAAGTCAGTGAGTGAAATATTTCAAGGAGATAATACTATTTAAATAAGGAGTGTTTTTACATGAATTTTTTGGAACTTAACACTAAACTTAGGGTAGAAAAAGGAAAGGAAAAGATAAGAAAAATAAGGGCAAAAGGTGAAATTCCTGCGGTTATATATGGCTCAAAAGAAAAGACAAAGTTGCTGGCGGTAGATAGGGACGATTTTAACCGTTTAATTAAACACGGTGGGATGAATAGTATTCTTAAATTAAAAACAGAAGGCGATAAGCAAACGCAGAGTGCAATTATTAAGGAAATACAGAAGAATCCCATTACCGACGAGGTTTTGCATATCGATTTTGCAAGAGTAGCTAAAGGTGAAGCTATAACCACTGTTGTTCCTGTGACAATTATTGGAGAGTCCCCCGGGGTTAAGGCGGGCGGCGTTCTTCAGCACGGAGTTTGGGAATTGGAAATAAAAGCGTTACCGAAAAATCTTCCTACTCATATCGAAGTGGATATCGGTTCTTTAGAGTTGGATGAGATTGTTAGGGTGGGGGACTTGTCATTACCGGACGGGGTTGAAGTTCTAGACCCATCTAAAGAGGTAATAGTTTCTGTTGTACCGCCGACGAAGGTGGAAGAAAAAGTGGAAGAAGTTTTGGAAGAAGTTGCTGAACCTGAAGTTATTGGTAAAGAGGAAGAAAAGGAATCGGAGCAGTAGGCTAATAATTTTTAAGTGTTTTTTCTGTTTCCGGTGCCAGTTTGATTTTGTTAAGAATTGGATTGACGAAAAAGACAAACTCTTTGGCGAGCACTTCATCGTCTCGGAGCTTGTCTTTTGTTATATTCCACACTTCAATATTATAATAGTCGACAATAACCTTGGTATTAAGAAAATCTATAGGGTTCTTCACTTCGTTTAATTTAAACGNGACGATTTTAATTTTGTAGCTTTCGACTCCTGGGAGGTTTGCTTGTCTCCATTTTTCCATTTTGCCTCCGTATTCTTTTTCAACCAGGCTGCTTGAGATGTTTATTCGCCATATACCGATGTTGTTTCCAAAATAAGTGAAGAATAATGCAATAAATATAATTAGGAGGAAAAGCGAGGTTTTTTTCAGGATTTTTTTCATATATTTGCCTTTAGATTGGATGGTTATTATATAATTTATTTTACATCTTCAGACTAATACCTTTTTTAATCTATGAATTTGGAGGAATGATGTTAATAGTTGGGTTGGGCAATCCGGGAATCGAATATGAAAAGACTCGACATAACGTTGGGTTTAAGGTTGTAGAGATGCTGGCTAATACTCTGGGTGTTTCTGTTTGCAGAAAAGGATATAAATCTCTGTGGGGCAAAGGAAAAATAAATAATAAAGATGTTTTTCTGGCTAAACCCCAGACATTTGTCAATTTAAGCGGAGAGAGCGTGTTTGCTCTCTTAAAAGGTTTAAATATTGATCCTGCTTCACTTTTAATCATTCACGACGATCTTGACCTACCTTTTGGGGAAGTCAGGGTTAAAAAATCGGGTGGCAGCGGCGGTCACAATGGGTTGAGGTCGATAATAAATATTTTGGGAACCGGTGATTTTGGCAGGATAAGGGTTGGGATTGGTCGTCCGCCCGGTCGGCAAGATCCCGCTGTTTATGTTCTCAAGCCTTTTACCAAGGGCCAAAGAGAAGAAGCGGAGTTTGCTGTAAAAAATGCCTCGGATGCAGCTCTTGCAATTGTAAAAGATGGTTACGAAGTTGTGATGAACGAGTTCAATAGAGGGTAAAGGATAAAAAACAACCAATAGTTGCCAGCTGTCAGTCGCCAGGAAAGCCAAATGACGTGTAAGGAAGAGTTAGACAAGTTAAGTGAGAAATATAATTTTTAATTTTAAATTGAAGAATGTTTTCATAAATTTGTATTTTTCAACAAGGTGTAGAAACCTACTTTAGCTACAAATAGAAGTTAAAGCTAGAAGAAGCAAAAAAGTGGAGACTGGTAGCTGGTGGCTGGAAGCCGGTTACTCCCAACTAAGAGACTCCCGACTGATAGGCCTGGGTAGAATCACCGAGGTCTTTTTGGCTTACAAAAATTTTTGAGGGAAGCGATAAACATGAGCCTTAGGTTTCTTCTTCCAAAGATAAAAGAGAATAAAAATTTTAAAGAAATCTTAAGCAGGATAAACGAAAGCGATGAGCAAATCGATGTCTTTGCAACTTCTTCGCTGCGTTCTTTCCTGGTATCCTCGGTTTTTAATGAGTTGTCTCAGCCGATGTTGGTTGTGGTTTCTGATTTTGAGAAGAGCGAAAAGTTTGCCGACGAACTGAGTAATTTTTTGCCTTCTTTCAAAATTAAGCAATTTCCCGACTGGGAAATACTTCCGCATGAACGAATGTCCCCCAGCAAAGAGATTTCAAGTAAAAGGATTGAAATTTTATCTCGGATTAAAGATGGAAATCCGGTAATTGTAGTTGCGGCCGTTCAAACGGTGATGCAAAATTTGCCTCCGTTAGATTCTTTGCCTTTGAAATTGTTGAAATTTAAGGTGGGGGGAGAAGAGGACTTTTGCGATCTGTCCGCCTGGCTTGTGGAGATGGGTTACGAGCGGGTTCCTATGGTGGAAACCAAGGGGGATTTTAGCGTAAGGGGTGGGATAGTTGATATTTTTTCTCCCAACATGGATCGTCCTTTTAGAATCGAATTATATGGCGATGTTATCGAATCAATTAGATCCTTTGATTTGCTAACTCAGTTATCTCTGTCTAACGAGGAATCCTTAACGGTATTTTCGTGTAACGAGATATCTTTAAATTCAAGCGTTAGGGAAAGAGCTATCTCATTTTTAAAAAGGTTGCCTCATAAACCAGCTTGGCTTTTGGAGGACGTGGAACGTCTCGAGTCTTGCGGTCACTTTGAGGGCATAGAAAGATACGCACCATTTCTTTTTGATGAGCTGAAAAATATTTTGGATTATTTTCCGCCAAATGGTCTGGTTGTTTTCGATGAGGAAAAAAGTTTAGAGGACGAGGCCATCCGTTTTTATGAAAAACAGCTTGCTTATTTAAACGATTCAGTTTCAAGCGGGAAATTTATAAAACCTCTGAAACCTTATTACCTTTCCTTCGAGAAAATAAAGGAGAAATTGCCCAAAAGGCTTAATCTGTTTTCCGTGCAGTCTTCAAAAAAAGACGTTGTTGCGTATTTTAAATCTTCTTCGATAGAGCCGATGTTTGGTCAACTTGATAGGCTTAAAGAATTATTGGGTGAATTTAGGAATATCGGTGTGCCGATAATAATTGCAGTAAAAGATGTGGGTCGAGTTGAGAGATTAACCGAAATATTGCGAGAGTGGGATTTGGATGTTGTATATGAGCCGAATTCGATAGTTTTCGACAAAGTAAACATCGTGCTTGCTGATTTACAGGAAGGATTTTTTCTCTCTGAATTTAAGGTACTTGTAATAACTGAATCCGATATTTTTACAAAGTTTAGAAGGTTTCGCCGGGACAAACAGACGGCGGGCGGCAAACCGCTTATTTCTTCTTCGGGGCTTAATGTGGGCGATTATGTGGTTCACGTAAATCACGGAATTGGGAGATTTAAGGGTATGACCATCCGTGAGGTTGAAGGAGTAAAACGCGACTATCTGCTTTTGGCTTACGCTAAAGAGGATAGACTCTATGTTCCCCTCAGCCAGATAAGTTGTGTTTCTAAATACATCGGAGTAAATGCGGTATCTCCAAAGTTAAGCAGGCTGGGTTCACCGGAGTGGTCTCGGGCGAAAAAACGCGTTAAAAAATCTGTTAAAAAATTGGCCATTGACCTATTAAGTCTCTATGCTCATCGTGCGCAATTCGAGGGCTTTACTTATTCGAAAGATACTGTATGGCAAAAGGAGTTGGAGGAAGCATTCCCATTTAACGAAACGCTGGACCAACTCCGGGCCATAAAAGAAGTTAAGAAAGACATGGAAAGGGCAAGGCCTATGGACCGTTTGGTTTGTGGTGACGTAGGTTATGGTAAGACCGAGGTTGTTATAAGAGCGGCATTTAAGGCGGCAATGGACGGCAAACAGACCATTATCTTAGTTCCAACGACTATTTTGGCTCAGCAGCACCTCAATACTTTTCGTGAAAGATTTTCCTCTTATCCGATAAATGTTGAGATGTTGAGCAGGTTTAAGACGCCTCGCGAGCAAAAAAGCATAATTGAAGAACTTAAAAAAGGGGGCGTCGATGTCATTATTGGAACACATCGTTTACTGCAAAAAGATGTGCAATTAAGAGACCTGGGTCTTGTCGTTATAGATGAGGAGCAACGCTTTGGCGTAGGTCACAAAGAGCACCTAAGAGAACTCAGAAAAACGGTCGATGTCTTGGCCTTAAGCGCAACACCTATACCTAGGACGTTGCAAATGTCTTTGTCCGGTGTTAGGGATTTAAGCGTCATAAATACTCCCCCGGAAGATCGCTACCCGATTTTGACCAAGATTGCCCAATACGACGAAAAGTTAATTCAGGATGCAATTCGTAGGGAAATTGAGCGCGGGGGGCAGGTATATTATGTATACAATAAGGTTAAGAGCATTTACCGGGTTGCCGAAGAGCTTGAGAAGCTTGTACCTGAGGCCAGAATAGGAGTTGGCCATGGGCAGATGACCGAGCGCGAATTGAAAAAGGTGATGCTGAATTTTTTGGAGAAAAGATACGATGTTTTGCTTTGTACCACCATAATAGAATCGGGTATAGATATTCCAACCGCAAATACCTTGATAGTTGATGGATCAAATAAACTTGGGTTGTCCCAGATGTATCAATTAAGAGGGAGGGTTGGTCGCTCTCATCATAGAGCTTATGCGTACTTTCTTTTCCCCGGCAAGAAGATGCTTACCGCTGCCGCATTTAGCCGGCTGAAAACGATAAGCGAGTTCACCGAGTTAGGGTCGGGAATCAAGATTGCTATGAAGGATTTGGAGATAAGAGGAGCAGGGAACCTTCTCGGTCCAGAACAGCACGGGTATATGGCGGCGGTTGGTTTTGAACTTTATAATCAGCTTCTCAGAGAGGCCGTGGAAGAAATTCGAGGCGAGCGAGTTTTCAAAAGACTGGTTGAAGTGGGTATTAACTTGCCGGTAGATGCTTTTATTCCGCGGAGCTATGTTGAAGAAGAAGCCTTAAGGATAGAAGCATATCAGTTAATTGCTTTTGCAAATGATTTGGGTGCGGTTGAGAGAGCGAAGAGCAATTTAAGGGATAGGTTTGGTCGATTCCCCTTGCCGGTAAAAAATTTAATTGAGATAGCAAAAATTAAACTGTTGGCAAACGATATTGGTTTAAAGAAAGTAACTTTTGAGAAAGAACGGCTGGTTTTTAAGGGCATTTCTTTAACTGAAAGGGAGACGGATATCCTCCGAGACAAATATGGAAATTTGATTTATGAATCTTCGGCAAAGACTCTGGTTGCTCACAACTTGCCCGAAAAAGATGTCATTTTCTTCTTGGGTAATTTGTTTGGTGATATAATACGAACGCATAAAGTGCGATAAAAAAAGGAGGGTATCGGGTTGAAGAAAATTTTTTTAGTGGCTTTGCTTATTCTAAGTGTAATGTTGGTTGGTTGTGGACGGGAAGTAGCGGTTACAGTAAACGGCAAAAAAATTTATGAAGATGATGTGGAGAAGAGATTGGAGGTTTTGGTCAGTCAGTATCCTCAAATGACCGAGAGCTTGGAGGGCGATGCCAAAGAGGAATTAAAGGGAACGATTATAGATAGTTTAATTTCGGAAGTTCTAATTGCTGAGGAAGCGGTAAAACAGAAGGTTGAAGTTTCCGAGGACGAAGTTGATTCCAAAATCAAGGAAATTAAAGCGGGTTTCCCGGACGAGAAATCATTTTTAGACGCCCTTGAGGAAAACAAAATGACTTTGGCGGATTTAAAAGAGGAGATTGAGAAATCTTTGGTTCAACTTAAGATTATGGAAAAGATAACGGCGGATGTTAAGACAACCGAATCGGAGCTTAAAGAGTATTATGAGGAAAACAGGGAGAGTTTTGTAGAGCCCGAACAAGTTAAGGCTAAACACATTCTTCTTGAGGATGAGAAGACAGCCGAAAAGGTTTTGGCTGAGCTTAAAAGCGGTTCCGATTTTGCCGAACTTGCCGAAAAATATTCAACCGACCCCGGTTCCAAAGACAAGGGAGGAGATTTGGGGTGGATGAGCCGAGATCAACTTGTGCCGGAATTTGCCGATGCAGCTTTTAGTCTTCCTGTGGGGCAATTGAGCAGTTTAGTTAAAAGTCAATTTGGTTACCATATCATCATTGTTGAAGAAAAGAAAGAAGCTGTTCAGCAGGACTTCAATGATGTAAAAGAAGATGTTGAACAAATTTTGCTTGAAGAAAAGCGGAGCGATAAATTTCAGATGTGGATAGAGGACCTAAAGAAAAAGGCGGATATCAAGAAAAACACATAAAGGGTAATTTAGATGGATAAAAGATACAAATTTGATAAATTGGTCGAGATAATGTCCATTTTAAGGGGGCCTGACGGTTGTCCTTGGGATAGAGATCAGACGCATAAATCAATTGCACCCCACCTTATTGAGGAATCGTATGAAGTGCTGGATGCAATAGAACGAGAAGATTTTGAACACCTGAAAGAAGAGCTGGGAGACCTTCTGCTCCAAGTTGTTTTTCATGCTCAAATGGCTTCGGAAAACGGAAGGTTTGATATAAATGATGTGATTGACGGCATTGTCGAGAAGTTAGAACGCCGTCATCCTCACGTCTTTGCCGGCGAGTTTGCGCCCACCTCGAAAGAGGTGCTGAAGAACTGGGAAAGGATAAAAAAAGAAGAAAAGAAAAAATCTTTGCATCTGCCGGGAGTTTCTTCCGCCTTTCCAGCCTTGATATATGCTTCCAAATTACAGGCCAGGGCTTCCAGGATGGGGTTTGATTGGCGCGGTGTTGAAGATGTGGTTGAGAAATTTGATGAAGAGATCGAGGAGCTTAGAGATGCTTATTGTAAAAAGGGAAACGTTGAGGAAGAAATCGGCGATACCTTGTTTACGGTGGTAAATATGGCTCGTCATTTGGGAGTGGATTCTGAGGTTGCTTTGAAAAAGGCCATCAATAAGTTCCAGGAGCGCTTTGAGTTTATGGAAAAGGAAGCTGAGAAGAGGGGTCTATGTTTTGATAACTTATCCTTAGAAGAAAAGGATAAGTTATGGGAGGAAGCCAAAAGGATGATGCCTGCCCGCCGTTGGCGGGGCTGATAATAAAGGGTGACGGGTAAAGGGTAAGGCCAGGATTAAGAATTAAGGGGGCTGGCGACATAGTAACATAGCGACTTAGAAACCAAGTGGCCACGTAGCCAAGAAACTAAGGAACCAGACAACTCCCCACTAACAACTATCAACTAATTGGAGGAGGTTTTTATGACCACGATTACCGAAGTACTTGCGCGGGAGATTTTGGATTCAAGGGGGAATCCAACCGTTGAGGTTGAGGTTTTTCTGGCGGGAGGTGGTTGGGGAAGGGCCGCCATTCCCTCCGGGGCTTCAACCGGAGCTTTTGAAGCGGTTGAGTTGCGCGATGGAGACAAAGACAGATACATGGGCAAGGGGGTGCTTGAGGCCGTAAAAAACGTTAATGACTTAATTGTTCCGAAAATCATTGGAATGGATGCCCTTAACCAAAGAGAACTTGATGCAAAGTTAATTGAGATAGATGGGACCGAAAATAAAGCGAACCTTGGGGCCAACGCTATTCTCGGTGTATCTTTGGCGGTTGCAAAAGCGGCGGCCGATGTTCTTGGTACTCCTCTTTATCGATACGTTGGAGGTTCGAATGCGCATGTTTTACCAATTCCGATGATGAATATACTGAATGGCGGAAAACATGCCGATAATAATATAGATATACAAGAATTTATGGTTATGCCTGTCGGGGCAGCTTCTTTTGCAGAAGCTCTGAGGATGGGGGCAGAGGTTTTTCACAACCTTAAAAAAGTTTTGCACGGGAAAGGTCTAAATACATCTGTTGGAGACGAAGGTGGTTTTGCTCCGAACTTGGATTCTAATGAGGAAGCTTTAAAGGCAATTTTGGAGGCCATTGAAAAAGCGGGATATGAGCCGGGGAAAGATATTTATATTGCGCTTGACCCGGCAGCAACTGAATTTTATAAGGATGGCAGGTATATTTTAGCCGGCGAGGGCAAAAAGCTATCTCCTGAGGAGATGGTCGATTTCTACGCCAACTGGGTCGAAAACTATCCCATAGTATCTATTGAGGACGGTATGGCGGAAGAAGATTGGGATGGCTGGAAAAAGATGACCGATAAATTGGGCAAAAAAATCCAGTTGGTCGGGGACGATCTTTTTGTTACCAATGTTGAGAGGCTCGCAAAAGGCATAGAGCTCGGTGTGACAAATTCGATTTTAATTAAGCTCAATCAAATTGGAACTCTTACCGAAACGCTTGAAACGATTGAGATGGCCAAAAGAGCCGGTTACACAGCGGTGGTTTCTCACAGGTCGGGGGAAACGGAGGATACGACCATCGCTGATATAGCTGTGGCCATAAATGCCGGTCAGATAAAAACCGGTGCTCCGTCCAGAACGGACCGGGTATGTAAGTACAATCAGCTTTTAAGGATAGAGTCGGGGTTGGGCTCGGTCGCAAGTTATCTTGGCAAGGAAGCTTTTTATAATTTAGGCAGCTTATAAATCTAATTCCGCGCAGAGGGGAAAGATTATGCGTCGCACTAAGATAGTTTGCACAATTGGCCCTGCCAGTGAGAAACTCGAAGTTTTAAAGGAACTCATTGAAGCGGGGATGAATGTTGCCAGGTTGAATTTTTCCCATGGTAATCACGAGGGGCATGCCAGAAATATTTTTAATTTAAGAAAAATATCGGCCGATTTAAATCTCCCGCTGGGAATAATAGGGGATCTTTCCGGTCCCAAACTGAGGGTTGGTGAGATAGCGGGAGACGGTATAGTCCTCGAGGCGGGACAAGACTTCACTTTAACTACGTGCATTTTGAGGGGAAACAAAGATAGGGTTTCTGTAAATTTTTCGGAACTTACAAACGACGTGTCTTTGGAAGATACGGTTCTTCTTGATGACGGTCTTATTGAGCTTAAAGTCAAAAAAGTTGATAAAGACGATATCTTATGTGAGGTGATAAACGGAGGCAAACTTTCTTCTCACAAGGGAATCAACTTACCGAATATCTCGGTAAGTGTCGATTCTATTACAGAAAAAGATATCGGAGATTTAAAGTTTGGTCTTGAGCAAGGCGTTGATTGGGTAGCGATGTCTTTTGTCAGATCACCTGATGACATCAGAGATTTAAAGTTGTTGATGTGTGATTTTGGTAAAGAAGCACCCGTAATTGCCAAAATAGAAAAGCACGAAGCGGCAAAAAAGATGGATGAGATCATCGATGTGGCCGACGGCATTATGGTAGCTCGCGGAGATCTTGGTGTGGAGATGTCCCCGGAAGATGTGCCTTTAATTCAAAAATGTCTCATCGGTAAGGCAATGAAGGAGGGGAAGCCCGTTATCATCGCAACTCAGATGCTAAGCTCGATGATTGATAATTTGCGTCCGACCAGGGCTGAGGTTAGCGATGTGGCCAACGCAATTTTTGACGGGACGGATGCGGTGATGCTCTCAGGGGAAACGGCAGTGGGTAGTTATCCTGTTGAATCGGTTAAGATGATGGCCAGGGTAATTGAGAAAACTGAGGCTTCCATAGATTATGCTGGTAAGTTGGGAAGCAAAAGAAAATGGGCCCAAAAGAATTTCACCGATGCTATCAGTTTTGCAGCATGCGATTTGGCGAGTGTATTGAAGGCAAAGGTCATTGTTACTTCGACCCAGTCTGGAAGCACCGCGCGGCGGGTATCGAAGTATAGGTCTGCAGAGCAGATAGCGGCTGTTACGCCCGAAGATAAAGTGGTGAACCAGTTGACCCTTTCCTGGGGTGTGGTGCCTTTACATGTTGCGCCGAGCCGTGATACCGATGATATGTTTGACAAGGCTGTAGGAAAGGTAACCGGGGCGGGGTTGGCTGAAAAAGGAGATGTTGTGGTGGTTACGGCGGGAGTTATTGTAAATGTCCCGGGCACCACCAATTTAATTAAAGTCCACAAGGTTTGATGAGGAAAAACTGATGAAATCTCAGGTTTGCAAGGCAAGAGCCTTGCCCAAGTCTAAAAAAATAAAGAAGAAGTCAAAAAGGAAAAGAAAAAAAAGTTTTGGGTTAAATTTTCAAATTCTTGTATATTGCGCGTTGTTAATTGGGGTTGGTCTCTGCGTGTATCAGCCGCTTATTCAAAGAGTTGATAAGGGAAAAGAAATTTGCGTGTTGCAAGAAAATATAGTCAAGTTACAAAAGGAAAACGAGATTTTGGAGCAGGAGGCTTCGGCATTAAACTCTGACGATTATGTTGAGGAGGTAGCCAGGCAAGATCTTGGTCTGGTAAAACAGGGAGAAGAATCTTATATAGTGATTCCTGAAACCGGAAGGGAAGAAGAATTGAATCCCTGGTCGCCGGATGCGAATTCCGATAAGAAAAATTTAAAGCAACCGCTCTGGCAACAAATTTCGGAGTTTATTGTAAATATTATCAAGAGGTAAGCCAAACTCATGTTTCCTAATTTTATATCCTCTTTTAGTTTTGAAAATATGAAGATTAGTCGGGTAGATGTAAAATTAATAGAAAAACAGCTTGGGCGAAATCCCCGCGGTGTGTTAAAAGTGTTAAAGCGGTGTGGTGAAGGGTATCCTCAAGTTATTTTGAGTTCCCCCGTTTTGGAAGACGGCACTCCTTTCCCCACGATTTTTTGGCTGACCTGTCCCTTTTTAATTAAGGAAGTTTCGCGTCTCGAAGGGAAAGGTTTAATAAAACATCTTCAATCAAGGATTAAAGAAGATGGTTCTTTCAGGTTGGAACTCAATGAAGCTCACGACGATTATCGCGGGAAACGAGCCGAATTGCCGGGTTTTCGAAAAGATAAATGTGATGATACGGGCATTGCCGGAATTTCCAACTTAAACAATTTAAAATGTTTGCATGCTTACTTTGCCCACTATCTTGCAACAGGCCTTAATCCGGTGGGTAAATTGGTTGGTAGTTATATTGAAGAAGTCGATGGCTGCGATGAATGCGGAAGGTGAACCGATGAGGTTGGCATCAATTGATATAGGAACAAACTCTGTCCGTCTGATGGTGGTTGAAAAAAGAGAAAGTTGCCTCAAAACTCTTTATCGCGGAACTAAAATTACAAGATTGGGCGAGGGGGTAAACAAAAAACAGGTTTTGTCTGATTCGGCTATCGAGCGCACCATTTTAGTTTTAAAAGAGTATAAAGAGATTGTTGAAGATTATGGTGCAGAAAAAATAAAGGTGGCTGCAACGAGTGCCATGCGTGATTCAAAAAATGCTTTGGTTTTTATCGGTAAAGTGAAGAAAGAGGTGGGTTTAAACGTAGGGATATTGACCGGTAAAGAAGAAGCCGAATGTTCTTTTCTCGGGGCTACTTACGGATACCAACAAGACTACCAATCGATTTTAGTTATTGACATAGGGGGAGGTAGCACGGAGCTTATTCTGGGCTCCCCCGGTTGCCTTGAAGAAATTTTCAGTTTAAATATCGGGAGCGTGCGTTTAACCGAGATGTTTGTAAAGCACGATCCGCCGCTTGAATCCGAAATCCGTTTAATTGAAGATTACGTCTGCTCTGTCGGAAAGAAGTCTTTTGAAAGTATCGGGAAGAAAAAAGACCTTTTTTGTATGGGTTTGGCCGGCACGATAACAACTTTGTCGGCAATTTCACAAAGGATGGAAATTTATGATTCCGAAAGAATCCATGGTTCAAAGCTTTCGTTTTCGGAGATTAAGAAAATTTTAAACTATCTTTTAAGCAAGAACCTCACCGAGCGAAAAAATATTGCCGGCCTTGAAAGCGGGCGGGTGGACATAATAATTGCGGGCGCCGTTATTTTAAAGGAAGTTATGAGGAATCTTGCTCTTGAGGAAATTATTGTGAGCGAGTGCGATATTTTGGATGGATTGATTCTTTCGATGGATTGCTAATATTGGTTTGCCGGTAAATTAAAAGTTAAAAATGAAAAATGTAAAACGAGATAGAAAAACTAAAAAATAAAAAGATTTTATCCGCAGGATTATCCTTTGGATAAAACATTCTTAAATTCTTAAATTTTCATTCTCCATTTTTCATTAGCTTTTTACTCATAGTTCTTAAAACCTATATACCACCCATGTTTTTCCCTGGAGGCTGACAGCTGAGGGCCAGGGGCTGAACTTTCCCCTTCTTTTTCCATAAGCCATCTGCTATCAGCCCCGCCAGAGGCGGGCAAGCATCAACCATCTGCAAATTTACTCTTTTCTCTGAATTTCTTTCTTGAATTAGAATGGCTGCTTTGCTATATTAAACTCGCTTTACAAGGAAGTGCCCGAGTGGCGGAACAGGTAGACGCAACGGACTTAAAATCCGTTGTCCTTACGGGCGTGTCGGTTCGACTCCGACCTCGGGCACCATTTTTTTTAAGCTACATGCTAATTATTTCACAAATTTTAAAATTTTATTAAAAAAAGTAGAATTTTATTAAAAAAAGGCGTATTTTTATAAAAGATGTGCAAACGAAGGGGAACAAAGCTTCCATTTCTAATTAAAGAAAGGTGAGCGAAAGTGCCTGAGAGATTAAAAGCCATTAAAGAAGCCGAAATCGAAGCCGCGAAAATTATTGATGAAGCTGAACAAGAATCAGAAAAGGTGGTAGAACGGGCAAGGCAGGAAAGCGAGAAGCTTCTAAAAAAAGCTCTTGAGGAAGCAAAGGTTGAATCCAAAGCATTAAGGGAAAAAGCGTTGAAAGAGAGCAAGGAAGAAGCCGAAAAGCTTAAGAATGATGCTGAAAAAAAGAAAACTGATATTTCTAAAAAAGCAAAAGCAGGATTTGACTCTTCGGTGGAGATTGTTGTAAAGGAGCTGATTGCTCAGTAATGGCTGTGGTCAAGGTTAAAAAGGTTTATTTGATAGCCCACGATTCGATGAGAGAGACCTTGGTAAAAGTCTTACAAAAAAATGGTTTGCTCCACATTGCCAACCTTAAGAAAGAATTATCGGAAACCGAATTAGAAGAAGTTTTAAAAGAATTTGAGCCTGATTCAAAAGAGATAGATTTGATGCTTTCTAAAGTTAATTTTACCCTCGATTTTTTGGCTGATTTTGCGGAGAAAAAGAAGGGATTTCTTTCGGGTCTTATGGGAGAGAAAACTGAAGTAGAGCCCTCTAAGTTTGAAAACATCCAAGACAAGGTGAATTTGGAGAAAATTTACGAGGAGTGTGAAAGCTTTGAGGGTAGGTTAAATGTTATAGAAACCGGACTTAATAAATTAGAAGCCACTCGTAATGAGCTTAAGCCCTGGATGCCTCTCGATATTAAATTCATGGATATCGGTGAGACCAAGAGGGCAGTTTTTTTAATTGGTCAGGTTGCTTCTCTAAACTTCAATAAACTTCAGGTCGAACTTGAAGAAACTGTGCCTGAATCCGTCTTAGAAATGATTAGTAAAGATTTTCAGTATGTATACGTTCTCGGTATTTATCTAAAAGATCGTTCGGATGAAGTTAGCCAGATTTTAAATAAGTATGGGTTTCAGGTCACTTCATTTGAAAATTTGGATGATGCCCCGGAGGAAGAAGCAGCTGAAATTGCCGAGCAGATCGGTAAACTTCGGGAAGAAAAAGAGACCATTATTAAAAGGGTAAAGGATATGATGTCCTTAAAGTCGGATCTGATTGTTCTTAGGGATTATTTAGAGAACGTAAAGAACAGGGTCAAGGTTCAACTCAATTTTGCAAAGACCGACAAAGCTTTTATGTTGGAGGGATGGATTCATGAGGAAGATGTATCTTCTCTTGAAAATGAGATATCCAAGTTTACAGATGAGATTGATTTAACTTTTACAGAACCCAAAGAAGATGAAAATCCTCCGGTGACGCTTAAGAACAACAAATGGTTTACTCCGTTTGAAATAGTGACAAAGCTTTACGGGTTCCCTCGTTACAAGGAGTTAGATCCAACACCTTATCTTGCACCATTTTTTGTAGTATTTTTCGGAATATGCATCGGCGATGTTGGTTATGGTCTGGTTTTAACCCTGGCCTCTCTCTGGTTGAGGAAGAAATTGCAGGTTAGTGAAACCATAAAGGGATTCCTGCTGTTGTTTGTCTATGGGGGAATAGCATCTATGGTTGCCGGAGCACTTACCGGGAGTTGGTTTACCATAGAGACCAAATCCTTGCCGTCGATTTTAAGGAAAATGATAGTTCTGGAGCCTCTAAAGGACCCTGTTGCCTTTCTGATATTTTGCTTTATTTTTGGTTTTATTCATTTGCTCTTTGGTATTGTTCTTGAGATGTACGATAATTTCAGAAAGGGCAGATGGATTGAGGGGATATTTAAAGAAGGTTCAAAGCTTGTGTTTTTACCGGGGATTGTAATTCTCATCGTGCAGATGCTCGCGGGAGGAGTTTTACCGCAAGCTTTATCTTCCGCGGGGAAGTGGATGGCGATTGTTGGCGCGATTTTAATAGTTTGGTTTACTGAACCGAGCGCCAAGAGTATTTTTGGAAGAATCGGCAATGGTGTATACGGTCTTTATGGCATGACCTCTTTTATTGGAGACACCATATCTTACTCGCGTTTGATGGCTTTGGGCATGGCGACTTTTCTTATTGGTTGGGGGATAAATATTATAGGCGGAATTGCCAAAGACATGATTCCCTTCGTTGGGTTCATCGTTATGGCTATAATTCTCGTGGTGGGACACCTCTTTAATTTGGTTATCAACCTGATAAGCGCTTTTGTCCATCCTGCAAGATTGCAATACGTTGAGTTTTTTGGCAAATTCTTCGAAGGTGGCGGGCATTCATTCCAGCCCTTTGCCATCGAAGCAAAGGATCTGGTTTTTAAAGAGCCGGAACTGGCAAGAAAGGTCCGGCCAGAAGATAATTCCAGGTAGAAGGGAGGTAATAAACATATGAATGAAACTTTTCTATGGCTTAACGGCTATCAGTGGACTGTTTTAGCAGCAAGTTTATCGGTAATATTTGGTGGTATTGGTTCCTGTATTGGTATAACATCTGCCGCTAAAATGTCGGCCGGGGTACTTGCTGAGGATCCTGATAAGTTTGGTGGGCTTTTGGTTTTATCTATTCTTCCGGGCACTCAAGGTATTTATGGTTTTATTACAGGCCTTTTAGTAGTTGTATTTTTTGGTCTTCTCGGAGGCGACGGCAAAAGCATTGTTCTTGCTCAAGGCATGAGAATCTTTTTGGGTTGCTTGCCTGTGATGATAATGTGTTTAATTTCCGGCATATATCAGGGAGTTGTTTCAACGGCCGGTGTGGCTATGGTCGCCAAACGAGGAGAAACGGCTGGCCAAGGAATGATTCTCTCAGCGTTGGTAGAGACCTATGCTGTTTTATCTCTTGTTGTTTCTCTCTTTTTAATCATGGCAGCACAGGCTGGATAATTGTTTGATTTTTGAATAGGGTGTGTTAAATGGCACTTGAGAATATAATTAACAGAATAATTGATGATGCAAAGAAGAAGGCTGATGAAATAAAGGGTGAGGCGAGAGTTGAGGCCGATCAAGTAGTGGATGAAGCGAGAAAAAAAGCGAAATCCCTAAAAGGTAATATTCTTGCCGAAACGGAGGCCGAAGCAAAAAAGGAAAAAAAGCGAATTCTTTCTCTTGCCAGGCTGGAAGCGAAAAACATGGTGCTTGCCCAAAAAAGGGCTGTTATAAACACTGTCTTCGATAAGGCTCTTAAGAGGCTCAAATCTCTTACGGACGACGAGTATAGCGATTTAATAAAGAAAATGCTTCTCAAGGTCGGAATTGAAAACAGTGAAGAGTTAATTGTTTCTTCCGATGATAGAAAAAGGATCAACAACGAGTTTCTCAAAGAGATAAATAAGGCATTGAAAAGCCAGGGTAGAAAAGGTGAGCTCAGGTTCTCTGATGAGAAGAGGGAGATTGAAGGAGGTTTTATCCTAAAAAAGGGTAAGGTTGAGTTTAATAACTCTTTTTCCGTTTTAGCCGAGGCAGTTAGAGAGGATTTGGAGCCAAAAATTGCTGAGAGCCTGCTTGGTGTTTGAGGAGTGATGGGTCAATTTGTTAAATGCGCTTAAAGATCCGCTAAAGTACGGATATGCTGTAGGTAGAATTAAAGTTCGTGAGACAAAAATGCTGGGGACGAATCGGTTAGAACGATTGGTCAATGCCGGAGATTTTGGGGACCAAAAGCGCATCCTTGCCGAAACGGACTACGGTAGCTTTTTTCAGGAAGCTGTAACTCCCGAGGATGTTGAAAAATCTCTGGGTGATTACCTAACTGTTCTTTATGAATTTTTAGAGGAGATATATCCTGAAAAGCAGATATTGTTCTATTTTATATCTCGCTATGACTTTCACAACTTAAAAGTTTTGCTTAAGGCGAAATACGGAGAAAAAACCGGCGAACAAATATGGTCCGAGCTCGGGACGTTGGAACCGGAGAGTATCAAGAAGGGCATTAAAGAGGGTGAACTCGAAGGGATAGTTGAGCCTTATAGGTCTGCTTTGGAAGAAGCCATGAGCAGGTTTGAAGAAAGCAAAGATTCTCAACAGATAGATATAATTTTGGACAAGGCTTTGTACGAACTTCTTTATATGATTGCAAAGAAACAAAAGAACAAGTTTTTTATCGACTATGTCAGGAGTTCTATCGATATAGTGAACTTAAAGGTTTTTATGAGAGCAAAAAACTTGAACAAGGAGCAGGAATTTGTCGAAGATGCTCTTTTAGAAAGAGGTTTTGTTTCAAAAGAGAAGCTGATCTTACTTTATCCTGAGTCTTTGGATATTTTCGTGAAGGAGTTAAAGGAAACTCCTTACGCAATGATGGTTCGGGATAGTGTAGAGGGACAGAAGTTTGACCTCGATATCTTTGACAGAAAAGAAGATGATTTTCTCGTTCGTTATATCAAGATAGCAAAATATATACCGGTTGGGTTGGAGCCGTTGATAAGCTACATAATGGCGAAAGAAAATGAGGTCAAGACCTTAAGGATTATTTTAATCGGTAAGCTTAGCGGGCTTTCTGCTCAAACCATCAAAGAAAGAGTTCGTGTTCAATATGTCTAAAGTGGCGCTAATAGGCGATAAAACTTCGGTTTTAGGGTTTCAGGCATTGGGTTTTGATTCTTATCCCGTTGTTGAGCTCCGTGAAGCTCGAGAGGTTTGGCTTAAAATTAAAGAAAAGGATTACACTGTGATTGTAGCAACGGAGGAAGTTTATCGGGAGATAGATGACTTAATTGCCGAGCTTGCTGAGAGGTTTACTCCCGCGGTGCTGATTATTCCTCCTGCTAAAGGAGGCAAAAATTTGGGATTCCAGCGGATGAAAAAAATTGTCGAAAAAGCGGTAGGCATGGACATTTTAAGTGAAGAAGGGAAGAGCTAATGGAACAGGGCACAATTAGCAAGGTATCGGGCCCTTTGGTGGTCGCTGAGGGTCTAACGAATGCAAAGATGTACGATCTGGTTAGGGTTGGTAAAGATCGTTTAATGGGAGAAGTCATCGAAATTAGGGGAGAAACTGCTTCTGTTCAAGTATACGAGGAAACCACCGGGCTTGGTCCCGGCGACCCCGTGTTTTTCACAGGAGAGGCTCTTAGTGTTGAACTTGGACCTGGTTTACTTGCGTCGATTTATGACGGAGTGCAGAGGCCATTGAATGTGATAAGAGATAAAGTAGGGGACTTCATTACGCGCGGCGTTGAGGTGTCGGGGTTGAACAGGGAGAAAAAGTGGGAGTTTAAGCCCACAGCCAAGGTTGGGGATGAAGTTTCGACCGGCGACATCTTGGGAACGGTTCAAGAGACGGTGATTATCGAGCATAAAATAATGGTTCCCCCAAAAGTTAAGGGTAAAATAAAAGAGATTTATGCGGGCGAGTTTACCGTTGAAGAGCCAATTGCTGTTTTGGAGGAAGACGGAAGGGAACATAAAGTAAAAATGCTTCAAAAGTGGCCGGTCCGTCGTGGTAGACCTTATAAAGAAAAAATTCCGCCGGATGAGCCTCTTATAAGCGGTCAGCGTGTTATCGATACGTTTTTCCCTGTGGCTAAAGGTGGAACCGCTTGCGTTCCCGGGCCTTTCGGGAGCGGTAAAACGGTTATCCAGCATCAGCTTGCCAAGTGGGCAAATGCCGAAATAATAATATTTATCGGTTGTGGTGAACGGGGCAATGAAATGACCGATGTTCTTATGGAGTTTCCTGAGCTTAAAGACCCTTATTCGGGCGAGCCTTTGATGAAAAGGACCGTGCTAATTGCCAACACCTCCAACATGCCTGTTGCCGCCAGGGAAGCGTCAGTTTACACCGGGGTGACGATAGGAGAATATTTTAGAGATATGGGTTACAGCGTTGCCCTTCAAGCAGATTCCACTTCCCGTTGGGCTGAAGCTTTAAGGGAGATTTCCGGAAGATTGGAAGAAATGCCCGGTGAAGAAGGTTATCCCGCTTATTTAGGTTCTCGAGCGGCAGCTTTTTATGAAAGAGCGGGTAAAACTATTTGTCTTGGCAAAGATGAAAGAGAAGGGACATTAACCGTCGTTGGGGCAGTTTCCCCTCCGGGAGGAGATTTATCGGAGCCGGTTACTCAAAATACCTTAAGGGTGGTTAAAGTATTTTGGGGGCTTGAGGACCAGCTTGCTTATCAGAGACATTTTCCCGCAATAAGCTGGCTTCGAAGTTATTCTCTCTACATGGACGAGACGGAAAAATATTGGACCGAAAAAGTCGATCCGGAATTTAAAAAACTGCGAGCTGACGCAATGGCCATTTTGCAGCGCGAGGCGGAGTTAAAGGAGATAGTAAGGCTTGTCGGCATTGAAGCACTCTCCGTAAACGAGAGAATATTAATGGAAACGGCAAGGTCCATAAGAGAGGACTTTTTGCAGCAAAATGCCTTTCATGAGGTCGACACATTTACTTCTTTAGAGAAACAGTTCTTGATGCTTAAGGATGTAATGCACTTTCACGAGATGGCCTTGGAGGCTGTGGAGAAAGGTGTGCCTATCAAAAACATTTTGGATGCTCCCATAAGAGAGAGAATATCTAGGGCGAAATTTTTAAAGGAAGAGGAAATTGGGAAATTAAAAGATTTGTTTAAGGACATAACATCTCAATTTAAAACCTCTAACGTAAGGGGTGAACAGTATGCCTAAGGAGTACATGACGATACGAGATGTTGTTGGACCACTTTTGCTTGTTGAAAAGGTGACCGACGCAAAATACAATGAGCTTGTTGAATTGCAGTTTCCCGACGGCACCATTGGTCGCGGAAATGTTTTGGAGGTAACGAAAGATACGGCGCTTGTTCAATCATTTGAGGGCACCAGGGGTTTAAATACGACCCAGACCCGGGTGAGATTTCTCGGAAAAAGTATGGAAGTCGGGGTTTCAAAAGACATTTTGGGTAGGGTTTTTGACGGTCTTGGCCATGCAATTGACGGAGGGCCGGACATTATTCCCGAAAAGCGCATTAGTATTTACGGCGATCCAATAAACCCTTGTGCCAGAGATTATCCGGAAGATTTTATTCAGACGGGAATTTCATCTATAGATGGCTTAAATCCTCTTGTTAGAGGACAAAAGCTTCCCATATTCTCGGGAGCAGGTCTTCCCCATCCACGGCTGGCTGCACAAATAGCCCGGCAAAGCTCGGTCCTGGGAAAGGAAGAAGAGTTTGCGGTGGTCTTTTGTGCCATGGGCATAACTTTTGAAGAGGCCGATTATTTTGTAAGGGAATTCAAGAGGACAGCTGCAATTGAAAAAGCTGTCATATTTACCAACCTTGCGGATGATCCGGCGGTTGAGAGAATTGCGGCACCAAGGGTTGCGTTAACTGCGGCCGAATATTTGGCGTTTGATTTGGGCATGCATGTTTTGGTGATTCTGACCGATATGACCTACTACTGTGAGGCTCTTCGTGAGGTTTCGGCGGCAAGAAAAGAGGTTCCCGGAAGAAGAGGTTACCCCGGTTATTTGTACACAGACCTTGCCACCATATATGAAAGAGCCGGAAAGATAAAAGGGAAGAAAGGTTCGGTTACCCAGATTCCCATTTTGTCGATGCCGGAGGATGATAAGACACATCCTATTCCCGATCTCACCGGATATATTACCGAGGGGCAAATTATTTTAAGTCGCGATTTACATCGCAAAGGAATATATCCGCCCGTAGATGTTCTGCCCTCTCTTTCAAGGCTTAAAGAGAAAGGAATTGGTACAGGCAAAACCAGAGAAGATCATTCCAGCGTTTCCAATCAGCTTTTTGCAGCGTATGCCAGAGGGAAGGAAGCAAAAGAGCTTGCTGTTATTCTGGGTGAAGCTGCTCTGTCGGATATCGATAAGAAATTTGCCCGTTTTTCCGAGGAGTTTGAGAATCGTTTTATACGTCAAGAAGATTCTGAGAACAGAAGTATAGAAGAAACCCTTGATCTCGGATGGGAGTTGTTGTCTCGTCTGCCGCGGGTGGAACTCAAGAGGGTAAGCGAAGAGCATATAGAGAAATATATGTCAAAATTTGTAAAAGAAGAGGCAAAAGACGAAGCAAGTAAAAAGTTGGAAGAGGTAAATGTTTAAATTGATAGGGTGAAAAATTGTTAATTTTATAATATTCGGAGGGCGTGTTATCTAGTGGCTGTTTTAAAAGTGAATCCAAACAGGATGGAGTTACTTAACTTGCGAAGGCGCTTGGCTATTGCCAAGAGAGGCCATAAACTGCTTAAAGACAAACTTGATGAGCTGATGAAGCAGTTTTTAAACAAAGTACGAGAAAATCAAAGACTTCGCAAAGAAATTGAAGAAAAACTTGCAAAGGCTTACCAAATTTTTGCGGTGGCACGTTCCGAATCGTCGGCTGAGATTATTGAAGAGGCCCTATTCTATCCACACATGACCACGAGCGTGAAAATTTCGGAAAAAAGGTTGATGGGGATAAGGGTGCCCGAATTTGAGGTTGAGCAAGAAGGAACCTTTGATTGTTATGGATTGTCGACTACCCCTGCTGTTTTAGATAAAGCGCTCTTTTTGTTAAACGAAGTGGTTCCTATTCTAATAAAATTATCTGAGGCCGAGAAGGCGGTGGAGCTTATTGCTGTTGAGATAGAAAAGACTCGCCGCCGTGTAAATGCTTTGGAGCATGTGCTAATTCCTCAGTTAGATGAGACCATTGTTTATATAAATATGAAGCTTGATGAGGCGGAAAGAGAAAACAGGACGAGGTTAATGAAGATAAAAGAGATGGTTTCCGGAGGCTCGGTTTAGTTTTCCCCGCTTAATTTTTTTGTTTTTTAAGTAAAAAATCCCTAAAGGAAGTCACCTTAGTTCCCGATATATAAATTAGCCCTTAAATGGGTAGCTGGCTCTTTCATTGGTGCCCCTCTGGTGAAAGAGCTGGTTTTATTAGTGCTATAAACCACCGGTTTATCCGGCCTTCCGCTCGCTTCATCGGGGCGACCTCAAGTTTCGCTTTGTCCGACCCACCCGAATTTTAAAAACAAAATCTTTAAAAACTCCTTTAGTTTTCCTGAAGGCTGAGGACTGGTAGCTGGTAGCCGTTTTTAATTTGCTGGTTTTACGATAGAGTTAAAATTTAAATAAAATCCAGGGGCTGCAGTGGGCAGGATACCGTGCCTACCAGTGGCAGGAAAGCCACCGGCCCTGTGACCGGTGGTAGTTTACTATGAGGGACGCGGGGGCTTAATGGTTTCACCTTGAGAGGCGCATGTTTTTTTAATTTCTTTCATTTCCCATATCTCTGTTTGTTCAAGCTTAAGCACGATTTTTATCAAAGCAATCAATGCCATGGCGGGGTTTATTAGCGCATCTTTAAGGTGGGTTCTGGAGCGGTAATAATTGATGTTTGCGAAGGGTTCGTTACTCACCTTATAGCCCAGTCTTGGGATTATTATCCCCATTTCTTGAGAGTGGCTGTAGCGCACGCCCGTCAAATATTTTAAAAATTTAGGAACGGTACGTACCTTTAAAATCCTTAAACCGCACTCAACATCGCGGTAGTAATACCCGCTTAAAAGAGAGGCCCACAGAGACATCATTTTATTTCCCGCCCTTTTAAAGGCGGGGTATTTGCTGAAATTTCTTTGAGCCAATACGGCGTCAAGGTCGTGCTCCTTCATGTAAGCGACCAGTTTGTTGATTTGACGGGCATCGAACTGGTCATCGGCGTCGAAGGTGACGACCAAGTCGTCTGGTCCAATCTCTTTGTTTTTTAAAGATGCTGAAATCTTGGCAAAGGCTACCTTGAGAGCCTTAGAGTTGCCCATATTTTTCTTCAGGGTAATTAAGCACAAATCAAAGTCGGGGTTTTCTTTTGACCAACTTAAAACGTTTGTTTCGGTGTCATCCGTCGAACCGTCGTTTACGATAATTATGCGGTCAACTACGGTTTTTAGATCGGATAGAACTTTTGTGATGGTGCGTTCTTCATTATATGCGGGGACTACTCCAATTTTTTTCAAGTTGTCTCCTTTGGTTTATTTTAATTATAAAGGAATTTACTAAAAAAGTAATTATACATTTAATTAATAGCAAGAATTTTAAAAAATCTTTTTAATCTGGTATTATTGTAAATAAAAGAAAGGAGTCCGATGGGTACTGTTAGACTTCACCGAGCGATGTGGAAAATGATGGTGTCTAAGCTCCACTTTTTTTTGGGGATAATATTCTCAATCTTAATTGGGATATTAGTTATATTTTATGCTATACCCTATTGGTGGTTTCAGGCAAGGGTAATTGGGAAGATTTTAAGTTTTGCCAAAGTTCCCTATGAGTTATTTACCTTGGCTAAACCGATAAATCTCATTGAGGGGATTCCTGTATATTATTACCCTTCAGGCCCCACTTTCCAAATCCCGGTTCACTACCAATCGGTACCCGCGTTTGCAGCCCTTGCTATCTGTTTGCTTCTTTTAATAGCCATTATTTTAATTTACAGAATGAACATTATTCCACTCCCAGTTAAGGTCATCTTCATAATACTTGCCTTTTTAACCGGAGTTTCGCTTTTGTATACTGCCTTCATCTCACCGATTCCTCCCCATCCCCTATGTCGCGTGATAATTGATTGGCAGTTTTCCGGCGTGATAATACTTTTCTTAATCGGTGTCATTTTTACTTTGACCGTTTTTCCTCTGCCAGGCTCGCTTTTAACCAAGTCTTTCTGGTTGTTCTCGACCCTCGTCTTTTCGATGATTTGGAACACGGTGCGTATATCGCTCGTTGCGGCAACATTTTATCATCTCGGGAGCTTGCCCTTCCTGCTTATACATTACCTTATGGGCGTTTACGTTGATTTCATATATATCGTGGCGTTTTACTCTCTGGTCGTGAGCTATCTTGCCAGGCGCGGGATAAGCGAAGTCGGGTGGGAGTGAGGTAAATGATCCTTTTCGTGGTGGGCGTCATCCTAATATTTATCTTCACCGTCTTGATAATTTATACTGTACGACATTATTGTTTTTTATGGAACCGGCTGTTTGGGAAACAGCGCAGGGATTTTCAGGACTTTCCGAGCAATTATCAGCCCGGTGTCTCCGTTTTGGTGCCTATGTATAATGAGGAAAAAGTGGCAGCGAACATTTTGTCAAGACTTGTCGAGATGGATTACCCTAGGGATTGCTATGAAGTTATAGTCATCGATGACCACTCGACGGATAAGACGGGCCAAATTGCCGATGACTATGCCTCCAAAAACGATTTTATCAAGGTTATCCACAGAATCGAGGGCAAAAATAGAGGCAAAGCTTCTGCTCTTAAAGTCGGCACCGTCTTTGCCGGCCATGAAATAACCCTCGTTTTTGATGCCGACTACCAGCCGTCGAAAAATTGTGTCCAGAGGTTGACGGCTCCGTTTTGCGATGTGGCGGTGGGTCTTGTTATGGGAAGGGTGGTTCCTTTAAATGCTCCCGATTCTTTTCTCACCAGGATGCTTGATCTCGAGAGATCGGGAGGATATCAAGTTGACCAACAGGCAAGATACAATTTAAATCTTCTCCCTCAGTATGGGGGCACCGTTGGAGGAATGAGAAAAGATATTCTTAAGGTCGTTGGTGGCTGGGATGTTACAAAACTTGCCGAAGATACGGATATTACCTACCGGGTCTTTTTAAACGGATGGAAGGTAACTTACGTAAACATAGCCGAGTGTTACGAGGAGGTTGTTCACAATTGGAAGGAAAGGAGGGGTCAACTGAGAAGGTGGGCCATCGGTCACAATCAATGCCTTTTTGCTTATTTTTGGAAGACTCTCACTTCGCCCATATTAAGGTTTGCTCAGAAAATAGACGCTCTCCTTTTGCTCTCAGTTTATGTGATTCCCGTTTTAATGGTCGTGGGTTGGTTATTGGGAATATATCTCTATTTCTTCGGCGCTTACTGGTGGTGGCTTTTGTTTGCCGCTCTCCTGTTCACTTTAGCATATAACAACGTGGGAAATTTTGCGGTCTTTTGCGAGGTGGGCACGAGCGTTGTTTTGGACAGGCGGGGAAGGGTAGCTTGGCTTCTACCTTTTAATCTCTTTAACTTCTTTGCAAATATGTGGGTCTGCACAGGAGCTTTTTTTGTCACTCTTTTTGAAGGTCTTAAGGGGGGCGCCAAGGAGGAATATGCTTTCAAGTGGGAAAAAACGAAAAGAGTTTCGGGTGTCAATGTTTTAGGGATCGAGACAATTGAAAGCGAAGAGGTGCCGAGGCCACAAATAATTGAGGAAAAAGCAACCGAAGAGCCGAAGTTTGTCGATCTGAATTCGGCTTTAGCCGAAGCTTACCGGCTGATGAGGGAGAGAAATTATGAAGATGCTGTTGAGGCATTTAAGTTTGCGGTTCAAGTGGCGGAAGACGCCACGGCGACCGCCATGTTGGAAGTTGAACTGGGAAAGGCATATTTTATCCTGGGTGAGAAGAAGAACGCGATACAGGAGCTCTCAAAGGCGAGTAAAATCTGTGCAGATTGTGGGAATGAAGTCTTAGAGAGGGAAATTGAGGGTGTCTTAAATAAACTGATCTCGTTATCGGGCGAGGAGAGTTGATATGATAAACTACCTTCTTTTGGTTCTTTTATCCATGGGTTTGGTATTTTTATGTTTTCTTCCGGCGCTGGTGGAGTATTTGAGGCCGAAAGACGATGAGCCTCTGGCAATTAACCTTTCAATGGAACTTGACGAAAGATATTTTGCTCATTCATTTAGGGATATTTTAGAACCGGCGTTTTCAGGGGTCGGGAAAGATTTTGTGCTAAAGGATGAACAAAAGCCCGGTTGGCTTCAAAAGTTTCCGGTTCTAAAAACTTATTTAATGATGCATCGGGGCAAGGAAGAGATTTGGCTGGCTGAAGGCGATATAAAAATTCCCGCCGGCAGTAAGTTTGACCGGATATTGATAATTGACGGCAATCTTTCAACTGGGGAGGATTGCTCGTTTGAAAAAGAGCTCTTTGTTAAGGGAGACGGTTTTATTGGCCAAAACAATGTGCTGTGCTGCGTATCGGCTATGGGTAAGTTGAAATTGGGAGAGAATGTTTTGGTAAAGGGCTGGATAGATGCCGATGAGGACGTTTACGTTTCGGAAGGCTGCGAAGTTAAAAGCAGGGCGGCCTCGGGCAAGACTATATGGGTTGAGAAGAGAAGCCGGCTTTTAAGATTGGCGGGAGATGAATTTGTAGTGGGGGAGGACAAGATGAATGAAAATAAATTGGAAGAAAAAGTGATGGGTTTGCCGACAATTCGATGGACTGAAGGAATGGATACGGTCATAAAGGAAAATTTTAAAAGCAAAAACTTTTCCGAGATTAAAGAACTGTTTAAAGAGGGGTTCAATGAGGATATTCCGGAGATGCTAATCTTTAGGCGGGCCCGAATTCTAAATTTAATTGAGCCGTTGGTTAAGATGAATGAGAAACAAAAACCGGGGTTTTTAAAGGACAATAAAGTTTGGATGCAAGGGGGAGAATCCGTACTTGTCAAAGGGAACGTGACAATATCCGAAGGAGAGACGGTTCCTTACAATATCATAGTTAAAGGTGAATTGACCTCTCAGGCAGATGTGGTTTTCCGGGGAGGCCTGCACGCCACCGGAAAAATTTTTATCGGAGACAGAAACAGCATCACCGGCTCGGTGGTTGGCGAGGAAGGGGTCGTTCTTGGGATGGATACGGTTATTGAGAATTGTGTCGATGCCGAAAAGAATATTTTTATCCGCAAGGGCGTAATCATCGGTACTGAAAAGCGGGGCGGTGGTTTGGCCGCCGGGGGTAAGATATATCTTGAGGAAGGGGTTTCCGGAAGGTATAAAGTTTATGCGGAAGGCGGCATTCAAACAGTGGAAAGCATCGACGAAATCTTTTCAAAATAGCGTTTGGGCAAAAAACTAAATGGAGATTAAATGGAAGAAAAATCGATAAAAAAGGGCAGGAAAATAAGTCAAATATTGTTTCATCTCACAGCGCTCCTTTTTCTACTTGGCTTTACCGCGTACCTTTTTAAGCCCTTTTTACAGGTGGGCTTTCCTTCCGGTTCTGATACGATTGGCCATTTTTATAAGATTAAATACATTGCGGATATGCTCGTAAAATATGGCAGGTTTGTGGATTGGTGGGACCCCTGGTACTGCGGACATCATCTCTTACTTTTTTACCCACCGATATCTTACTTATTTCCTGTGATTTTGCAGATATTTTTAAAAGATCCCGCCATAGTCGGCAAAATCTCGGTTTCTCTTGGAGTGTTTCTTGCCGCTATAAACATGTATCTTTTGGTTTTTGTCCTGCTCGAAGAGAAAAAGAGCGGGCTTTTTCGGATGATCGCCGCCATGGGGGGTGCGGTTGCTTATGCGTCTAGCCCGATTCTTATTCATCTTTATGCCGAGTGGGGTGCTTTTTCCGATTTTTACGCTATGGCATTTGTACCACTTTGTTTTATACCACTCATCAAGTGGCTAAGAACGGGTAAAAACTCACTGCTTGTAGTTTATGTTTTTGTTCTTAGTTTGGTCTTCTTTCTCCACGGCCACATCGCCACGATGGTTGGATTTGGAAGTTTTCTGTTTGTCTTGATCTATTTGATGTTTGTAAAAAGAACGAAACCGCAAAGTCCACTCGGTTCGGTCCCGAGGGGGATTTTCCTCCTTGTCTTGAGCCTTCTTTTATTCGTTGGTCTTACGGCTGTCTGGTGGATTCCATATTTTGCCCAAGTTCAAAAGATTGGAAGGGGCGTTATAATCGACCCTTCGCTTCCCACAATCTCACTTCCCCTCAGTTATTTTTTTAGGCGAGGGGTAATAAATGACGTTGGTGTCGTTTATGTAGGGTTTTTTGTCTTTTTTTTGTCGGTATCATCACTTTTTTTTCGCAAATACAGGGCCGAGGTAGTAGGTTTCTGGGGGATATTTCTCCTAGGGCTGGTAATTTGTCTGGGATTTAATACCCCTATCTATCCTCACCTTCCAATAATCAATATGATCTGGCCAGAGAGGGGCATGGTTTTGTTTGTATTATCGTTGGCCTGTCTGGTGGGAATCTCCATCTTTGAGATGATGAACGGACTTTCAAAGACAGGTGCTTGTAAAGGTATTTTAAGATTTGTTGCACCCATATTGGGAGTGGTCTTGATATCCTTAATAATCTGGGATTTTTCCTATGCTTTTACCCGGATCTCAGTCTTTGTTATTCCGGAGGAACACAAAGCCTTTTGTAAATATCTAAGTGAGCAACCAAAGGAGTACGGAGACAGGGTGGCTATGGTTGCCAACCGGGGTACCGCTTTTTCCTCAGTACCCTTTATGACCGGTTTCAATGATGTGGATGGCTATTTCATAGAATCATCAAAGAACTCTTGGTTTGCCTATATGGTGACCTCCCATGCGGTTGGAAAAAACGAAAGCTCTTTTTTCTTGAGAAAATACGACATTTTTAACGTAAGTTACTTGGTGGTCGACAAGATAAAAAAATTAGAACTAAGGAATCTACTTGCCACGGAAAAGTTTGAAAAGGTTTATGAAAACGACCGATATTTAATCTTAAAATATTTGGAAAAGAAAGGGTTTGTTCAGCCGCTTATTTCTCCAACTTTAATTATCGGTGAAAAACCAGATTATCCAATTGCTATCTTAAACGTAAAGAACGATGTGAGATTTATCGAAGGAAGAGAAAAATTAGATGACTACTCACTTGAAGATTTAAGGAGTTTCAACAGCGTAATCCTCTACGACTTTAAAGTTTTAAACCTTCCTGTCATCGAGGAGGTTCTTAAAGGTTATGTTGAAGGCGGCGGCACGTTGGTTATCGACACCGACGGCACCGGTTTTAAAAACGGCGGTATCTTGTCCGTTAAGTCCGTAGAGAGGGATTTTTCCGGGCCCGTGGAAGCGGAAAGTTTTGAAGGGGAGCTCAACTTTACCTTTTCGCCCGCCACCTACGAAGGGGGAAGCTGGAGAGGCGTTTGTTACGATGGCTTGGATGAGGATTGGTTGACAATTGATGGTAAATACCCGGTTGCAGGTGTTAAAAGGATTGGGGAAGGGAAGGCGGTGTTTTTGGGATTTAACCTGTTTTTTCACGCCGCTTATCACGATAACCCGGGAGAAAAGATTTATTTAAGGGAATTAATCCGTCCATTGTTAGACGGTGGTGGGGGCAATTTATCTTACGAGGTTGTTTCGGTAAAGCCGGGTGAAAAAAAGATTGAGGTCGACGTCTCGGAGCCGACTTGGGTGCTGGTTTCAATGTCCGAGAGTCCTTATTGGCACGCGTTTGTTGACGGTAAGGAGCAAAGGATTTATCCTTGTGAAAATTTAATTTCTTTGAAACTGCCAAAGGGGATTCATAAGTTGAAATTCAGGTACATGACCACAAAAATTCACTACTTGGCGGCCGGCATCTCGTTGTTTTCTCTTGCTCTGGCTGGTATCTTTATGTGCAGGGCAAGGAAGAAGAGAAAGATTGCAGAGGAGGTTATAAATATTGAGCAGATTGATACCTATTAAGGTGTTAACGGTTTTCGGGACAAGGCCGGAGGCCATTAAGTTGGCTCCTGTTATAAAAGAGATGGGTAATTACCCCAATAGAATTTGTTCGTTAACCGTATCTACCGGTCAGCACCGTCAAATGCTTGACCAAGTATTGGATTTCTTTGAAATTGAGCCGGATTTCGATCTCAAAATAATGGCTCCGAATCAAAAATTGTCTCAGGTGGTAATGCGGTCACTGGTGAAGCTTGAGGAAATAATCGGGGAAGTTTCCCCCGATTTATTACTTATTCAGGGAGATACCACTACCGTTTTTGCGGCCAGTCTGGCTGCTTACTACAAGAAGGTTAAGGTGGGGCACATTGAAGCGGGGCTCCGCAGTGGTGACAAATATCAGCCGTTTCCCGAGGAGATTAACAGGAGGCTTGCCGACGTTTTAACCGATTTTTATTTTGCTCCCACCGAGAGGTCGAGAAATAATTTAATCAAGGAGGGGGTTGACGGGGAAAATATCTACGTTACAGGAAATACTGTGATTGATGCTCTGCTTAAAGTGGCCGAGCGCGATTTTGAATTTGAACACCCCGTCTTGTCAAAGATTGATTTTGAAAGCAAAAAGGTGATTTTGGTGACCGCGCACAGGCGGGAGAGTTTTGGAGAGTCCTTGAGGGATATTTGTCGTGCGTTAAGGGAACTTGCCGAACGAAGGAGAGATTTGGAAATAATCTTTCCTGTTCATCTAAATCCGCATGTCCAAAATATTGCAAAGGAGGAGTTGTTTGGTTTAGATAATCTTCATCTTATTAAGCCACTTGATTATATAACTTTCGTTAATTTGATGAAGAGGTGTTATTTTATCCTTACTGATTCCGGGGGGATTCAGGAAGAAGCTCCTTCTCTTGATAAGCCGATTTTGGTTATGAGGGATAAAACTGAGCGTCCCGAGGCCGTTGATGCAGGGGCAGCAAAATTGGTTGGTACCCAAAGGGAAGCAATTATTCGAGAGGCTCTTAGATTGTTAGAAGATGCTTCTGGATACGAGAGTATGGCGAGAATAGAGAATCCCTTTGGAGACGGGATGGCGTCAAAAAGAATTGTCGAGGTCATTTTAAGAAAATTTAATGGGCAGACGGGAGAATAATTTGTGGTATCGATAATTATACCCGCCCTTAACGAGGCGGATTTGATAGGGAATACATTGAAAGCTGTTTCTGAGACTGAAGGTGAAAAAGAGGTAATAGTCGTTGACGGCGGAAGCAAGGATGGAACGGTCTCGATAGCAAAAAAATTTGCCCGGGTGGTCAAATCGTCTCCCGGAAGGGGAGTTCAGATGAATACCGGTGCTTCAGAAGCGAAAGGCGACGCATTTTTGTTTCTTTACGCGGATACGGTAGTTCCTAAAACTGCCGTCCGGTTGATAGAGGAAGCATTGAAAGATCCGCATGTTGTCGGCGGAAGATTTGACCTTGGATTTAATAACCCCGCATTTAAATACAGGCTTGCCGAGGTTTTCATAAACCATAGAGGGCACATAACGCAGGCTTGGGGGGGAGATCACGGTACTTTTGTTAGGAGGGAATTATTTGAGAAATTGGGTGGATTTAAGGAGATCTCTCTGATGGATGACATCGATTTTGTTCATCGGTTAAAGAGGTGTGGTAAAGTTGTTGTGCTTCAGGGAATTGCCCTCACTTCTCCGAGAAAATACGAGGAACAGAGTTTATTAAAGACAGGTTTTAAGATAATTGCCTGCAGGTATCTATATAAATTAGGGGTCTCTTCCGAAAAATTGGTCAAGCTTTACAACATAAAAAGGTAATTTTTAAAACTTTAAGGGTATCTGGGAGTCAATTTGAAAAGAGCGCTTGTCATAATGGCAAAAGAACCGGGGGAAGAAAAAGTGAAAACCAGGTTGGAAATTTGTCTTGCTCCAAAAGAAAGAGTGGAACTTTACCGCTGTTTTCTGAAAGACACGGTGGAAGAAGCAATTTTGCTGGCAAAGAGAAACTCGAGCAATTTATTTATAGCCTATACCCCAACAAGAGCTGAAAAGATGTTTCGAAAGATGGCCGGAGAGAATATTTTGTTAATTTCTCAAAGAGGTTTAAGTTTTGGAGAAAGACTGAAGAATGTGTTTCGAGATATCTTTGCCTTAAATTACAACCAGGTTGTCCTGATTGGTAGTGATAGTCCTACTCTTCCGCTCGGCTTTATAAAGGATGCTTTTCAGGGGTTGTGTGATAACGATGTGATCATCGGTCCGGCGACTGACGGCGGTTATTATTTAATTGGCCTGACCAAGATGTTTCCGGAACTTTTCGAAGATATAGATTGGAGTACGAGCAGGGTTTTGGGCCAGACCGTGACAGCGATATCAAAACTTGGTTTAAGATCCAATTTCTTGCCCGTTTGGTACGATGTGGATACTCCCGAACAACTGAATTTTTTAGAAGCTCATTTGAGGTGTCTGGTTCTTGCCAAGGAGCGATATTTGCCGAAAAGGACGGCAGCTTTTTTCGACATTGAATAATCGTCTTTTAAAACTCGGTTACTCCGGTGAAGTTAAAATCTTTTACTTTAAGGGCGGGGGCTAAGCAAAAACCAAAGGAGGCTTGTTTTAGTTTCGTTTCCTCCGAAATCATCTCCACGTTTGACAAGGCCTTGAGTATGTTTTGGGTAAACCGTAAATTCTTTATTCCGCAGGATATCTCCCCGTCTTCTATTAAGAAGGTTCCATCTCTGGTCATTCCCGTAAGCATCGTTTTAAGTGGGTCTTCCATGTTTGTGTAGTGAAACCGTGTTACAAGTATGCCTTTTTTGGTGGAGGCAATCATCTCATCTACGGAGTAATCTCCATTCTTAAGGAAAAGGTTGGAAGGTTGGGGGCCGTAAATGTTCGGAGCCGGCAGTGCATGCCCGGTTGATTCTCTGCCATCCTTATGGGCGGTGTAGGAATCGTAAACAACGTTTTTTGCCACGCCGTTTTCAATTAACATTACCTTTTGTTTTGGTGTTCCCTCGAAATCAAAGGGCATTCCCAGGGTATCTGGGCTTGTTCCATCATCCCAGATGGTTATGTTTCCTCCGGTAATTTTTTCCCCGAGCTTTCCACTTAAGAAACTGCGTCCCTCTTGATAAGCGAGCGCTCCGAGACCGCAGAAGGCCAAATATGTGAGCATATCGGCGACGGCGGCTGGTTCCAAGATTACCGTGTAGGAACCGGGATCTATTGCAATGGGGTCTATGCTCTTTAGAGCTTTTTCTGAAGCCGTGTCTGCCAGTTTGTGAAAATCGATTTTTCTTACTTCTTTTGCATAAGAATCAGCGTAACCTGAGCTGTTAGAGGACATAAATACGGTGTTTATATCTGCTTCGGTAAGAGAGGTTATTTCGAATACTCCCAATGAGTTGGCTATTCCGATGGTAATCTCGCCCGTGCTTAATGCGCCTGCCGCGTTCAGTTCTTTTTGATTTGCCTTGGAGATTAAAACAGAAACATCTTTAACTCTATCTATCGGCTGATATTCAGCTGTATTTTTGGAGAAAAGCTCCATTTTTGTGCATTTTTTCTTCTTGGGAAGGGATTTAAAATCCGGGTCCGGTGAAGCATTGTCGGCTATTTTGAGAGCTTTCTCAAGCACTCCTTTTATTGAGCTTTTGTTTAAGATATTGGTTGAAGCGGTGCCGGTTCTCTTATTTTTTATGACTCTTATGGAAAGTTTTGCGTTTTTTTCGGCCACGTTTTGGTGTATTTGATTGTTTGCGAACCTGGTCAGCGCCGAATTTTGTGAAATTAAAAGCACTTCGGTCTGGTCGGCGGGTGACATCTCCAAGATTTCTTTGAGGATTTTTTCCATTTTGGTTTTGCTTATCATTTTCCCACCCCGATTTGAATGTTTCTAAATCTTGCGGGGGATGTGCCGTGTCCTGTTTGTATAACTTGCATAGGCTCGCCTTTACCGCAGTTTGGGGTGCCCCATACTATCCAGGAATCCTCGTTTGCGATGGCGTCGCAGGAATTCCAGAACTTGGGGGTGATTCCCGTGTAGTTGGGGTTTTTTAGCATCCTCTTTATTTTCCCGTTCTTTATTTCCCAGCCTGCTTCCGTTCCAAATTGGAAATTCAGTCTTTTGTCATCGATGCTCCAGCTTTTATTGGTTTCAAGATATACTCCGTCTTTGGTGTCCGAAATCAGTTCTTCAAAAGACGGTTTGCCGGGAAGCAGATTTACGTTTGTCATGCGAATGAGCGGAGTTCTGTTCCAACCGTCGGCTCTCATGGCTCCATTGGGAAGCTGTCCCGTTTCCGCCGCTGTTTCTCTCGAGTTTAAGTAACCGACAAAAAGTCCGTTTTTTACGATGTCGGTTCTCTGAGCCGGTACTCCTTCGTCATCGTAGCCGAAAGTACCCAGTCCTGTGGGAATTGTGGCATCAGCGGTGATGTTAACTATGTCCGAGCCGATTTTTAAGTGTCCAAGTTTGTCCGGGGTAAGAAAGCTTGTGCCCGCGAAACTTGCTTCTGTTCCCAAAACCCTGTCGAGCTCGACCGGATGGCCTATCGATTCGTGAACTTGCAAACCAAGTTGAGAGCCGTCTAAGATTATGGTTGTTTTTTTCGAAGGACACTCCTTTGCTGTGATCAAGGCCACCGCTTCGTCCGCTACTTTTTCTGCATTGTCTTTTAATCGGAGCGTATTTATAAACTCATATCCTCCGGTGATAAACTGGCCTCCGTGAGAATTTGGATAGGATCTTACCTGCATATCTCCTTCACCAATTGCCGTGGCTTCAATTCCGGCTCCGCTCATCATTATTTTCTGTTTTATCCAAGCTCCCTCGGTGTTGGCAAATATTTGGTCTTTGAGCACGAAGTTCATGGAAGCTTCCGATATTTTTACCCCATTTTTTTTGCGCATTATCTCTTCAGTTTCCGAGAGAATGGAAAGCTTGTCTTCCAAAGGGACGGTAAAAGGGTCGATTGTCATGGGCGTTTCGTAGTTTCCCTTTAATGGTTTAACGGGGGATAGGATTACGCTTTTATTTTTAAGAGAGGCGCTTGCTTTGGCGATATTACAGGAAAGAGCGGCTATTTTTTGAACCTCTCTTTTGTTGACGTTAAAACTGCTGGCAAACCCCCAGGCCCCATTGACGATGGTGCGGATTCCAAAGCCGTAGCTTTCCGAATCCAATATTTCTTCTACCTTCCCGTTTTTAATTGCGATTGATTGGGTTTTGAATTTTGCTATTCTTACATCCGTATAAGTGGCACCATGAGTTTTTGCAGTATTGAAACTTAAATTTATAAGATCTTCCATTTCATCTCCGTTTAGAAAAGATATATAAAAACCTTACTAAAGTTGAGGGGATATTGCAAAGTTATTTTTGAAGTCATACGGGGGCATGTTTGGTGCCATATTTCACTCTTTCACTTTCCAATGGAGCGTAGCGACTTATGCGAGGGAATTAAATGTAGCGTCGTGCTCCGGCATAATCTTTTCTATCGCTAAGGGGAGTAATCCTTACAACGTCTCCGGTTTTAGGAGCGTGAACAAAGTAGCCATTTCCGATATAGATTCCTACGTGGTGTATGGGGCTTCCGAAAAAGACAATATCTCCGGCTTTTAAGTTTTCGACCGAGACGGAGGACCCAATATTGAATTGGTATCCGCTGTAATGAGGGAGTTGAACCCCGTGTTGGGCAAACACGTATTTGACGAGTCCGGAGCAATCGAAACCGTTGGGGGTTTCTCCTCCCCAGACGTAGGGAACTCCCAAATAAAGAAGCGCTGTAGCTGAAATTGAGCCGGTCTTCACGTTGACGTTTACGTTTCCGAGGCCGCTCTTTATTTGTTCAATTAACCTTGCCTGTTCGCGGACCTTTCTATCTTTCTCTTTTTGTAGCAGTTCTTTAATATCTTCACCTAAATTTTCGAGACGGTTGTTTCTTGTCCTTATCAGTCTTTCGATATCTTTCTTTTTTGCCTCGGTTTTTTCTTTATTTCTAACTTGTTCGCTATGGAGCTTTTCAAGTTCCGCTTCAATGGTCTCGATATTTTCTTTATTGCGGTGAAATTTATAAACGAGGTCTGCGTCTTGTTCTCCAACCCTTCTTAAAAAGTCTATCCTTACGAGCAAGTCGTTAAAGTTTCTTGTATTCAGCAGGACCTCAAAAAAGGCAACCTCGCCGTTTTTATAGATATTGGAAGCTCTCCGATTTAAAGTTTTTTTCTGTCCCTCGAGCTTATTTACTGCGTGTGATAGGCGGATGCGGGTATCTCTTAGCTTCTGCTGAGTCTCTTGAAGCTCTACTCTTGCCAGGTTATATTCCTCGACTATTATTTCAAGTTCTTTGTCGAGAGTTTCCAGTTCTTCCTGGATTTTTTTCATCTCAGCTTGTTTTTCATTGATTTGTTCGACATACGACGGTTTTGCCAGGGCAACAGAAACTGTCCCTGCCAATAGACTTATCACGAGGAAAATTGTCAGCAGAAGGCGTGTTTTTCGGTTCATGTTTTACACCTATAAGGTATTCTAACTTATTTTATCGACATGTTTAAATAAAATGTTTAACCTAAGGTCAGTTAGCTCAAATGAATTAAGCGAATATGCGAACATTTGGGGAGAATGCTATTGCCTACCCCTGCAAGTCATTGCGAGGGAATGAAACGACTGCGGCAATCTCATAATTTTCTAAAAATACCACGTAATTTAGATATTTCTTATGAATATAATGGTTTTGCAAAGGCTTATTAAATGTGTTAACATACTTCCTGCTGGAAAAATAATAATTGATCGCGGGGTGGAGCAGTCCGGTAGCTCGTTGGGCTCATAACCCAAAGGTCACAGGTTCAAATCCTGTCCCCGCTACCACGAAAAATTGGCTTCGCCAATATCGTGGCAAGCCACGTAGATGAAAGATTTACGTGACAGGCCATTAGATAGACGAAGTTTTTATATATATAGAACCCAATTTTGAGTGCCCCGTGATTGCAGAGCAATTTTACGGGGCTTTATTATGTTTATATTCTTCACAGCGAGATAGATGGAAATTTTTATACCGGTTTCACTCGGAATATTGAAAAGCGAGTTGTTGAGCATAATTCCGGTAAAGTTAAATCGACCAAGAATTGAATTCCTTTAAAATTAATTTATTATGAAGCTTATTTGGAAAAAGAAGATGCTTTTAAAAGGGAAGCCTTCTTAAAGAGTGGTTCAGGAAAAAATTTATAAAGAAGCAACTTAGTGTTTATTTAAGCAAGTATACATCAGATGTTAACTTGGGCTTTTGATATAGGGTCCAGGTTTTTTATTTGCTCCAAAAAACGCAATTTCGGTTAAATAATGAACCATGTGAGATAACTATTTCCCATGTTAGAAAGATATATTTTCGTTGGGCCGTGCCACAATGGCCATAAATAAGTCATAAGTCTATTTCTTTGACCTGTAAGTCGGCAGTTGTATTTATAATGATTAGTTGGTGGTTGACTGATAATAAAGGGGAGGGGTGTACAGGTTAAGAGCTTATCGGACAGTTGACAGTTAAAAGCAATTAGCGGTCACTCCCCCTCTGGTATGATGAGATTGTNAAAAAAACATCTACCAAAGGAGGAAAAATGACCGCTAAAGAAAAGATAGCACAAAGGAAGTTAAGTATGTTAGAGCTTGCTGAAGAACTTAACAACATATC
>JGI24025J20009_10000234_pt1 | contig 43249 bp, 39 predicted proteins | sample Cruoilmetagenom3_FD_20009 | JGI IMG/M metagenome (IMG submission 20009)
GTCCTTGCCGATAGTATGCGATGACTTGCATCTTAAAGTCTAGATCGTAACGCATAAAAATACCCCATAAGTTGTGTCCAACTTATGGGGGTCGGTTCAATTAGCCCTTTTTTGTTTGTAAAATTTTTGAAGATTAACGCGAATAAGTAGGATCCGCTGCTGCTGTGAATAGTACGTCAGTTGATGAGTTCAGTGCTGTTTCGGCCGAGTCCTGAATGACACCGATGATAAAGCCAATCGCCACCACTTGCATGGCAATGTCATTTGGAATGCTAAACAAGCTTGCCGCCAATGGAATCAGGAGCAGTGAACCACCAGCAACACCAGACGCTCCGCACGCGCTAATCGTTGCGACTAGGCTCAATAAAAGCGCTGATGCAAATGAGACTTCGATACCGAGCGTATGCGCCGCTGCAAGCGTTAACACATTGATCGTAATCGCCGCGCCCGCCATATTAATCGTCGCGCCAAGTGGAATCGTCACTGAATACGTGTCTTCATGTAGGCCCAGTTTGCGCGCAAGGTTCATGTTGACTGGAATATTGGCCGCTGAGCTGCGAGTAAAGAAAGCGGTAATCCCTGATTCACGCAAGCAGGTGAATACCAGTGGATAAGGATTTTTGCCTGTCTTGATCAGTACGATAATAGGGTTGGCAACTAAAGCAATGAACAGCATACAACCGACCAGTACTAATAAAATACGCGCATACCCTGCTAGAGAGGCAAAGCCTGTCTCAGCGACGGTATTAGCGACCAAACCTAAGATACCAAAAGGCGCTAGGGCAATGATCCATTTCACCACTTGTGAGATGGCATCAGAAAAATCATTGACCACGGCACGCGCGGTATCGCTGGCTTGACGTAGAGCAAAGCCGATGATAATTGCCCATGCCAAAATACCAATGTAATTGGCTTCAGCAATCGCACTAACCGGATTGGCAACCAAATTCATAAGCAGGTTAGTCAACACTTCTTTGAGGCCTGCTGGTGGTACCTGCTCAATCGTCGCATTTACTAAGACCAGCTCAGTTGGGAATAAAAAGCTGGCTCCTACCGCGGTGAGCGCCGCCAAAAAAGTGCCAAACATGTACATAATAAGCACTGGTTTGACATAAACTTCATTACCACTGCGGTGTTGGCTAATGGCGGCCATGACCAAAACGAATACCAATACTGGTGCAACTGCTTTTAGCGCGCCAACAAACAGTGTGCCCAACAGTCCCAATGCAATACCGATGCTTGGTGCTAGCCAACCAATTATCACACCCAGTACCAAACCAATAATAATCAGCGGTACCAGCCCTATACGCTGGTACATCGCAATCAATGAACGCATCTATACACCCTCGAGTTAGTCAATAAATAAGAAATTTATAACGAAAATAGACAAAGAATCGATGGATGGTAGCATTTTTTAAGATAAGCGCCTACCTCTAACCCCTACCTGCTTAGGCCGATAGGACTCAGAAAAAAAGCGTAGGACTTGGTATGAGGGAAACTGGACGGCTTTTTTTAAAATACAGACGTTTTAAAGCTGTATATTTTAAACTTTAAAGTGGGTCAGCTCATAGTCCAATTGTTGATAAACTTTGTACTTGTGACGACCTTCTTGCACGCTGTTAGGGTCAGGTTTTATCAGCTCAAGCACCCGAGTAGGCTGTGCATTGGCTGCTGCCATCACGCTTGTGACAGGCTGCACCGTAGTATTAAGTACAATACCTCTAAAATCGGCTGGCATACGACTGCCAAGCAAAACAGGCGCTAATGTTTTGTGAGTGTCTGTTATATCAGGATCAGCGGCTTCAGTATGAGCGTCTAGAAGGCGTTGATGCGGTATAAAGCTTGTCGCTTCTTGTGCCCATAGGGCGTCATCAAGCGTCGACAGTAGTGTCTCATCTTCTACCAGTATCAGCACCGACTGAGAGCTTTTATTGATCGCGGTTTGGGTCAGCTGACAAATAAAGCCCAAGAAATCTTGGGCTTTACTCTCGCTTAAAACATAAAAGCTAATGTTCATAAAATGATTGTCATAAAGTGGTTTTTCATGAGTTCATTAAGCCATATTTACACTGTTTTTTAAATACTGCATAAATAGGGGGACAGGACGACCGGTTGCGGCTTTATCTTTACCTGAGTTCCACGCTGTGCCAGCGATGTCTAAATGTGCCCACGCTTGACCTTCTTCGACAAAACGCGACAAGAAGCAGGCGGCAGTCACAGAGCCTGCGCCTTTCCCGCCAATGTTTTGAATGTCAGCGATGGGTGAGTCAAGCTGTGCTTGATACTCATCATCCATTGGCATGTGCCAAATGAGATCGCCTGATAGATTACTGGCATTTTCAAGATCAAACAATACGTCTTCATCGTTACTAAACACTGCTGAGCGTACGTGCCCTAAAGCAACCACACAGGCACCGGTCAAGGTAGCAACATCAATAATGGTTTTTGGTTGATAGCGCTGCACGTAGCATAGTGTGTCGGCCAGTACCAAGCGACCTTCAGCATCCGTGTTTAAGATTTCCACTGATTTGCCGTTCATGGCTTTGACGATATCACCAGGACGGGTAGCATCACCTGATGGCATGTTTTCCGCACAAGCAAGCGCACCAACGACATTGATCGGTAGACGCGCTTCACACAAGGCTTTAATCGTACCTAGGACTGATGCTGAACCGCCCATATCAAACTTCATCTCATCCATGGCCGCGCCTGGTTTGATTGAAATACCGCCTGAGTCAAAGGTGACCCCTTTACCGACTAAGACGATAGGGGCGTCGTCGTTAGCAACGTCCGTAGTGGTATCACTGTTTTTACTTGCCTTTTTAGACGCTTTTTTGGTCGGCAATTTATCCGCCAGTGCTTTTAGGCCACCGGTCGCTTTTGCGCTGTTAGTCACATTACTAGCGTTGTTAGCATTGGCACTAAATGCTGATTTACCTTGATATTCCATCAAGACAAGTTTGCCTTCTTTAGTAGAGCCTTGCGCTACCGCTAAGAAGCAATCCATACCCAGCGCTGACATCTCGTCTTCGCCCAGTACCGTGACGTTTAAGAGATCCGGATAGGTTTTTGCCAGTTCTTGCGCTTGTTCTGCCATATAAGCTGGGAAGCAGATGTTACCTGGCTCGTTAGCAACGTCACGGGTCAGGCTTTGGCCAGCAAAGACCGCTTGAGCAAACGCTAGCGTCTCTTGCAATGACTTATCAGCCAGTAAGTAGATATCGGTTAACACAGGCGTTTTTTGCTCAGACTTGTATTTATCAAAACGATAACTCGCTGCCAATAAATTAAGCGCAAACTGGCCAAATTGATTGTCTTCTAAGGCATCATCCAAAGCAACGGTAATAGAGTCGACGCGCTTTTGCGTGCTTTGATAAATGGTATTGGCAATTTTTTGCAATCCGCTTTGGCTAAGCTTATCAAGACTACCAACACCCACCAACAATAGCTGTACTGGATTTTGCTTCGTGGTCTTTTTGTCACCCGCTAAGGCATAATCAGCCACAGTTTCGCAGGCTTTACCATTAAAATGTGAGACGTCAATCAACTGCTCAATTCGCGTTTGGTAATCGCTTAAGACTGATTCGGCCAAGATATTTTTCTTATCATCGACTAAGACGACAAGGCAAGCCGCGTCTTTGCTTTTGGCTTCTTTTTTGAGTATTTTTTGCGTGTGCGTTTTTGGTAAAGTTTGGGTTAATTTAATATTCATATAATTATCCTTATTAGAGTTATGAAAATAGCAGAATTTATGTAATGGATTATCTCTGTTAAATCATTTGACTTATTAAGCCACCACCGTAGTGTAGCATATTGCGAGGTGGGTGCGCAGTGAGCACGCCTTAGCTAATACATTTGAGCAAGTCTGCTATGCCAATTTACGCTATTCTTCTCGTGGTCAATGATAAGAAGGGTAAACAAATCTTTCTACAGTAAATATAGTAAAAATCTAACAGAAAAAACTCGCGTCACTTAACGTAGTGTATGTTTTAAGCGGGCTTTATGACACTTATTATCGGTTATTTTTATGATGTTCTCAGTAAAATGTAAGCAATGATTCAAACACATTTCACAGCCATTTTTTACCAAAATATGCTAGGATTAGCGGTTATCTTTATCGCTAATATTTATACGGTGTGGCTAATTAGTAGCCCAGTTGTTTTTACGCCTGTTTAACTATCTGCTAGAACAGCTCTGGGTTGATAGTTCTCATAATTGTGCTTGAGTCTGCCCCTAGCCGATCAATAAACCTGCGATGAATCGTGCGAATACCAACCTTTTTTTTAAGAGTGCCTATTGTGATATTACGCCGCTACATGACTCAACAAGTTGCCTCAACGACCGCTTTGGTATTGGGGTTTTTAGTGGTGATGATGCTTGGCGGGCGGTTGATCCGTTACTTTGGTATTGCGGCAGAGGGCAACCTAGATATCAGCTTGTTATTTACGATTATTGGTTATAATTTGCCGTATTTTTTAGAGTTAATCCTGCCGTTAGCGTTTTTTATCGCGTTGATGCTCGTGTTTGGGCGTTTGTACGTGGATCAAGAAATGGCAGTGATCAATGCCAGCGGCGTGTCGAGGGGTAAGCTTGCCCGCTTGATGACGCCCCTGATACTGGTACTGTTTGTCGGTGAAGCGGCGCTGTCCATCGTCGGTAAACCGTGGGGCGTGCGTTCATCTGAGGCTGTTTGGCAACAGCAAGCGTTGACCAGTGCGTTTGACTTAATTCGTCCCAATGAGTTTATCAGTAGCGGCAATTATCATTTGTATGTGGGTAGTTTGAGCGATGATAAAAAGCAGTTGCAAGATGTGATACTCATCCAATCTGAACCGAACCCAAAAGGGTCCGCTGATAAAAGTACCGCTGTTGATGTCAATAATCGTATTGATCCCGAGACTGCCGAGCAATTAAATATTCCAGAGTTACCAAACGCGTGGGTCAACAATAACGCTATCAGTAAAGACACCATTACTTTAGCCAAACGCGCTGAACAAGTAGACACAGGTGATAGCGGTGTGACCCAATTAGACTTATTCCAAGGTCGGCGCTATGAGGTCGCCGCGGGTAGTCTAAAGTATAATCAAGTGGGCTTTGATCGCTATCGAATCACCTTGATTGAATCATCGAAAGAAGTCATCACAGAAGACAATATCGAGACTCAAGCGATTGGACCATTGTGGCAGACAGCGACTGGTAGTGCCCAAGTAGCGAGTAGTGACAATGCGTTGCGTGCCGCCCAAGGTGAGCTTGGTTATCGCTTGGCGCTACCTTGGTTGATGATTCTTGCACCTATGCTGGCGGTGCCACTGGCACAAGTGCGCCCCCGCCAAGGCCGTTGGTTGCGTCTGTTTCCCTCTATTTTGTTATTTGTTAGCTGCGCGCTGGGTATTATTTCGCTCAAAAATGCGGTCAGTAAAGGCAGTGTCAGTGTGTGGGCCTATGCGTGGTTTATTGTAGGATTTATGGCGTTGGCGCTTTATCTGAACTGGGGAAGCCGTGTACAGCATCGGTTGCGCTTTCGCAAACCAGAAAACGACCCTTTACCAACGGTTGATCATCAAAGCAGTGGCTCACAAGGAGGGCGGTCTTAATGCGTTCTTTATTTGCAAAATCACCGGCTACTGATCAGCTTGCGCAAAAACCGACCAACTTAAAAGTGTTAAGTCGTTATGTCAAACGCAACGCGCTGCTTGCTATTATCGCCGCGGTCTTAGGTCTGTGGGCGTTACAGTTGGTTTTCTCTTATTTATCAGAGCTTGATTCGTTAGATGAGAGCTACACGATGAGTGAGGCGATCAAGTATATCTTTTATCGCTCCCCCTACTTTTTAGAGCAGTTTATCCCAACGGGTGCGTTACTGGGTGCGGTGGTAGGTTTGGGTTTGCTCGCCAATAAAAGTGAGCTGGTGGTGATGCGCGCCGCTGGAGTGAGCGTGTATCGTATTGTCGGCTGGGTGCTACAGCCTGCTTTGCTCTTTGTCCTGTTAGCGCTGGCTATCAATCAGTTTGTCTTACCGCACTCCAATCAGTTGGCGAAAGAGATTAATGAGGAGGACAGCAGTTCGTTGGTCACGTCGGTACGCGGTTATTGGACACTGCAGCCGCGCTTTGAGCGCTCAGAGGGTGGCGATACCAAGCCTGATGGCAGCGATATTTTGTATATCGACTATGCTGATGTCGAAGGCAATATCGGTGAAGTCAAGCGTTGGCATTTAGATAATGACGGGAATTTGCAAACGGCCGTCCACGCTGAAGGTGGGCAGTATATCGGCCGCGAACCTATAGATGCTAATAACAGCAAACCGAGCGAGCAGTATCGTTACGAGTGGCAGCTGAACAACATGACCAAACTCACCATCAACCAAGGGTTTGACAGTAGCCAAGCCATCTCACCATCTGATACGTTAAGCCTGCCATTTGCCCCTGAGTCTGTATATTTGCTCACGCGCAAGGCAGAGGATTTGTCATTGACCCAGTTGTATGAGCATCGTCAGTTTATGCGTCAGCAAGGTCAACGCTCTTTGAGCCATGAGTTGGCATTTTGGCAAAAGCTGTTATCGCCGTTGTCTATTTTATCTTTGGTGATTGTGGCTTGCTCATTCGTGTTTGGTTCGCTACGAACGCACAGTCTGGGTTTGCGTATCGTTGTGGCATTACTGTTCGGCTTGCTGTTCAGTTATATACAAGACTTGGTGGGCTTTGTCTCGCTCGCGACTGGATTTTCGCCGTTATTTATGGTGCTGTTACCGATTGTTGTTAGTGCGGTATTGGGTGGTTATTTACTCAAGCGGCAAATGTAGTAGCCATAAAAAAGCCCGCCAAAACATGTGTGTTTTGGCGGGCTTTTGCTTGTTCGGTTTTTAAACGTTTAGGCCGTCAAAAAATTAATCTTTGGTCGCCATGGTAATCGTATAAGTCTTGCCTTGTTTGATCTTTTCGCTATTGCCAAACACTTCGGTAAATGAGCGCTTCATAAACTGGCGCAAGCCATTAATCGTCACCACATAAAAACGCCCGCCTTGACGCATCCGCGCATAGGCATCGAGGAAGTATAAGTAATGCTGCTCTTTGCCGACTTTGGCAGGCAAGTTTGACATGACAAGGCTAAAGTCTTTGTCTTTTGCCACATGGTTAAAGCCATTAGATAAATGCACATCGACATTTTTTAGACCGTTTTTTTCGCAATTACGGCGCGCATATTCTACCGCCATAAAGTCTTTATCAATCAGTGTGTGCTGACCATTTGGACACTCACGCGCGGCTGTCATACCAAGCACACCATAGCCGCAGCCCAAATCTATCGAATCATCATCCGCTTGAAAGTCCACATAATCGAGCAGCATCAGGCTGCCATCATCGAGCTTTTGCGGCGAAAAAATGCCCCAGGTGGTTGAAAAATCAAATGGCTTACCCAGCACGTCTTGGCGAAAGTGAATGTCTTCGCGCCAATGTTCGGCGTTTTTTAATAAGTCAGCAGGCGGTCTATGGCTCATGGAATTCTCAAATATAGATAAGTAAAAAGGCTGCGCGGCCCAATCAGACAGTGTGCATATGATGACGCACATTATTAAGGGTATTGTAGCGAGAAACGGGCAGGTTTGCAGCTATGGATTGAGAGAATTGTATTTCTACAAATGCAAGAAGAGCCAATCGTGCCTGTTGTTTGTATCTGTCACTCTGAGCGGGACGGTTGGACGTAAAGGACACTTATAGAAAAGTCCTCTTTAAGGGATTTTCTCTTGCGAACCTAACGAAGCAGTGCTTCTTTTTAACGGTTCTCACCCTCTCGGATGATGTGCTGCGTGCAATTTCTGCAACCTCGCCGTTGCCACATGGGTATAAATTTGTGTCGTTGATAGATCACTGTGCCCCAATAACAATTGCACGCTACGCAAGTCCGCCCCATGATTTAGCAGGTGAGTGGCAAAGGCGTGCCGTAAGGTATGCGGCGATAGCTCTTTGTCAATACTGGCAACTTTGGCGTATTTTTTGAGCAAATACCAAAAGTTCTGCCGCGTCATATAGCCACCTTGCGCGGTCAAAAACACCGCTTGGCAATTACCTGATTTTAAGTGCGCAATCAAATCGCCACGCCCATGAGACAGATAATCTTCTAGCGCATCGCTAGCATATTCGCCTAAGGGCACCAGTCGCGTTTTATTACCTTTCCCCGTGATTTGTAACCAGCCAGAATTGAGATTGACTTGCTCAAGCGAGAGATTAATCAATTCGCTGACGCGCAGACCGCAAGCATAGAGTACCTCTAGCATGGCTTTGTCGCGTAGTCCGAGGGCGGTGCTGGTATCGGGTGCAGCGAGTAGATTATCGACATCCGCTTCGCTCAAATCTTTCGGTAGCGGACGACCAAGCTTTGGACTTTTGATACGCTCACAGGGGTTGTCTTCACGCAGATTGCTAGCGATCATCCATAAATAAAACTGACGCAGGCTTGAGAGCATGCGCGCTTGGGTACGTGGGGTTTTGCCGTCCCGTGCAACAAAGGAGAGACAGTGCAGCACATCGTCAGGCTGCCAGCGGGTCAAAGCGATAGGATTGGTTAATTCACAAGCGCGCAAATCACGGACATAAGCGTTACGAGTACGCGTCGCTAGACCACGCGCCAGCATAGCTTGACGAAACTCAGTCATGTAGCTAGGCTCATCATCTTCTACCGCCAAGGCTTTCGGTTGTCGCTGTTGTACGGCGCGATCACGACTCATAAGACAATACTCAGAGGATGGCTAAAACAGGGAATGGCTAAAAATTGACAGTAAATCAATGTCAGAAAGAAAAAATTAAGCGTTTTTTTTCTTAACCAAATAACGATAAAGCGTGCCATTCGTAGGCTCATCATTATCGTCAGCGACCGTGATTTCATCAGGATCTATATCCAAGCTCACCTTTTCAGCGAGGGTTTCTTGATGGACAAGCGTGTGCCCTAAGTGACGACAAAAATTAGGAATATCACGGGTGGTGGCCGGATCAGTGGCCAGTATTTCAATCACATCACCGCCATCCGCTTGACGAATGGTGCGATGCAGCATCATGACAGGCTCAGGACAGATCAGTCCTTGAGTGTCTAAATGATGGTTGATAGCCGTTTGCGCGATAGAAGTAGTCATAATGGTAATTTTGAATCAATAAAGTTAAGTTTAAAATACAAGAGTAATGCACAGACGTGCTTTTAGGCGCGTACTTTATGTCTCTTCGACAATGTCAGAGTCCTCTTGTACTTCTAAATAGTTAAAGAAGCGCTTAAAAGTCACTTTGAATAAAAACGCCACACCCAGCCAAGATGCTAGACCGAGCCACACCGTGTCGGCAAATAATAACCCGCCGATCAAGATAATGGTCGACACGCCAATGCTCAGCGCAATCATCGACGGTTGATTCAGACGATAACGATAAATGACTAAGGCATCATAAACAGTAATAGGAATCGTGAGCGCAACCAACGCATAGGGCAAATTATAAAACAATTGATAAAGCAGCTGATTGCCATGGAACGCTTTAACACTGGCAATGGTACCAAAGACCACAAAAGCGAAGAGAGCGGCATAAATGAGATAAATCGCTATCTGGTTTACACGCTGGGCACCTTTAATACGAGCGATGGCAAGCGGGGCAAAGCCGTGTTGCGACTTATTTTGCAAGGATTGGTCTGAGACAGTGGTCATAGTAATCAGTCATGTATCCGTTTAGAGTTACGACCTATCAGAAAATAGCCGTGTTGTGTGGAACGTTAGAAAAACTGGTCACTCAATTAATCTGCTTTGATGGCATCAATGGCAAGACTGGTATTAGGATCAGCAAAATAGGTCGACATCAAGATACACGCAGAGATGTCATCAATCGGCGCGCGCTCATGCTTAATCCAGCCGTTTTCCCACGCTATTTCCCTGGCAGCGACTGAGGTTAAGCGCTCATCACACAGAGATACCGTTACCGGTAAATGCTGCTCCATGATTCTATGGGCTAAGCGGCGGGCGAACTTGTGTGCCCGTTTTGAGAGCATGGAGCTGCTACCATCCATATTTAGTGGTAACCCCACCACCACTTTTGCCACGCCCCACACTTTAATAATGCCCAGTAAGTTGTCCCAATCTGGTTGACCATTGTTCATCGCTAGGATATCAAAGGCACGTGCGGTCTCGGTAATGGTGTTACCCAGCGCCATGCCCATCTTTTTGACGCCATAATCTAAGGCCAAGACCAGATGCGGTTTGACGGCTGGTGCAGCGATGCTACTAGCCCCCATCTCTGAGCTATCTTCGCTATCTGTTATAGGAGTACGGTCTACCATCATAAAGGATGTTACCTATTTTTATGTCTGTATTCATAGAGAATACGATATTAAGCGTGTCCGATATCGCTGCTAAGATAGTCAAAATTCACGCCAATCTTATCAGCGGCAATCTGCCAACGTTCTTCAAACGGTGTGTCAAACAACAAATTCAAATCGGCTGGGCACACCAGCCAGTCGCCGCTATCTAGTTCTTGTTCAAGCTGTTTTTGGCCCCAACTGGCATGACCCAAGCACAGCTGATAATGACCCACACCTTGACCTGCCGCGATCCGTTTAAGAATATCTTGGCTTGTCGTAATACAGACATTTTCTGAAATAGCAAAAGAAGAGGCCCATTCTGGCTGACCTGTGTGTAAGACAAAGCCAACCTCAGGGTACATAGGCCCACCTTCTAATGCCAGATCCTCCATCACTTGCGAGTCAGTCACCTCAATATTTAAGTCTTCTAAGAGTTTGCCCACGCGAGATTGCTCTAGCGGACGATTGACCATAAGACCTAGTGCCCCATGCTTATCATGACGACAAATATAGATTAAGGCCTGCTCAAACCTTGGGTCTGATAGCTCTGGCGCCGCGATTAAGAAGTGATGGGTCAAATTAGCTTTAGACATAGAGACAAACGCAACCTAATAATAAAGGTGAGAGACCACTATATGGCGATAATGAGTAGAAAATCAACCAAAGCAAATATTTATCAGTGGCTAGATCATAAGTAGAGGCAACTGACTTTTATTTAACATCGGTCAATAAACTACGGGCATGATCACGAGTGACGTCAGTGATGGTGACGCCGCCTGACATGCGTGCCAGCTCATCGACTTGCGCATTGTCTGTCAATATTAACAGCTCACTCTCTGTCTGCTCTTGATGATGTTTTTGCACCAAGATATGCTGATGCGCTTGCGCGGCCACTTGTGCTTGGTGCGTAATGGCGAGCAGTTGCTGCGTTTGCCCAAGCGCCCGTAACAGCTCACCGACCACTTGTGCTGTACCGCCGCTGATACCGACATCCACCTCATCAAATACCAGCATGGGCTTGGCGGCATTGTTGTCGGCATTGGTCGCTTGCATGACTTGCATCACTAGCGCCATGCGTGACAACTCACCCCCGGAGGCGATTTTATGTAGTGGCTGCATCGGCATACCCACATTGGCACTAAATAGTAAGTCAATATCAAAGCAGCCTTGCGCATTATACTGGCTCGGATCGGCTTTTTTGGTAAAGACGAATTCACAGCGCGCGTTGGGCAGGGCGAGGGGTTGCAGCTGTTTGATCAGTTGTTTGCTGACGACTGGCGCGGCCTTCGAGCGTGCCTTGTTCAATTGTGTGGCCAACGCCAAATAGTCTTGCCAAGCTTGTTCGATTTGCGACGCCATCGCGTCACTGCTTGGCTCGTTTTCTAATTGTTCTAACTGCGCTTGCCAGCTCTGTGCTTCATTAATCAATGCGCCCGCTGGCAAATTATGCTTGCGCGATAATCGGTGCCCTAGGCTGATTAAACTGTCTAGTGTTTGTAAGCGCTCAGGGTCAGGCAGTTGCTGCTCTGCATAGTCTGAGAGTAGCGCCGTCACCTCCGTAATTTGCTGCTGTGCTAAATGCAGTTGCTCAGACGCTTGCTCAAAGGTTTGGCTGACGCTTATTTGATGATCACAGAGCTTGATCGCTTGACCTAGCAGGGTCATGACATCTGGTTCGTCGGTGTCATTATCTAGTAGATGCAAACCATGACTGGCCTCCGTCATCAGTGCTTCAATGTTAGACAGCTCTTCGTGCTCCGCTTCGACATCTGCATAGTCAACGGCCAGTAACGGTGCAATATCAGCAAGTTGGCTTTGTAGCAGTTGGATGCGATCTTGACGTTGCGATTCACGGCTGGCGATATCATCAGCCTGACGTTTAAGCTTTTGATACTGCTGATAGCTGCTTGCGGTTTGCGCAGCAAGAGGAGATATCTGCGCCATTTCATCCAGCCATTGCACCACAAACTGCGGCTTGAGTAAGGCTTGCTGGGCATGTTGGCTATGAATATTGACCAGTAATGATCCCAAGCTTTTTAATTCAGCGAGGCTCACTGGCGTACCATTTAACCACGCTTTTGAGCGGCCAGTGTTACTCAGTTGCCGACGAATCAACACTTCAGGCTCTTCTAGTGGTCTGTCATTTTTTGCAAACCAATCAGCAACAACCGGATTGTTTTCTACATCAAACTGCGCATAAATATCTGCGTGCGTGGCGCCATGTCTGACCATCGCGCTATCTGCGCGTTCGCCTGCACATAAGGAAAGCGCATCCAGTAATAATGACTTGCCAGCACCCGTCTCACCGGTGATGACATTAAAGCCTCCAGCAATATTCAGCTCATGCTGAGCGATTAACGCAAATTGATGTAAAGTTAATGATACGAGCATCAACGCCTCTCATGACAGACAATGAGCCTCACGTAGAAGGCTGGCATGTCACATCTAAAATAGGATGAATAAAAGAATAAAATGAGTCAATTAATCGGGATAAATAGATACATGGGATTGGCAAATATTATGGTGTTAAATACTTTTAAATACAAATACTAAAGGCAATGAATAAGATAAAATGACGTGATAAGACTACCATAAAATCCTCAAAGAGGGGCCATTCTTAGTCATCATGATGTGATCTACACGATGTACAAATTTAGCCAGTCAGCGATAGTACCGTCTTACATAGAGCGCGCACCTGAATAACACAGCTCCTTAAAAAGTCTGTGAGTCAGACATCACAAGTAGAATTTACTGGTCGCTTTAACAAACTTTATAGATATAATGTGGTAGCATAATCTCACATAATGATAAACTCTTACCACTGGATTTATGCATCCTTCTATATGACAACGAGTCATAATCTCGTAAAATTAGAACGGTATCGTTGGAGGGGTATGCAACTGGGTCCTTGTATCAGCATGTTTTCATAGAACCTGCCTCTATGATGAAAGCATAGGTGTTTCACATAAAAGCAAGCGGCATCTAAGCCCGCGCGCTTCTTTAAAATGCACACGCTAGCTGACTGAAGTCAGTTACTTATTTTTTAGTTTTGCCATAATTATTTGATAAGGAAGCCACTATGACAGCGGCGCAATTTACGAATGTTACCGTCAATGCCCAGGCGACAATATCTTATGATGGTCGTTGTTCAAGCCATACCATCATGTTTGAGGACGGCCGCCATAAAACGTTGGGTGTTATTTTGCCTTGTGACAACTTGGTTGACCATTATCACTTTAGTACCAACACCTCTGAACGTATTGAGATCATCAGCGGGGAGTGTGAGGTGAAAATAAATGGTGATGAAGAGTTCAGCTATTATCGTGCTGGCCAGTCATTCGTGGTCGAAGGGAATAGTGGATTTAATCTACGCACCGAAGAAATTGTTCAGTATATTTGCCATTTAGAAGGCTGATAGAACTGACAGTAATAGGGCGTTAAACGCTTGCATCACTGATGTCCCATAATAGCCATAACGTCCTCAAGAAATAAACAATATCGAATTGGTGTTGTTTATTTCTTTTTTTATTGGCTGACATTTTTGCTAACCAGTCATCGATTAGTTGGTACAATTACCGCTAACCCTCTTTTTACTTTATCGCATTGCGCGATATCCACTTATATTCAGTAGGCCTATTATGGCAAAACCCATTTATTTTTATGGTATTCACGCGATTGATGCCTTACTTGACCATCGCCCTCTTGATGGGCTGAGCTTATTTGTACAGCAAGGGCGCGAGAGCGATAGCCATGTAAAAAGCATCATGGCACAAGCTGATGCCAATGGTATCAGTATTCAGTCGGCGCAAAAAGATAAGCTCACTCAGTTGTGTGGTAGCCCGCAACATCAAGGCGTCGTACTGCATGCTCGTCCGTTGGGCTTCGCTGATGGAGGCTTGCTTGACACGATTGCTGGACGTGAGCAGTGCTTATTGTTGGTACTCGATCAAATCACCGATGCGCATAATTTTGGGGCTTGTTTGCGTACCGCTGTGGCGATGGGTGTGGATGCAGTTGTTTGTCCAAAACATCATGCAGCAAGCCTGACGCCAACCGTGGCCAAAGTGTCTGTTGGCGCGGCAGAAATGATGCCGATTGTCAGCGTCACCAATTTGGCCCGTACGCTCGCACAAATCAAACAGGCAGGCGTGTTTGTCTTCGGTACCGCACTGAGTGCTGATGCCAAACCGATACATGCCGCCGATTTGACAGGCAAGACGGCAATCATTATGGGCTCAGAAGGAGAGGGCATGCGCCGCCTGACCACCGAGAGCTGTGATGAGCTGGTTTATATCCCCATGTCAGGGAATGAGCATGGCAACCTACAAAGTCTCAATGTGAGTGTTGCCACGGGTATGGCGTTATACGAGGTCAATCGACAGCGTACTTTAGCTGCTGGGCAAGTATAAGATACTCTTGATGTAACGGTTCTAGTTGTAAGTAAAGAGCGTCAAGGTCACTCTCATTGAGTATGACGTTATCCGCATGACGGTTGCGCTCTTCACGGCTCAGCTGATTCACCATAATGGCTTTAATTTTCTGTACGCTTTGCTCATCACGCTGACTGGCACGCGCCAGCTGCGTGTCCTCGGTGGCGTCCATCACTAAAATACGTTGGCATAAGTTAGCAAGCCCTGCCTCCGCAGCTTCAATGAGCAGGGGTGCTGACAACACCACATAAGGTGATGTGCTCGCTGCCAACTGGGCTTTTGCCGTCTCGCGTATCGCTGGATGCGTGATTGCTTCTAATTCAATCAGTGCTTCAGGATGGGTGAAAACATGCGTTCTTACCGCCGCGCGGTTCATCGATCCATCACCATTTAATACCCAGTCGCCAAATTTTCTTTGGATTTTGCGTAAGGTCGGACTGCCTTTTGCAACGATTTCATGGGCAATGACATCAGCATCAATAATATCGATGCCTTGTTCAGCGAACCAAGCACTGGCAGCGGATTTGCCGCTACCAATACCCCCTGTCAATCCGACTACTAATGTCTTGTTTTGCTTTTGGGGTGTTTGTGGCTCATGAGAATAAGGTGAAGCGTTGTTTTTTGACATAATGGTGACTTATCTGACGGATAGTATAGTGATAACAGTGTTAAAGTGAGCGAATATTGTGCTGACTATTCGTTGACTTATAGGGGAGCGCTCTGACGTGTGTTCAACAGGCACTTAAACAAAGCGTTTTAGTAAGTATACATACCAAGATACCAGCTGACGATATCTGAGCCATATAATAACGCAATGATACCAGCAATCGCGATATAAGGACCAAAAGCGAAAGGTCGACTCTCACCCTGTTTTTTCATTAAAATAAGCCCAACGATAGACCCTAGCAAGGATGACAGTAAAATAATCAACGGCAGCATCAGTGGCCCAAGCCACGCTCCCAGCACGGCCAATAACTTAAAATCCCCTTGTCCCATACCGTGTTTTTTAGTAATTAGGTAAAACACCTTAACCACTATCCACAACGATAAAAACCCAAGCAATAATCCCCAAATCGACTGAGTGGGCGAGACAAACCAACCTTGTGAATTGACTGCCAAGCCCAAACCCGCTAGAGGAAAGGTGAGGCGATCGGGTAGGAGCTGCGTATCAAAATCAATGCCTGTTAAAGCAATAAGCGTCCATACTAAGACTAATGCTGACAAGCCAGTAGCATTAACGCCAAATTGATAAATAACCAGCACCGATAGCAGCGCAGTGGTCAGCTCAACCAAAGGATAGCGCAGACCGATAGCCGCTTTGCAATCTGAACAACGCCCGCGTAGTAGCAACCAACTTACTAAGGGGATATTCTCATACCACCTGATTTTATGCGCGCAATGCGGGCAGCGCGAGGCTGGCCGGCTCAAAGTAATAGGTTGATCGTTTGTGACAATACTAGCAAGGGGCAGGGTATGTTTGCGCGGCATGTCTGCTTGTTCAGTCATAAACTGGCTGCACTCTTGCCGCCAGCTATAGACCATCATCAGGGGGATACGGTGAATCACCACGTTCAAAAAACTGCCAACACAAATACCTAGTAGACCAAACACGACCAAAGCTAGCGCAGTATTGTCTTGGAGTAATTGTATAAATTGCATCAAATCGTTATCCTACCACTGAGCCCATTTGGAATATTGGCAAGTACATAGCAATCACTAAGCCACCGACCAATACCCCTAATACCGCCATAATCAGTGGTTCCATTAAGCTGGTTAAGCCATCCACCGCATTGTCGACTTCGTTTTCGTAATATACCGCCACTTTGTCTAGCATTTCTTCTAAGCTACCAGATTCTTCACCAATCCCGACCATTTGAATGGCCAAGCTTGGGAATAAATTGGTTGAGCGTATGGCGAACTGTAGTTGCTGACCGGTCGCGACATCATTTTTAATTTGCTGAATGGCGTTATAAAATACCACATTATTTGCCGCCCCCGCAGTCGAGTCTAAGGCGTCAATAAGTGGTACACCCGCCGCAAAAGTCGTAGACAGCGTACGAGCGAAACGGGCAATGACGGCTTGATAAGCAATATTGCCAAATATCGGTGCTTTTAATACCACGCGATCCAAAAAATCACGGAATTTTTTAGAGCGTTTTTTGGCTTCTGCAAAGCCGATAATGGCGCCACCAATGACGACGATCAAAATAAACCACCACGCTTGCATCCACTCAGACATACCCACCACCATTTGCGTGAACGCTGGCAGCTCTGCCCCAAAGGACGCAAATAGGTCTGAAAACACTGGCACTACTTTTATAAGCAAAATGATGGTAACAATGATGGCCACCACAACAACCGCAATAGGGTATTTCATGGCTTTTTTAATTTTCGCTTTGAGTAACTCGCTTTTTTCTTTATAGGTAGCAACCCGTTCGAGCATAGTCTCTAACGCACCTGATTGCTCACCAGAATCCACGAGTGAACAAAAGAGGTCATCAAAATAACGAGGGTGTTTACGTAGCGCAGACGCAAAAGTTCCCCCTGCTTCAATATCGGCTTTGATTTGCAGCACCAAGTCTTTCATACTTGGATTGTCAAGGGAGTCGGCGACAATCTCAAAAGACTGGGTCAGTGGTACGCCCGCTTTCATCATCGTGGCCAATTGCCGAGCAAAAATAGCAATATCAATAGGTTTGATGGATTTTTTGAAGGTATAGAGGGGTTTGGGCTTTTTCTTAATGCCTTTGACGGTAATACCTTGTTTACGCAAGGTTGCTTTGGCCAACTCTAAACTACGACTGGTGGTTTCCCCTTTCACTTTTTGCCCGCGCCGGTTTACCCCCTCATAGACAAAGTCTAACAGCATATCGGTCTTAGCTTTTGCCATGTTACTACCCTCAAAAACTGTCTCATTGGACATTACTTAGTATGAACGGACAGTTAGCCAATAATGTTTAGTGCGTCTACTTTATTTTAGCGTAAAAAACCAGTGTCCATCTGTTTTATTTTTAAGTACATCTGGTCGAGGTGACTGCTAGCGCATAAAAGTCAGCGCTGATACCACTAAAACCTCACAAACGGTGAGGTTGTTTTTACTTTGAAATGACAACTATTCAGAGGTGACCCGCATCATCTCTTGAATACTGGTGACACCTTGGAGTACCTTTAAAATGCCAGAGCGGCGCAAGTCCCGAAAGCCGTTTTTGAGTGCCGCGTCTTTGATGTCTATAGCGTTACCGTCTTCCATGATAATTCGCGAAATATCTGGACTGACTTTCATCACCTCGTAAATACCCACACGCCCTTTATAACCTTCGCGGCACTCGTTACAGCCGACGGGCTCATAAATCACATTGTCTGTATTGTCCAAGTCAGCATCCTGAAAACCGAGCTCAAGCAGGCTTTGCCGAGGCACATTGATAGGTTTTTTGCAGTTTTTACACAAACGGCGTGCTAAGCGCTGAGCGATGACCAAATTGACTGACGTCGCAATATTAAAGGAAGCCACACCCATATTACGCAGACGCGTCAAGGTCTCAGGTGCCGAGTTAGTGTGCAAGGTAGAAAGTACCATATGGCCTGTCTGCGCAGCTTTAATCGCAATTTCCGCCGTTTCAAGGTCACGAATCTCACCAACCATCACAATATCAGGATCTTGTCGCAGAAAGGACTTGAGCGCATTGGCAAAGGTCAACCCCACTTTAGGATTGACGTTGACCTGATTGATGCCTTCTAGATTAATCTCAACTGGGTCTTCGGCGGTTGAGATATTGGTTGCCCCCGTATTTAAAATATTGATACCTGTATAAAGAGAGACGGTCTTACCCGAGCCGGTAGGGCCCGTGATGAGGAGCATGCCTTGCGGTTTATGCAGTGCTTCTAAAAACATCTCTTTTTGGTCAGGCTCATACCCCAATGCTTCAATACCGAGCATGGCTGATGAGGGATCCAAAATACGCAGAACAATTTTTTCACCAAACAAGGTCGGCAAAGAGTTGACCCGAAAATCAACGGCTTTATTTTTAGACAGTTTTAGTTTGATACGTCCATCTTGCGGCACGCGGCGCTCCGAGATGTCCATTTGTGACATCACCTTTAGACGTGCGGCGATTTTTCCCGCCAACTGTACGGGCGGGTTGGCCATTTTTTGCATCACGCCATCGACACGAAAGCGCACGCGATAGGTTTTTTCATACGGCTCAAAATGTAAGTCTGATGCCCCCATACGGATGGCATCTACCAGCATTTTATTGACGAACTTTACCACTGGTGCTTCATCGACACTATCGGTGAGTTTGGTTTCACCTTCGTCTTCTTCACCCTCTTCAAACCCAACGTTTAAATCGCTATCAGAGAAGCTGTCAAAGTTTTGCATGGTATCAGCGTAAATACTTTCAATACGCCTTTTTAGCTTGTCTTCTTCGACGACAATGGTTTCTATAGACAGGCGAGAATTAAAAGCAATGGCATCGATGGCATCGATACGGGTCGGATCACTTAACGCGACAAATAAACGCTGCCCGCGCTTAAACAGTGGCAGGGCATTAAACTTACGAACAATTTTTTCATCCACTAAGTCTTTTGGGATGACATCGAGGTTTAAGGCGTCCAGGTCGAATAAAGGGTCGCCAAAGGCCTGTGATAGCATTTGGGCAAGTTGAGAAGCATCAGCCAGTTTATGGTCTACTAGGTACGGCACTAGCCCTATTTGCTGCTGCGCAGACTCAGTTTGTGCCGTTTTCATGTCGGCTTCGCTAACGACACCTTCGCTGATGAGCTGCTGCGCTAAACCACCATATTTACCAGTTGTGATAGACATTACGACCTCTCCTTGATACCAAGTACCTTGCACTGTTGCTTGAAATTTACATACTATCTATATCGAGCTTCTATCTAATAGACTGCTTATTCACATCGTAAGATAGAACTTTATTTTACTTTAGTTTAAAGGCTTTTAGTTAGACTATTAAACGGTTCATCCGCAAAGAATCACCGCTGAGTCAAATATCAGTCGACTCTAGCTGTTGGCGTCTGTTTTGTTTCTGGAGCACCATACTATAGCACTTGTAAATTATTTGTTATACTGGCGCGCATATTAGCCGAATTGGCATGAATACATGAAACAGGGTAGATGAGTATGCAAGCTTGGGTAATTGGCAATTGGAAACAGAATCCAGCAACAAGCCACGACGTCAACGTGTTGTTGGATGACCTATTGACTGCGATCAATGCTGAAGAGCAAGCGGATACAGAACGTCCCAACAGTCGCTGCCAGTTAATGGTGGCACCAAGCCATATCCATTTGGCGGCTGTCAGTACGCGTCTAAAGAATAGTTCAGTACTGTGTGCGGCGCAAGATATCAGTAGCCATAGTGCGAGTACTGGCGCGTATACAGGGGATTGTTCAGCGCAGCAAGTGGCAGATGCCGGTGCAACTTGGACGATAGTTGGTCACTCTGAGCGCCGCCAGTATCACAAAGAGTCTCATGATAGCCTAGTGCAGAAGCTATCTCATGCTCTTGCCCAAAATTTGGGGGTGGTACTTTGTATTGGCGAGACGCAAACGCAGTACGATGATCAGCAAACCCTTGAAGTTATCGATGCTCAGTTAGCGGTCATTAAGGATTTACTGATTCAGCAGCCAGAACTTATTTCATCATTGTCTGAGCGCTTTATCATCGCTTATGAGCCGGTATGGGCAATCGGTACTGGCAAAGTGCCTACCGTGGCAGAGGTCAGCAAAACCCATCAGCATATTAAGCAAAAGGTGGCAGGCCTTGCTGATACAGCAGAGGCGATTACCGTATTATATGGCGGTAGTGTCAATGCCGATAATGCAGAGAGCTTTGCGGCAGATGCGATGATTGATGGGGCATTGGTTGGTGGGGCTTCATTGAAGGCGGAGAGTTTTTTGGCGATCGCTAATGCCTTTAATCGTGTGAACGCTTAGTGTGACTATCAGTGTCTTTATCAGTTGGCAAAAGTAGGTTTAACAGTGCCCTTGTAATCATGTACAATGCGCCTTATTTATATAGTCGATTCAGCGTGATGACACGCTGATGACTATCCTTATTAACCTTAAGATTTATTTTCCGTTATCAGTCGTCATTACGCGGCAAAAGAGGCCACCATGTTTACGTTTATATTAGCCCTGCATATTATTGTGGCGATTGCCATGATCGGCTTGATTTTAATACAGCATGGTAAAGGGGCAGACGCTGGAGCTTCTTTTGGTGCTGGCTCATCAGGCACCGTATTTGGTGCCGCAGGGACTGCCAACTTCTTGACGCGTGCGACCGCGGTGCTCACCGTTATATTTTTTATCACCAGTATGACGCTCGCGGTTCACGCTCGTAAGCAAGCCGAAGATCAGTTCCGTTTAGATGCACCCGTTTCGGCCCCCCAAACCCCGCGTCCATTGACACAGAATCCTCAGTAACGGTCTTTTAAGCAGGCAGTGCTTGCTATTTTGCTAGGTTAGATTTACAATGCTTTCCTGTTTTCGCAAGTCCTGATCTATAGATGCCTACCTTAAGCGTCATTTACCGTAGATTAGCGACTAGATCACAGAGTAGTAAAATGCGATTGTGGTGGAATTGGTAGACACGCCATCTTGAGGGGGTGGTAGCGCAAGCTGTGGGGGTTCAAGTCCCCCCAATCGCACCAAGTTTTATAGACGTAGCATAGCGTCAGGTTGGATTTTTTAGCAGAGATACTTGTTTTATAATTTATTTAAAAAAAGTATTGACACTTCTACAAAACCTCCCTATAATATGCGTTCTAGATTGATGCGGGGTGGAGCAGTCTGGTAGCTCGTCGGGCTCATAACCCGAAGGTCGTTGGTTCAAATCCAGCCCCCGCTACCACTTTTTATACTGATGTTTTGTATACTAAATTTGTCAGTAACGATTAGCCCACCATTATGTTTGTGGGTTTTTTTGTATCTGATGGTCAGTGTTATCGCGGTATCTATCCTACTTGTGCTAAGCTCTAGGTCTATAGAGTACAATACTCTTCCGTCACTTGCCGCTACTAACGCGATTTTTCTTAAGCGTCACTATCTGTTATTCCTTACTCTTTTATCGATAGTACTGCTTTATGAATAATAAAAGCATTGTCTGGCTGAGCTTGATGTTTTTTAGGCTCATCCCTATATAAATGCACAACACATTATTATGATTTACCATACAATAGTAACCGTAACTCCTAAGAGCAAGTGAATACTAAGGGCAAGAGTAAATAACAGCCAAGTAAAAACTTGAGACGGTTTACCAAGTACGATAGATACTGAATAGGAAAATATAAATAGATTATGAAGCTTTCGACCAAAGTTGCAGAACTGACCAATATTATTGCCCCTGCGGTAGCCGCCTGTGATGTGGCACTCTGGGGCATAGAATTTGCGCCACAAGGCCGTCGCTCTTTGCTACGTATTTATATTGAGGCACTGCCAGAAGAGCAAGCTCAAGATAAGCAAGTTACCATCGAAGACTGTGCTGCGGTAAACCACCAAGTAAGTGGTATCCTCGAAGTTCATGACCCTATCGCTGGTGAGTACATTTTAGAAGTATCTTCACCCGGATTTGATCGTGCTTTTTTCTCAGATGAGCAAATGCACGCTTATGTTGGTCAGACCGTGAGCTTACGTTTGATACAAGCCATTGGTGAAGGCGATCAAAAACGCCGTAAAGCAACTGGCACTTTAGACAGTATCGATGCCACGTCTTTGAAACTGACGTCAAGTGATGGTGAGCAGTTTGAGATTGCATTGAGTAATATTGATAAAGCCAATCTGGTTTATTCAGAGGTTTAGTCTATTAGGATGCATACGCTCCCAATAGCGGATAATGAAAATATAATAGCAACACACAAATGATAAAATTTAAGTCAATTAAAAAATGATAGGACAGGTATAGCATGAGTCGTGAAATCTTAACGGTAGTAGAAACTGTCAGTAATGAAAAGGGCTTAAATCCTGAAGATATCTTTGAAGCCATAGAAGACGCTTTGGTGGTATCGACTAAGAAAAAAGTATATACCGAACAGCCAGAAGTGGCCGTGCGGGTTGCCATCGACCGTGCAACTGGCGATTATGATACTTATCGTTATTGGACAGTGGTTGCTGATGAAGATCACGAAATGCCTGCTTGTCAGCTCGCCATTACCGACCTTGATCAAGATGAATGGTCAATCGGTGATGTCAAAGAAGAGCAGATTGAATCCATTGAGTTTGGACGTATTGCCGCGACGCAAGCCAAACAGGTCATTATCCAAAAAATTCGTGAGGCTGAGCGTGCACTAGTAGCCGATGCTTTTGAGCCACGTGTTGGTGAGATGATGTATGGCGAAGTCAAAAAACAGACACGCGATGGTTATATCATCGATTTAGGTGACAATGCCGAAGGGTATTTATCACGTGATCAAATGTTGCCACGTGAGCAACTACGTGCCAAGTCTCGTATCAATGCCATCTTATATCATGTGAACCGTGAAAACCGCGGTGCCCAATTATTGCTGTCTCGTACGCATCCTGAAATGCTATCAGCATTGATGCAAAAAGAGGTGCCTGAGATTGCAGAGCAAATCATTGAGATTCGTAATGTCGCTCGCTTGCCGGGTACTCGTGCTAAAATAGCAGTGAAAACCAATGATCATCGTATTGATCCAGTGGGCGCTTGTATTGGTATGCGTGGTACGCGTATCCAAGCGGTACAGCAAGAGCTTGATGGTGAGCGTATTGATGTGGTGGTTTGGTCGGATGATCCCGCCCAGTTCATCATTAGCGCTTTAGAACCAGCGGACGTCAGCAGCATTATTTTAGATGAAGATGCCCAAACGGCTGATATCATCTTTAGCACCAATGATCAGTTGGCGCGTGCGATTGGCTCACAAGGCCAGAATGTACGTTTGGCTTCTGAGCTTACGGGCTATAAGCTAAATATGATGTTAGAAGAAGAGTATCAGCAACGTCAAGAAAATGAATCTAAAGCCTTCATTGAATTATTCTATGAACGTTTAGAAGTAGATAAAGACTTAGCTCAAGCGCTTGTCGATATTGGCTTTACCAGTATTGAAGAAGTGGCTTACGTACCCGTTGAAACCTTTTATGATATCGAAGGCCTAGACGACGAAGCGATCGAGATGATTCAAGAGCGTGCTAAAGAAGTGGTCATCGCTGATGAGCTGGTCAAACAACAGAACATGAAAGAGCCAAGTCAAGAGCTGCAAGAGCTCGAAGGTATGACGGTAAGCTGGGCCTATAAAATGGCACAAAAAGATATTATTACCGTTGATGACTTGGCAGAACAAGCCGTCTTCGATCTAGAAGATATCGAAGGATTAGACTCCGAAACCGCAGGAAAACTCATCATGAAAGCTCGGGAATCTTGGTTCAATGAATAAGCGGTAACTGCATATCGCTGTCTTTTAGTGATATGCTATCGAGAATAAAGCGCTGGTATGCAAGCAGTACAGATGCCAGCCTTACCCCAATCATTTGTGGCCAACAACTGAATTGAACATATAGCAAATAATAGACAGTAGGTGATAATAAATGGCAGATAAGACCGTCAAAGAACTGGCAGATATGGTAGGCAAAACTCCAAGTGCTGTAAAACAGCAACTGGTAGATGCTGGACTGCCTGCTCGCGCAGAGGATGACCTAGTCACCGAGCTTGAGCAAGAGAAGTTGGTGACGTATTTAAAGCAAAGTCATGGTCAGCAAGAAAAGCGTCGTATTAGTCTTAAATCTAAGACGACTAGCACCGCGCGCGTGACCGGCTCTTCAGGTAAATCTAAGAGCGTCAATGTGGAAGTGCGTAAAAAGAAAGTGTTTGAAAAGCCTGATCCAGAAAAAATGGCTGAAGAATTGGCTGCGCGTGAGCAAGCGATGATTGAGTCGCAAGAACGTGCTGCTAAAGACGCAGAAGAGCGTGCGGCGACTAAGAAAAAAGCTGAAGAACGTCAAGCAGCAACCTTAGCAGCAATGCGTGCAAGCTTAGGCTCTAGCAAAAAGTCAGATGATAAGAACGACGATATCTCGACTTCAGTGGTTGTGAAAAAAGGTGGTAAAGCCAAGGTTGAAGTGAAGCCAAAAGACCAACCCAAGAAAAAAGTCGCTGCGACAAAACCAAAAGTTGAGACGGCAGCAGAGCGTAAAGCTCGCGAAGCGCGTGAGAAAGAAGAAGCCCGTCTACGTGAAATTGAAACAGAAACACGTCGTACCCAAGCTGAAGAAGCACAAAAACGTACGCTTGAGCAAATGCGTAAAATGGCGGGTCAATATACTGACCGTGAGCCTGTTGCTGAAGTTCGTAAAGACGAGCCGTTGGCAGAAGGTCTGGTCGGTGATGCGTTAGAAGAGTCTTTTGAAAAAGAACGTCGTGAAATCAAACGCGGTGCGAGCAGTACTGGTACTCGTGGTCGTCGCCGTAAGAATCAAGATGAGCGTGAGATCAAAAACCGTAAAAACGGTTTGCGCTCAACGCAAGCATCACAGCATAAGTTCGAAAAACCTGTCGAAAAAATCGTTTATGATGTTGAGATTAGCGAGCACATTACAGTCGCGGATCTTGCTCAGCGTATGGCGGTTAAAGCGCGTGAAGTGACCAAATTGCTTATGAAAATGGGCGAGATCGCACGTGAGTCAGATACGATCGATCAAGCGACAGCAAGCTTGCTTGTTGAAGAGATGGGACATAATCCAGTTCCGGTCAGTGATACCAAGGTTGAAGATGATCTGCAGTACGCGGTTGATGAGCGCAGCAGTAACGTGCAAACACGTCCGCCAGTCGTGACTATTATGGGTCACGTTGACCATGGTAAAACCTCATTACTTGATAAAATTCGTGAAACAAAAGTTGCGACAGGTGAAGCAGGTGGTATTACTCAGCATATCGGTGCTTATCATGTGAAAACCGATCGCGGCGTAATTACTTTCCTTGATACCCCAGGTCACGCCGCCTTTAGTGCGATGCGTTCACGTGGTGCACAAGCGACAGATATTGTTGTATTGGTGGTTGCTGCTGATGACGGTATGATGCCGCAAACAGTAGAAGCCATTGATCATGCACGTGCTGCTGGCACACCCATTATCGTTGCGATTAACAAAATGGATAAGCCAGGTGCTGATCCTGACCGTGTTCTTAATGAATTGACCGCAAAAGAAGTCGTCTCAGAAGAGTGGGGCGGTGACACACCAATGGCGCGTATCTCAGCCAAAACGGGTGAAGGTATTGATGACTTATTAGAGTTCATTAGTCTACAAGCTGAACTGATGGAACTAGAAGCGCCATTAGATGGTGCTGCCCAAGGTGTGGTCATCGAGTCAAGATTAGAAAAAGGCCGTGGTCCTGTGGTTAGTGTCCTCGTTAAAAAGGGTACACTAAAGCAAGGCGACTTGGTTCTTGCTGGTGAGCATTACGGTAAAGTTCGTGCGCTGACGGATGAAAATGGTCAACGGGTTAAAACAGCAGGTCCTTCTATCCCTGTAGAGATTTTAGGCTTGCCTGAAACTCCAGCGGCTGGTAGCGAGTTCTTAGTTGTGACCGATGAGAAAAAAGCACGTGAAGTGGCTGACTTTAGAACCAACCGTGAACGTGAGCGTCAACTTGAGCGTCAAAATGCCATGCGTTTAGAGAGCATGTTCGATCAGATGGCCCAAGGCGATGTCTCATTCTTAAATATCGTATTGAAAACAGATGTCCGTGGTTCGCTTGAAGCGTTACTGGCGGCATTGAATGAGCTGTCCACTGACGAAGTTAAAGTGAGAGTGATCAGTTCAGGTGTTGGTCCGATTTCTGAGTCTGACGTCACTCTGGCAGAGTCTAGTGAAGCGGTGTTATTGGGCTTTAACGTTCGTGCCGATGCGACCGCACGCCGTAAAGCAGATGCTGCCAACATGGATATCCGTTATTACAGTGTGATCTATGGTTTGATTGATGATGTGAAATCAGCCATGAGCGGTATGCTGGCTCCGGAACATCGTGAGAAGATTCTTGGCGTTGCCGAAGTTCGTGAAGTATTCCGCTCTAGTAAGTTTGGTGCTGCTGCGGGTTGTATGGTGGTCGAAGGTACTATCTATCGCAACAAACCTATCCGTGTATTGCGTGAAGACCAAGTTATCTTTACAGGTCAATTGCAATCACTACGTCGTTATAAAGAAGACGTTAATGAAGTACGTACGGGTATGGAATGTGGCCTAGCAGTTCGTGGCTATGATGTTGAAGCCGGTGATAAAATCGAAGTCTTTGAAATCCAAGAGTTCGCACGTACGATCTAAAGCGACTGTTCGATATGGGCTATCTCATCATACAAGGTGCTTAATCAGCTTAGTATATGAGATTGTCCTTTAGTATCTAGCTGTACTTAGGCCTAACAGGTACATCCTGCTAGGCCTTTTTTAGCAAATATCAGTACTAAACTGACTAATACACAGAATTTTATATCAAGAAAAATAAGCCCTATCAAATAAAGGTAATAACATGAACCAACGTTTACAACGCTTAGCCGATCAGATTCAGCGTGAGCTTGCTGTTCTTATTCGTGATGAAGTCAATGACCCTCGTCTGACTGGCTTTGTCACTATCTCTAGCGTCAAGGTTAGCCCAGACTTGGGTTATGCCGATGTCTATGTCACCATCATGGAGCCTGAGCTCAACGATGCGATGACCAAGACCAACCACGAAGAGAGTATTAAGGTACTCAACAAAGCAGCAGGATTTTTACGTACTGAGCTAAGCCACAGTCTAAAGACTCGTACGACGCCGCGCTTGCGTTTTCACTATGATGAAGTCACCGCTCGTGGTAATTACATGATGGATCTGATTAATCAGGCAGTCACTAAGACAGAAAAAAATGAGAATGACGAGTAAGCATCCACTATGTCTACATCATCCAAGCAAGCTGATAAAATAAAAGTCTCTGGTGTTATCTTAGTAGATAAGCCCAAAGGTATGACCTCGCAACAAGTAGTGTCAAAGGTGAAGTATCTGTTTAAGTCACCGAACCATGACAGCAAAAAAGCAGGCCACACGGGCACGCTTGATCCAATGGCGACTGGTCTGTTGCCTATCTGTATGGGTGAGGCCACCAAATTTAGCCACTACCAACTAGATGCCGATAAATCTTACCAAGCGACTATTTTGCTCGGCAGTCAGACAGATACGGGGGATGCAGATGGCCAAACCATCGCGCAAGCCTCTGTTCCAAAGTTTGACGAAGCCTTGTTAGATAAAGTGGCACAGCAATTTTTAGGTGCGCAGCAGCAGATACCACCGATGTACTCCGCCTTAAAAAAAGACGGTAAAAAACTGTATGAGTATGCCCGCGCGGGTATTGAGGTAGAGCGTCCGCCAAGAGACATTGTGATCAAAGCGATAGATTTGAAAGCAATCGATGACGAGCAGATTCAATTGACAGTGACTTGCACCAAAGGTACTTACGTGCGCGTACTGGGTGAGGATATCGCTAAAGTAATCGGCACAGTTGGGCATTTGACGGCGTTACGACGTACGCAAGTGGGCAACTTTAAAATTGAGGATGCTATTACGCTAGCAGCGTTAGAAGAAACCGCGTTTGCTCAGCGACAAGAGGGGCTGCTGCCAGTAGATGCTTGCATCGATATTGACGCTGAGTTGACATTAACCAATGAACAATGTGTCCGCGTACATATGGGCCAACGCTTAAATGTCTTTGAACAGCTAACAGGTCATCTCACAGATTACGTGTTAAAAAGTATTGCTAGCCCGACACTTAGTGAGCAAGATGAAATCGCTCATCCAAGTATGGAGGCTGCTACGGATGTGGATGATAACCTTGATGCTAAAAGCAGAACAGACAAAACGCCATTATTAGCGCACGAAATCCCTGTAGATATACGCTTGCTGGATGAGGATGGGCAATTTCTTGGTCTAGGTGCGGTCAGTCTCAATGGTCGATTACAGCCCAAAAAGCTGATTCAACGTTAGGAGCGCTTGGTTAAACCCTCTGTTTTCCTCTTTTGACAGCTTACTAACAGTTTACACTAATCACATATCGTCACATTTTATTGCAGGTTTCGCCTATGGTGAAACCTGTTTTTTTTGTACATTAATTAAGTCAGCGAGGGAAAGCTGGATAAAAAATAATTATAGTAGGAAATTAAAAAAGAAAAAAAGGAAATGGGTTCAAAGGATGGGATCTGATAATAAAAAAAAGATTGCACAGCTTTACTTTAATTTGCACAACTTTATTTTAAACAATAATTATAACTACACAATAATGAAAATAGTTATCTAATAAAAAATCTAATAAAAAAGTAGCTTATAACCGATTCACCTATAAAAAAGAAGGGATATTATGAAAACGATTGCTTTTTTACTTCACAACCACTTTGAGCAAGCAGAATATGAAGACGTTAATAACCAATTAAAAGACAAAGGTTATAAAACGATTCTTATTACTACTAATAAAGATAAAGAAGTGCAAGCGATGCAGCAGGATGTCAATAAAGGCGATACTTTTACTGCTGATATTTTTGCAAAAGACGCAAAGGTTAATGAGTATGATGCGTTAGTGCTGCCAGGTGGGACGGTTAATGCAGATACTCTACGTGGTAACGAAGAGGCTCACGGTATTATCAATGGTATCAATGATTCAGGCAAATTGTTGGCTGCCATCTGTCATGCGCCTTGGGCACTTATTAATACAGGAATTGCCAAGGGCAAAACATTGACTGCCTATCACTCGCTACAAACTGACTTGGAAAATGCTGGGACAAAATTTGTGGATAAAACCGTACAAGTAGAGGGTAATTTGATTACCTCACGTAATCCAGACGATATTAAAAACTTCGTTGAAGCGATTGATAAAGCACTTTCTTAAACGCTTTGACGGCTTTACAGCATGAAATTACCTCATACATTCACTTAAAATGTTTATAGTTAACAATAAGGACACTACCATGGCTAATTCAAATCCAAATGACACCAAACTAGAACAACAACGTGCGGAGTCTGCTACGGCTTCACTTAAGAGTCAAACAGAAGACAACCATACAGAAGATACTAACGCAGCAGCAGACCGCATCGCTGACAATTTAAAAAATGCAAAAGAAGACAAATAGCATCTTAAACAAGACAGTCGCCTGTTACACAAGCTAGCTGGCTTTAAGCTTAGAAGTGTAGAGATTCAGCAAGTGTGTATTTTGACGCTTTCCAAAAACTAGTCTCAATATTAAAAAATAAAAGAAATCGCTTAATAATAACGATCTAGGAGTCATTATGAGTAACGTATCTAACAATAAAGACGAACAAGAAAAAGAGATTCAACAGCTCGCAGAAGATATTAACCCTCGTGAAGATCGGACTCCTGATAGTTTGGCTGAGGCCACTACTGCGCCGCTTGAAGATAAAGAGTTGGGTGGTAACGCTACAGAAGATGATGCCAACAAATAATTAAGCAAAAAATATCTGTCTCTGATGCTTTTTTAACAGTTAAATATAATCTTTCAAGTATGATGAAAAACTGCTGCTAGTTCAGCAGTTTTTTGCTATAATTGCTGCCACATTTAAATTAGATTTTAGGTCCTAAGTTATATCTAACCCACCCTCTTAGTGAGAGGCTGGCGTTAATAGTTATACTGTATTGATCTAAAGATTTAAGTGGCGTTATTTTTAACCAAACTTGTCGTACACTAGGTCAACTCTAGTAATGCAGGGTTGTCCTGAATGGCGTGCAAGTTATTTTATTTACTATTCTATTGCTTTAAAAATGACTCAATGAAAGTCTGCCTTAAAGTTTTTAGCATTGCCGGAGATATTTATGCTAACTAATACCGATCGTGAACAAATCATTGCTCAATACCAGCGCGGCGAAAACGACACTGGCTCACCAGAAGTGCAAGTAGCGTTATTAAGTGCTCGTATCAATGATCTACAGAACCATTTTAAAGCGCACAAAGCTGATCACCATAGCCGTCGCGGTCTAATCCGTATGGTTAATACCCGTCGTAAACTACTTGATTACCTAAAAGGCAAAGACCTTGGTCGCTATACCACCCTTATTAGCCAGTTAGGTCTACGTCGTTAATATAGCGACAAGGGGACGAGTGGTTTCTAAAGCTAAAGCTGCCGTTATGTGGCACCGTTTCAGTTTTTTTGCGACACCGCTTAGGACTTGCTTGCTGATATTGGTACAATAGATTGCTTCTAAAAACGGTGTGGAATAGTTTCACGCCGTTTTTTTTATGCTTGTCAATATTGGATGGTAAACCCCATAGACTGAGATACTGGATCTATTTGCTAGATGATAGTTAGTTGGCCAGATAGCGAGAAAGTTAACGCTTTTTTACTTCAATACGTCTGAGTAACGTCTATTAGTTGGGCTATTTTGCAATTAATTGGTCAACGCCTATAAATCACTGTAAAATAATATCTTGTAATTTTACAGCGTGGCTACCGTTTATACAGCGGCTATCCGGCTATAATGACTCACTACAGATTAACAATGACAAATCTAAGAAATTTAGCGGTTAAAAAGCCCCATAGAGGGGTGGGTTTGCCACGAAGTCATTTTTGACAGTATTTATAATAAAACCGACACTGAACGACCAAATATATAGAATAGTATGATGTCTATCACAGATAGAGATAACTGAGTAACGGTATTGATCCTAATTGATGCGTTTCTAACAGGAAGGGCTATCAATGAGCGGTTATATACAAAGAATTTTAATGACAGATGTCCGCTTTTTATAACGCGGCCATCACTTTTGTCAGCCAACATTAGGAATATTATATGACAATGTTTAACACCATTAAGCGTGAATTCCAGTACGGTAACCAACAGGTTGTTATCGAAACAGGACGCGTTGCACGTCAAGCAAACTCTATTTTAGTACACATGGGCGGCGTCACTGTACTAGTCGCTGCTGTTGTAAAATCAGAAGCCAAAGAAGGCCAAAACTTCTTTCCTCTAACTGTAAACTATCAAGAAAAAATGTATGCAGCGGGTAAAATCCCAGGTGCGTATGGTAAACGTGAAGGCCGTGCTAGCGAGTTTGAAACCTTAACTTCACGCTTGATTGATCGTCCAATTCGTCCACTATTCCCAGAAGGTTATGTGAACGAAATTCAAATCACAGCGACCGTGGTGTCATCTGACAAGAGTCAGTCTGCAGACATCGCCGCAATGATTGGTGCTTCAGCGGCTTTGGCTATTTCTGATGCGCCTTTTAATGGTCCTATTGCGGGTGCCCGTGTTGGTTTCATTAACGGTGAATACGTCCTTAACCCAACGCTTGAGCAGCTTGAAAGTAGTGATTTGGATCTAGTCGTTGCTGGTACTAAGTCTGCGGTATTGATGGTTGAATCAGAAGCCAAAGAGTTGTCAGAAGACCAGATGTTAGGTGCTGTATTGTACGGTCATCAGCAGCAGCAAATCGTCATTGATAACATTGCGTCAATGGCAGAAGAAGTTGGTACGGCTAAGCAGCAATTTACGGCCCCTGAGCGTGATAAAGCTTTAGAGGCCAGTATGAAAGAGCAGTTCGGCGCGCAAGTGGCTGACGCTTATACCACGACCAATAAGCAAGAGCGCTATACCAAACTTGATGAGATTAAGCAATCGATTATCGATACGATGGCTGGTGATGCTGAATCAGAAAACTATGCTGATACTGTCTCTGAGCTAAAAGAAATCTATAACGATCTTAAATATCGTACGGTTCGTGACAATATCTTGTCAGGTAAACCACGTATCGATGGACGTGATCTTGAAACCGTTCGTGCCCTTGATGTACAAGTCGGTGTCCTGCCTTATACCCATGGTTCAGCGTTGTTTACTCGCGGTGAGACGCAAGCCTTGGTTACGACCACGCTTGGTAACAGCCGTGATGTCAACATGATTGACTCACTCAGTGGTACGATTCGTGATCATTTCATGCTGCATTACAACTTCCCGCATTTCTCTGTTGGTGAAACAGGCCGTGAAGGTATTCCAAAACGTCGTGAAATCGGTCATGGTCGCCTAGCGCGCCGCGGCGTAGAAGCCATGCTACCAGATAGCGAACGCTTCCCATATGTAATTCGTGTGGTATCAGAGATTACGGAATCAAACGGTTCATCTTCTATGGCGTCTGTTTGCGGTGCCAGTTTGGCATTGATGGATGCTGGTGTCCCATTAAAAGCCCCTGTGGCTGGTATCGCCATGGGTCTGGTTAAAGAAGGCGAGCGTTTCGCTGTCTTGTCAGACATCTTAGGTGATGAAGATCATCTTGGTGATATGGACTTTAAAGTGGCGGGTTCTAAAGACGGTATCACTGCCCTACAGATGGATATCAAGATTGAAGGCATCACGCCTGACATTATGGAGCAAGCGCTTAAGCAAGCCCACGCAGGTCGTATCCACATCTTAGACGCCATGAACAAAGTATTGCCAGCAAGCCGTACTGAAATCAACGCGCATGCCCCTAACTATGCCGTTATCGAAATCAACCCAGATAAGATTCGTGATGTGATCGGTAAAGGCGGCGCGATGATTCGTCAGCTAACCGAAGAGACAGGCGCGGTCATCGATATCGATGATGGTGGCACGATTCGCATCTTTGGTGAAAACAAAGCAGCGACTAAAGCGGCTATCGGCAAAATCGAAGCATTGACTGCTGAAGTTGAAGTCGGCAAGACCTATGAAGGTACGGTTGCTCGTATCGTAGACTTCGGTGCTTTTGTTAATGTTTTACCGAACACTGATGGCTTGGTACATATCTCACAAATCGCAGAAGAGCGCGTAGAAAATGTATCAGACTATTTAAAAGAAGGTCAAATCGTTAAAGTCTTTGTTCAAGACGTCGACAACCGTGGTCGTATTAAGCTCACGATGAAAGGTATCGAGCAAAACTAATTTTGAAAATTGGTTAAGTCTAGGTATTTAAAAACCGCTTTGAGAGACTCGTGATGAGCGCTCAAAGCGGTTTTTTTATGGGTGTTAATTTTATTGTCCTTTGAGGGCAGGGTCTTTAAAGCTCAACGCTTAGGATTGTCAGTAATAAACTTAACCAGCAATTCGGCTAATTTTTCGCCTTGATCTTCTTGAAGAAAATGACCACCGTTGGCAACAGTAGTATGCTCTTGACCTTCGGCACCTGGTATCAGTTTTTGCATGATTCGTGCGCCGCCAGCCGTGATGGGGTCGGAGTCGCTAAACAGCGTGATAAAAGGTTTGCTCCACTTGCCAAGCTCACCCCAAGCGGCTTGGTTTTTTGCTGAGGCAGGATCATCGGGGGTGGTCGGTACCAGTATCGGGAACTGCCTTGCCCCTTCTTTGTACGACTCATCAGGGAATGGGGCGTTGTAAGCGTCAATAACTGCCTGCGATAGCTCGGTTGTGGTGCCACTATTAATGATTTTGCCGACATGAAATTGCGGCGTCTCTTGTGAGAACTGCTGCCACTGGCGAAAGCTGTCGCCTGGGTCGTATTCACCTGTAGGGAGCATGGTATTACCCGCTGCCACCCGAGCAAATCGGTCTGGGTTTTCGGCCACTAGTCGTAAACCAATCAGACCACCCCAATCTTGACAAAAGAGCGTGATATTTTTTAAATCTAACTGATCAAGTACGGACTGCATCCAGTCGACATGGCGCTGATAGGTATAGTCGTGACGATCAGCAGGCTTATCTGAGCGCCCAAAGCCGGGGAGGTCTGGCGCAATTACGCGGTGACCGGCTGCTGTCAGTACCGGTATCATCTTACGATAAAGATAACACCATGAAGGCTCGCCATGCAGCAACAACACAGGATCGGCATCTTTTGGACCTTCATCGAGATAATGTACACGCAGTTCTCCACCCTCGCTGTCATCGACCATCAAATAATGGGGTGCAAAGTTGTAATCGGGCAGGTTTGCAAAACATGAATCGGGGGTTCTAAGCGTTTTCATAGGGTATCCTTATCCTGATGATGACTTATCCTGATGATGAATAGTAATCGTGCATTTTCAAACAAAAAACAACAATTAGCATAGCATTGAAGCCATTATCGATGACACAATTTTTTGGGGCTTCAAGGTCGTGTTGTGCCTTAGAAAAAAAGCGATGTGACGTTAAAACTCAATACATTTGGGTACATACACATCGATAGACAACTTAGGTAACACTGGCAGATGCTGAATCAATAAGGGCAAAGTATCTGTGTGCCAGTCCAAAGGAGTTAGGTTTGTGATGTTAGGGACGTCTGAGGTGTGGTCGCGCGTATTATTAAAAACAAGTGGGCGTGCAAATAGAGCCGCTCTACGAATACCTTGATAGCGAATGAGAGGAAAAAGTTGTTGTTGTAAGTCAAGTAACGCGGCAGTAAGCCAACGCGCGCGTGCGGGATGGTACGGGTGATCAGATATCACAAGATTGGCAATGTGACTGGGTTGGTTACCATTACTGCTGACCCCCAGTCCAGCTTGCTCACGTGAGCGTTTGTGCAGCATACAACTGCCGACGTTTAGACTCCCATCACGGCACGCGCGATAGTAGCGTTGGTAATTATCGGGAAATAAGGTCTTAGCTCGTGTAAGGACAGGATCTAAAAAAACGCCTGCGGTGTTGACTGGGAGGATAAGTAGTTGCGCGTTGCTATTTAAAATAGGGGCGTGTGTTAATTGTAGCGTTGCCATCACCTGCCCCTTTCTAAACGTTATGGGTTTATTCTACCGCAGTCTGATCGGTATTATCCGCTTCTAATTTTGCAATTTGTTGTTCAAGTAGCGCAATTTGCTCGGCTTTCATAGCAGTCAATTGTTTATTCATCGCTAATTGTTCAGCAGCCAGCTTTTCTTGTTCTGCCAAGCGTCGTTGTTCATCTTCTAAGCGATCAATCTCTTCTTTGGCGAGACTGTCTGTTTCTGGCAGTGGCGCGTTTAAGATAGCGTCGGCGTCAAGTACTTGACGGCTAGTGTTGGGATCAAGTGTTTGACTACTTGAAGTGGTAGAAAGCGCCGCACTTTTATTTAACGTCGTATCGTTTGTTTCATTGTCTAATGGCGTAGCAGACGGCGCTGCTTTGGTTTGTTCGGTTTTTGATGATGAGTTTTTGATAGGAAGGGTGTCAGTCGCAGGTGTGGTGCTTTTCCAAGCAAAGTAACCGATCACTAGCGCGACCAATACCGCAAGCAGCCACCATTTTTGGCGGAGTTTGGCAGTATTTTTTTCTGATGACTTGGTGGAGCGGGGACGCATTTTTTTACGATTCATACGATGGTCGATTTGGGTCAAAAATGTAAGTAGATATACTATAGCAAACTCAAAATAAAAAACCTATCTATTGCTAGATAGGCATAAGTTACCTTGAGGGTCACAGTGTTTAATGAGGTTGAACACGTTAACGGTGGTTTTTTAAGCCTTAAACTTCACTGTACCGCTGGTGCCAGTAGTCATTGCATCACGAGTCAGCTGATCCTCAAGATGGTTTTTGGCACTGATGGTATCAGGGTCGGGACGATGCTCTGTATGACCACATTGCGTGCACTCGATATACTCATCAGGCGCAGGCGTCACGATGTTGACTTGCACCACCGCATCCATTGCTTGGCATTTGGGGCAGCGAACACCGGCTAAGAATTGACGCTTGGGGCGAGGTGATTGATAGCGCATTTAACCCTCCTCATGAGAAGCGTGGGCGGCTGCAGTCTCGGTATTATTAGTGTTAGCAAAACCGCTGTGACGCAGCAAGGCATCTATACTGGCACTACGACCACGGAAGTTTTCAAAATTGGTCTTGGCAGGGAAACTACCACCCACTGACAGGATGGTGTCACGGAACGCTTTACCCGTTATTGGATTAAAAATACCGTCTTCTTCAAATTTGCTAAAGGCGTCGGCGGAGAGTAGTTCTGCCCATTTATAGGAGTAATATCCTGCCGCGTAGCCACCTGCAAAGATATGGCTAAAACCATTGGCGAAGCGGTTATAATCCGGTGTCTGCATAACAGCGATATCGCTACGCACTGAAGTTAATGTTGCTAATATACCCTCGTAATCCAGCGCTGGCGTGTGCGCATGAATCAATAAGTCAAACAGCGCAAACTCGATTTGACGCAGCGTTTGCATACCGCTTTGGAAGTTCTTCACGGCCAATAGCGCATCAAGCTTGTCTTTGGGCAAAGCGTCACCGGTTCCGACATGACTGCTGATAAGCGCTATACCTTCTGCATCCCACGCCCAGTTTTCCATAAACTGACTGGGTAACTCGACCGCATCCCACTCCACACCATTGACACCAGCGACATCACCAACGGACACTTGCGTCAGTAAATGATGGAGACCATGACCGAATTCATGGAACAAGGTCAGTACCTCATCGTGAGTTAATAAACTTGGCTTACCATCTAGGGCTGGGGTGAAGTTACCAACCATAAAGCAAACCGGTAGTTGCTGATGGCCTTGTGCCTCATAGCGATAACGCGCCTGAAAGCCATTCATCCAAGCGCCGCCGCGTTTACCACTACGGGCAAATAAATCAAAGTAAAAACCGCCGAGTAAGTGATCGTCTGCATCGAACAACTGGTAAAAACGGACATCGTCATGCCAGCGCGATACAGGTTGGCTATCTGTACCATCGATGCTTTGTGGTTGTGCTTTGATACCGTAGAGACGCTCTACAATCGCAAATAAGCCACTAATGACTTTTGGTAATGGAAAGTAGGGACGAATTTCTTCTTGCGACAAGCTAAACTCTCTTTGCTTTACTTTTTCAGCAAGATAAGCGCTGTCCCATGGCTGCAATTCACTAATACCATAATCGCTGGCATACTTTTGCAATTGGGCCAAATCTTGTTCAGCCGTCGGAGTGGCTTGCGCTGCCAAATCGCGTAAGAAAGTTTCAACTTCTGTCACGCTGTCTGCCATTTTTGTCGATAACGACACCTCTGCATAATTACCAAACCCTAATAGCTGGGCTTTTTGCTCACGCAGTTGCAGAATTTGGCTCATGATATCAGCATTGTTTAGGGACTCGCCCTTGCTGTTGGTGTGTGTGTCAAACTCAGAGGCGCGAGTGACATAAGCACGGTACAACGTCTCACGCAGACTGCGGTCGTCAGCATGGGTCATGACAGCAAGATAGACAGGTATGTTTAAGCTTGCCATATAATAAGGGGTTGGCAACGCATCGATTTCATCTTGTGTCAGTGCACCGCAAGCAAGCGCGCGTGCTTTATACTGTTCGCCTGCATCTGCCAATAAAGCGAGCCCACTTTCAGTCAGACCTGCTAACTGCTTATCATTCAGCGGTAACGCATAGGCTTGCGTGGCATCCAAAACATGATCAGAAAACGCCGCTGACAGCGTGGACAGCTCACTTTGAACCGCCGCAAATGTTTCTTGCTCAGCTTTAGGCAATGCCACACCTGATAGCTCAAAGCTTCTTAGCGCAAGCTCAACCGCTCGCGCACGGGCGGGTGACAGCGAGGCAAAAAATGTCTCATCGTTAATGATCGTTTGATAACGGCTAAATAACGGCTGATGCTGTCCCACACGTGTGCCATAAGCAGATAGCTTCGGTAGCAGTTCATGATGTACATAACGGGTCTCATCGTTGCTCATGACACTATTTAAGTGTGACAAAATACCCCAGCTGCGATCCAATGCCACATTCATATGATCAAAAGTCATCACATCCGCTAATGCTTGTTCGGCACTGATGTCAATCGTATCACTACTTTGGTCTGTTGCTACGCTCATTTTGTCTAAAAACGCATTGGCAGCATTGATCGCGTTGAGGACTTCATTTTGTAAGGTTTTTGGCGTCGCACTGGCAAAATCAACGAGGTGTAAGTCTGGAGAAATAGAGTTCATAAAGGTATCCGATAGTATCGTCATAAGTGAGTAGGTTATTATTGAATAGATAAGGTGTCACAGATAGGTAGTTGAAAATAAAAGAAGCACATCTTGCTGATGACTGTCCCTACTTGTGCGGCGTTTTACATGCACACAAGAGGCGTCGAAAAATCATTCTCAGCAGCACTGTACATTTTAAAGTGAAACGTTTTAGCGTACTGGCTTACCACCCGAACACATAGCGCACAATGATTCTGATCTCTTTTATCTTCGACAGTTTTACGTATTAGGTATATAAAAGATGGGTTCATTTGGCAAGAATGCAACCTGCATCAGGCCAATGTCGGAGCAGAGTGAGCATTGCTGCACAAAAAAGCGCCAAAAAAGCTAGATTGACCTTTTAACAATATAGTTTGTTCTACTTACAAAGCGCTATCATTTGCTTGCAAATTAACCCTACAGCGGCTTAGGTTCAACTGTTAGCATCATTGTAATGGAATACGAAAATAATCCACTGACTCAAATACTAACAGTGTCTGTTTACTAACACTGCCATTAAAAAATAGCGTGATCAAAAAAGCATTGTGAAAAGACAATAACATTATAAAGAGTGTCATTATCACGTGTCATATCAGCGGTCAGATAAAAAAGGAAGGATTAAAAATTATCAATAAATAGAAGGACAGAAACTTATTTCTAAACCTAACAATGATAAGTGGTAGCTAAGCCAAACCATTAACACCTAGAAAAATTATAACGTTAAGAGTAAATGATAATAAAACAAGGAGCACTATATATGAAAGCGACTCTCAAAAGTTTACGTCAGACCAAAGCCAATCCTGCGGTAAGTATCTTTGTTAAGACGCATCGTGAGCATCCTGCCAACGATCAAGATCCAATTGCCCTAAAAAACCAATTAAAAGTAGTCGAAGAACGTTTGACCAACGAATATGATAAACGGACGGCGACTACAATTTTAGACAATATCCATGCTAAGACCAATGAGCTTAATCATAACTATAACCTTGATACCTTAGCGATATTTGCGAGTACTGATGATGTGCAAATCATTCGTATGCCAATTGATACAAAAGAGCGGGTGATCATCTCAAATCGCTTTGCGACTCGTGACTTGGTTCGTGATATGGCAAGTTCGGTGCACTATTACACGGTCGTGTTGACGCGTGATAATGCGCGCTTAATCGAAGCATCCAATGATCGCGTCATTAGAGAGTTCGATAAAGATGATGATATCCAAAACAATATGGAAAACATCCAGTTCCCTATCGAGAACAATGGTCTGTACACAACCGGAGATGGGGGTTCTGATCGCTCATCGAATAATGAAAGCAGTCATTTAAAAGAGTTCTTTAACCAAGTAGATAAAAGTGTCCAAGAGCTGTGGGGCGAGCACAAAATGCCTCTCGTCATCGTCGGTGATGCCAAAAACATTGGCTACTATAAAGAAGTCTGTGACCGTCCAGATAACATCATTGCCACCGTCTCAAATGCGACCAATTTAGACGATGGTAACGCTCAGCATATCGTCGATAGCGTCCAAGAAGCGGTAGAAGGATATCGTACGTCGTTACATCAAGCGGCCATGGGAGAGATTGATAAAGCTCGCGGCGCTAGTATGTTACAGACTGATTTACAAGAAATTTATCGCAGTGCTTTCCAAGGAGCGGGCGAGACGCTCTATGTCCGTCGTGGCTATATGCAACCTGCCACGATCGATGAAAAGGCGCAAACCTTGAGTATGGCAGACGACGCTAGCGCAGAAGGCGTCACCGATGATGCTGTTGGTGAAATCATTGAGCATGTGATTCACAATGGCGGTGAGGCGGTATTTATGCCCCAAGATATCATGGGTGAAGATCAACCGATTGCTCTGGTGACTCGCTACTAATTGGTACTATTTATGAATGATGGTTAATGACGAATTAGCCATTGAGAGAATATAGGTATAATATGAGAGCATTGTTTCGATAAGAATCAATGCTCTTTTTATATCAATGGCCTCTATACTTTTATTTACTTTTGATCATCATTTTGATGAAGTGCTATCAACCCTTATGCTATAAATACTGAGTTTATGACTAATAACATTATGACTAATACCTCCTCTTTTATCCTAACCAGCTACAACATTCATAAAGGCATGTCGCCTATGAATCGTCAGGTGAAACTTCAAGGTATCGCCCAAGCCCTTGATATCATCGGCTCTGATGTGCTGTGTCTGCAAGAAGTGCAAGGTCAAAATCTCAAGCGCAATCTGCAATACAATGAGTACCCTGACCAATCACAACATGAATGGTTTGGTGAGTATCTACAATTGCAAAACAGCTACGGTAAAAACTCAGAGTATGAAAATGGTCATCATGGCAACGCGGTGCTCAGCCGTTTTCCTCTAGACCCAAAGCACAATGTCAATATCACCGTCAATAAACTTGAGCAGCGCGGGGTCTTGCATTGTGAGGTGCAGCCAGTAGGGTGGGATAGGCCTGTAGTCGTGTTGTGTGCGCATTTGAATTTGTTTGAGCGTGATCGTATCAAGCAATATGAAGCCATTGCCAATTATATTCGCAACGAGATTGCCAGAGACCAGCCATTGATCTTGGCTGGGGATTTTAATGATTGGAAAAAGATGTCTTGCGATAAGCTTGCCACCAGCTTGGGTATGACCGAGGCCTTTAAAGAATGTCACGGCAAGCTATCGCCGACATTCCCAGCCAAACTGCCTGTGCTGAGTTTAGATCGTATCTATATACGTAATCTAAAAGTTAAAGACGCGTGGGTACACACGGGTAAGCCATGGTCGACATTATCAGATCACTTGCCCATCAGTGCGGAGCTGGCGCTGGTATGACAGAATTTAAAAAAGTACCAAAATAGCCACTAGATTATCGTGGTGGTTTTATAACAAAGTAACAGATACCTATAAGGATATATAACGATGTCTACTCTTTCTAACAAGCCACTACCAACGAGCCAGTGCGCCGTACTCATACGTGAATTTGGTGAACCTGAGGTGATGAAGTATCAGGAGGGTGTCGATATTCCTGAATTACAGGATGATCAGGTGTTGATAAAAGTCGCCTATGCCGGTATCAACCCCGTCGATTATAAAACCCGCCAGGGCAAGGGCTGGGGCGCAGACAATATTCAAAAAGAAAAATTCGACAAAGGCCAGCCTGCCATTTTAGGGTTTGACGTGGCAGGCGAGGTCGTGAGCAGTAACAGCGAGCAGTTTGCGATTGGCGACAGTGTGGCAGCTTTGACTTTTAATGGGGGTTGTTATGCCGAGTACGTGGCAGTCGATGCCAAGCTTTTGGCAAAAGTTCCAGAGGCTGTCAGCTTGGAGCAGGCGGGTGCGCTGCCTTGTATTGGCCAAACCGCCCTACAATTTGTGGATTTTGCTGATATTAAAGACGATGAGCATGTCGTGATAAATGCGCCAGCAGGCGGGGTCGGCCATTTACTGATTCAGTTGTTAATGGATAAAGTCACTAAAAATAATAATAAAGTCACCGTCATTTGCTCGCCAGAAAAATATGCCAAACTCGATGAGCTAGTAGATAAGTCACAGCTGACAGGCTGGATCGATTATACCAAGGATGGGGATTTTCCTGAGTTGCAAGCTGATGTGCTGCTCGACTTGGTGGGCGGTGAGGCAGGCGTTCGTGCGCTGAGTGTGCTTAAATCTGGTGGGCGCGTGAATGTACTGCCAACCATTTGGGTCGATAAGCTCAAAGAAGCAGGCGCGCAAAAAAGTTTAGACGTGGCGGGTTACAAAGCGCAGCGTAGTGGCCAAGATATGGCGCGTGTTTTACAGCTCGTTGCTGATGGTACGCTGATCTTAAAGATTCAGCAAACGTACCCGTTATTGGACGTGGTGGCGGCTCATCATGAGCTACAAAAAGGTGATGCTTTTGGCAAAATCGTTTTGAAAGTTAGTTAAAGGAGAGTTGCCGGAAGGTGAGACTGATGCGTCCTGCCGCGACGGTTTTAGTCTTAGTAATAGTGTGCTTCCAAAAGGTTTGAGTATCGCCATGCATGACGATCAGCTGACCTGACTCAAGATAGAGCTCGACTTTATCTTGAGTTTTTTTATGCTTAAAGACAAACTTGCGCGTGGCGCCAAGTGATAAAGAGGCGATGATTGGCTGATTTCCCAGCTCTTTTTCGTTATCCGCATGATACCCCATACCGTCCGCACCAGAAGGATAGTAGTTCAGCAGACAAGAGTTAAAATTCGCTGAAATTCCCACTTTTAACAGGGCTTGCTCAACATACCGTTTTACGGTGACTACTGTGTTTGACCATGGTATGGCGCGACGCGCTTGCCCTGAATAACGGTAGCTTGCATCATCTGCCCCCATCCAGACGATTTGGCGAGTCGTCACATGGGTTTTGCCAAATAGTGTGACGATGTCAGCATGCCACGGCAGCTCAGTTAAAAGGGTGTCATACAGCTCATTAGGTTTATCCATAATAATACCTAGATCACTCACCTGACCATCATAAGGCAATAAGTTGTCTGTGGGAGCTGGAGCAAAAAGATCGGTCATGGCTAGGCTTATCTATATTTAACCCCACTCTCAACTTCGAAAGTGATTGAAAAAAGAAGAGCACCTCACTAATCTATTGTTTTCGACCAAGAATACAATGGAGTTGTGAGATGCCCA
>JGI24025J20009_10000235_pt1 | contig 43167 bp, 43 predicted proteins | sample Cruoilmetagenom3_FD_20009 | JGI IMG/M metagenome (IMG submission 20009)
ATAGCCACTCGCTACGACAAGACTGATTGCAGCTACGCAGCCTGTTGGAACCTTGCAGCCGTTCTCATCGCTTCAAGATGATTGTCCACGGGCCCTAGTTTAATTTACAAAATCCTATTCTGGGACGCACGAACCAAACCGGGACGCCAACGTCCCAGTTTCACGGGCCGAAATCTCCTGATTTGCGGCGTTTTCACAGGTTGCTAAAACCCGTTCAGCTCACGTTTAAAAGGATTTTAACAGCCTCTTGCCGCGGTTCGTCTCTACGACCGCACACTGCGGTAGTTTAGGCCAGATCGGCCCAAAATCGGCCCTTCTGAAATGTCAGCTCAACTCGCACCACGCGCCCAAGCTACGCCTGCCGCCCTTATTTTCTTGGCCCTTCCGGCATCTTCCTACAACACCCGCCCTCTTCCGGTATCTCTGAAAGAAAGAGTGTCAACTAACATCGGCTCTGAAATGCAAGACGCCGCGCCCCGATCAGGGCGCGGCGTTTGTCGTTTCATGCGGGGACTGACCTATTCGGCCGCCTCTGCGTAATCCTCCATCGGGGGGCAGGTGCAGGTCAGGTTGCGGTCGCCCCATGCGTTGTCCACGCGGTTCACCGGCGGCCAGTATTTATCGACGCGGAAGGCCCCGGGCGGAAAGCAGCCCTGTTCACGACTATAGGGGCGGTCCCATGCGCCGACCAGATCCTCGACCGTGTGGGGCGCGTTTTTCAGCGGGTTGTTTTCCGCATCCATCTTGCCCTCGGCGATCTCGGCAATCTCGGCCCGGATCGCCAGCATGGCGTCGCAGAACCTGTCCAACTCAGCCCGCGTTTCCGATTCCGTCGGTTCGATCATCAGGGTGCCGGGGACTGGGAAGCTCATCGTCGGGGCGTGAAAGCCGCAATCTATCAGCCGCTTGGCGATGTCGTCGACTGTCACGCCGCAGTCCTGAAACGGGCGGGTGTCGATGATACATTCATGGGCGATGCGCCCCGAGGGGCCGGAATAAAGCACCGGATAGGCCCCCTCCAGCCGCTTGGCGATGTAATTGGCCGACAGGATCGCGACCCGTGTCGCTTGCGTCAGCCCCTCGCCGCCCATCATCAGGCAATAGGCCCAGGAAATCGCCAGGATCGAGGCCGAGCCGTAGGGCGCGGCAGATACCGGCCCCTCGGCCCCGCCGGTCATGGGATGGCCGGGCAGATGCGGCACCAGGTGCGATTTCACACCGATCGGGCCCATGCCGGGGCCACCACCGCCATGGGGAATGGCAAAGGTTTTATGCAGGTTCAGGTGGCTGACATCGCCGCCCAGATCGCCGGGGCGCGACAGGCCCACCATGGCATTCATATTGGCCCCGTCGATATAGACCTGCCCGCCATGTTCATGGGTGATGGCGCAGACCTCGCGCACGGTTTCCTCGAACACGCCATGGGTGCTGGGATAGGTGATCATGCAGGCGGCCAAATTATCGGCGTGTTTCTGCGCCTTTGCCAGAAAATCGTTCAGGTCGATATCGCCGTTTTCCGCCGATTGCACTGGCACCACTTTCCAGCCGACCATATGGGCCGAGGCGGGGTTGGTGCCATGTGCCGACATCGGGATCAGGCAGATGTTGCGGTGGGTGTCGCCATTGGCACGGTGCCACGCGGCGATGGACAACAGCCCCGCGTATTCCCCCTGCGCGCCCGAATTGGGCTGCATGGAAAAATCGTCATAACCCGTGACCTTGCACAGCATGTCCGACAAATCGCCAATCATCTCGGAATAGCCCTGCGCCTGGTCGGCGGGCACAAAGGGGTGGATGTCGGACAGTTCCGGCCAAGAGATCGGCATCATTTCCGCTGCGGCGTTCAGCTTCATCGTGCAAGACCCCAGCGGGATCATCGCACGGTCCAGCGCCAGGTCGCGGTCGGCCAGGCGGCGCATGTAGCGCATCATTTCCGTTTCCGCCCGGTTCATGTGGAAAATCTTGTGGGTCAGGATATCGGTCTGGCGCAGCGCGGCTTCAGGCAGGCGCCAGTCGCCGGGCTGATCGTCCTTGCGGGTGATGCCAAAGGCGCGCCAGACGGCCTCGATCGTGGCGGGCACCACGGCCTCGTCCAATGTGATGCCAACCTTGGTGCGGCCCACGGGGCGCAGGTTCACGCCTTCGTCCACCGCCGATTTCAGCACCGCCTGTTGCAGCGGGCCGACCTCGACCGTGACGGTATCAAAGAAACAGACGGGAGAGGTCTCGAACCCTGCCTCCTCCAGCCCCTTGACCAGTCGCACGGCCTTGCGGTGGATGCGCTGCGCGATAGCCTTCAGCCCCGCAGGCCCGTGGAACACCGCATACATCGAGGCCATGACCGCCAGCAAAGCCTGCGCCGTGCAGACATTGGACGTGGCCTTTTCGCGGCGGATATGCTGCTCGCGGGTTTGCAGGGCAAGGCGATACGCCCGGTTGCCGCGCGCGTCGATAGACACACCGACCAGCCGCCCCGGCATCGCGCGTTTGAACGCATCGCGGCAGGCCATATAGGCCGCGTGCGGCCCGCCATATCCCAAGGGCACGCCGAACCGCTGGGTGCTGCCAACGGCAATATCGGCCCCCATCGCACCCGGTTCTTTCAGCAGAACCAGCGCCATGGGGTCGGCGATGACGATGCCCAGCGCCCTGGCATCATGCAGAGCCTCCATCTGGGGGGTGAAATCGCGCACATGGCCGTAGGTGCCGGGATACTGGAAGATCGCGCCAAAGACCTTGCTTGCATCCAGCGCCTCTGGCGCGCCGACGATCACCTCAATCCCCAACGGCGCGGCGCGGGTGCGCATCACCTCAATGTTCTGCGGGTGGCAGTTTTCATCGACAAAGAACGCGTCCGCCTTGGACTTGGCCAGACGCTGCGCCATGGTCATTGCCTCGGCCGCCGCCGTCGCCTCGTCCAGCAGGGACGCATTGGCGATTTCCAATCCGGTCAGGTCAGAAATCATCGTCTGGTAGTTGAGCAACGCCTCTAGCCGGCCCTGCGAAATCTCGGGCTGATAGGGGGTGTAGGCCGTGTACCACGCCGGGTTTTCCAGAATATTGCGTTGGATCGCGGGCGGGGTCACCGTGCCGTGATAACCCACCCCGATCAGCGAGGTCAGCACGCGGTTCTTCTCGGCCACATCGCGCATCCGGCGCAGCATCTCGCGCTCGGACAGGGCCTTGCCAAACTCCAGCGCCCCGTCCTGCCGGATCGCTTTCGGCACGGTTTCGTCGATCAGCGCATCCAAAGACGGCGCGCCCACAACTTGCAGCATATCCTGCATCTCGGTCGGGGATGGGCCAATATGGCGGCGGTTGGCAAAATCATAGGGTTTGTAATCGGTCGGCTTGAAAGGCATCGCTTCACCTCCGAAGGCGGCACGCCCCCGGCTCCTGCTTTCATTGTTCCAAAAATACCTCCGACGAAGGCGTCCGGCGGAGGCGGCAACGATCAACCGATGTGATCGTTATAGGCGTCTTCGTCCATGTAATCGTTCACGGCACCCACGTCGTCGATCTTGATCTTGATGAACCATGCCTCGCCCAGCGGGTCTTCATTGACCTTGCTGGGGGCATCGACGATGGCCTCGTTCACCTCGACGATTTCGCCATCCAGCGGGGCGGAAATGTCGCTTGCGGCCTTGACGGATTCGATCACCGCAACCTCGTCACCCTTGGACACCATGGTGCCGACCTCGGGCAGTTCGACGAACACCACATCGCCCAGCGCGGTGGCGGCGTGTTCGGTAATGCCGACGGTGACAATATCGCCGTCAAGGCTCAGCCATTCATGGTCTTCGGTATATTTCATCTTTGGGTTCCCCTGTTGGATCAGCGTTTGAAATTGGCAGGTGTGAAGGGCAGCTTTGTCACGGTCACGGCCACGCGCTTGCCGCGCAATTCACCATATACCACCGTGCCGGGCGCGGCCATTTCGGCGGGCACATAGCCCATGGCGAGGGGCGCTTCGACGGTCGGGCCGAAGCCCCCCGAAGTGATATGCCCAATCAGTTCACCGCCTTCGGCAGAGGCGAACAGCTCGACGCCCTCGCGCATCGGGGCGCGCCCTTCGGGGCGCAAGCCGACACGTTTGCGCGGCGCGCCATTTGTCATCTGTTCAAGGATATGCACCGCGCCGGGAAAGCCGCCCTCGCGCGCACCGCCCGACCGGCGGACCTTTTGAATGGCCCATGCCAGTCCTGCCTCGACCGGCGTGGTCGAGGTGTCGATGTCATGGCCGTAAAGGCACAGCCCGCCTTCCAGCCGCAGGCTGTCGCGTGCGCCAAGGCCGATCGGCGCAACCCGCGCATCGGCCAGCAGGGCGCGGGCGAATGCCTCGGCCACGGCGACCGGCACGGAAATCTCGAACCCGTCCTCGCCGGTATAGCCAGAGCGGGAAATCCACAGTTCCGCCCCGTCCCAGTCCATCACGGCCACGTCCATGAAATTCATATCGGCGGTGGCGGGCATCAGCGCCGCCAGCACGGCCTCTGCCTGCGGCCCTTGCAGCGCCAGCAAGGCGCGGTCGGTGATTTCCACGACCTCGATCCCCGGCAGCATGGCGCGCATATGGGCCAGATCCTCGGCCTTGCAGGCGGCATTCACCACCATGAAGATGTGATCGCCGCGATTGGCAAACATCAGGTCATCCAGGATGCCGCCCTCGGCCTCGGTGAAGAACCCGTAACGCTGTCGGCCCTCGGCCAGCCCCACCACATCCTGCGGAATGATCCCTTCCAGCGCTTCGGCCAGTTCGGCATAGGCACAGCCACGCAGGATCACCTGCCCCATGTGGCTGACATCGAACAGGCCCGCCTGCGCGCGGCAATGCAGGTGTTCCTTCATCACGCCCATCGGGTATTGGACCGGCATGGAATAGCCCGCGAAGGGAACCATTTTGCCGCCCAGTTCGACGTGCAGATCGTTCAGCGGAAGATATTTCAGATCGTTTTGCGCCTCGGCCATGTCATCCCCTATAGCAGAGGCCGGCCAACCGATGGGCTACCCGGCATTCCAAACGCCACGGCAAGGTGCCGCAGCCTGAATGCCCCCTCTGTCCCGGTGCCTGAGATCGCTATCCCTTCGGCGGACGCAATGCGCCTCTCTCCAGAGTGTTTCGTATCAGAGCGGTCCCTGTGGCCTGAAAGTTTCCGGGGCGGTTGCTCCTTCGGCACCGGCATTGCCGGTTCTCCCGTCTGACAGCATCGGGATAACCGAGTCGCGCCCGGTCAACAAGAGGTCGTTTTTTTTCAAACCTGTCTCGGGCAATGGTTTCGCCAGCCAAATCGCCTGTCAGGCAGGCACCCGGCTGCAACAGACATTGGTCGCCAAAAGCTGTTCCAGCGAGTCATTTCCACAGACCAGCTGATCCAGCGTGACAGTGTCCAGATGGGCGTAAAATGCCTCTGCCGCTTGCGAAATGGCATTGCGCAGCAGGCAGGCATCGGTCAGCGGGCAGGTGTTGTCCACGTCGGCAAAACATTCGGCCAGCGGCACGTTCGCCTCGATCGCGCGGAAAATTTCACCGATGCGGATGTCTTTCATCGGGCGCGACAGTTCCATCCCGCCGTTGCGGCCACGTTGCGTGTACAGATACCCCAGTTGCGCCAACTGGTTGATGACCTGCGCCAGATGGTTTTCGGAGGTGTTGCAACGGGTAGCGATTTCCGACTTGGTAACCAGCCGATCGCCATTGACCCCGCAATACATCAGAACCCTGATGGCGATATTGGTCCGCTTGGTGATACGCATATTGGTCTGCCCTTCTGTCGGCTCTGGTCCCTGACCGGAACGACGGGTAAAATGGCAGAGGCGCCAAAAAAGGGGTTTGATATGGATCAAGAGCTATCCGATTTAGTGACATGAAAGATGCATTTTTCTTTGGCTACGGATCGCTGGTGAACCGCGCGACCCATCATTTCAGCGATGCGCATGTCGCATCCGTGCGCGGCTGGCGGCGGGCGTGGCGCCACACGGACCTGCGCGACGTGGCCTTTCTGACCGTGGTGCCAGACGCGGACAGCGTGATCGACGGGCTGATCGCGGGCGTGCCGGGCGACGATTGGGCCGCCCTGGACGAGCGCGAGGCCGCCTATGGCCGTGTGCCGGTGTCGGACCATGTGAACCACCCATTGTCCCACCAACCCGAAATCGCGATCTATGCGATCCAGGCTGGCAATCACCGCGCCCCGACGCAGGACCACCCGATATTGCTGAGCTATATCGACGTGGTGTTGCAGGGGTATTTGCGCGAATTCGGCCAAGCTGGCGCGCAGCGGTTCATCGACACGACCGATGGCTGGCACGCCCCCGTGCTGGACGACCGCGCCGCCCCGATCTATCCGCGCCACCAGCCCCTGACCGATACGGAACGCACCTTTGTCGACGCAGCGCTGGAAACCCTTGGCGTCACGCGCCGCACCGGGGCGCGACCCTGATGCTGAAACACTGGTTCGTCTTCCTGCGCCGCATATCGCAAAAACTGTGGGTCCGGGGGGCGCTCTTCGCGCTCTTGTCGGTCCTGACCCTGCCGCTGGCGATCTTCGTTGAACAATTCCTGCCCCCGGAAATCGCAGATCGATTCGACAAGGAAGCCGTGATGCCGGTGCTGGAAATCCTGGCCTCGTCCATGCTGACGGTGTCGACTTTTTCGCTGGGCATCATGGTGTCGGCACACCGCTCTGCTGCGGCGCAGGCCACACCGCGCGTTCACCGCATCCTGATCCGCGACACCACTACCCAGACCGTGATTGCCACCTTCATTGGCGCGTTCGTCTATTCGCTATCCGCCATTATCCTTTTCCGTGCAGGGCTGTACGGGATCGGCGCGCCGGTTGTGGTGATGGGTGTCACCGTGCTGATCGTGGTGCTGATGACCGTGTGGCCATGCTGCGCTGGATCGCGCATCTGAGCGACCTGAGGTCAATGGATGCCACGCTGGACTCCACGGCACGGCTGGCCAATCAAAGCCTTGAAATGTTCCGCCGCGCGCCCGCCCTGGGCGGCACCCCGATGAACGACCACACCGTCTGGCCGGAAAAACTGAACTCGCTTCCCAGCCCCAAATCGGGGTTCATTCAGGCGATAGATGTGGCCGCGCTGGACAAGGGCTGCAGCGGGCCGGGCAATATTATCTATGTGATGCACCGACCCGGCAAGCTGATCCTCTGGAGGGCGAGCCACTGGCGCAGGTCGCGGGGCAAACCACGCCGGAAATGCTGGCGCAAATGGCCCCTGCCTTCGTGATCGGCAAGCAGCGTACCTATGACCAAGACGCGGCCTTTGGCCTTCTGGTCCTGTCGGAAACCGCATCGCGCGCGTTGTCGCCGGGCATCAACGATCCGGGCACGGCAATCGAGGCGCTGACCGAGATGGAGAAAATCCTGTGGGATTTTTCCCGCAAAGAGCCGGGCAACCCGCCGCAATGCCCGCGCGTTTTCATCCCCGAACTGGGGGACGAGGCGCTGATCGACGCCGCCTTCGGAGCCGCGGCACGCGACGGCGCCGGCCAGATCGAGGTGGCGATCCACCTGCAAAAGGCGCTGCACCAGCTTGGCCGCGGTGGGCGCGACGGGCTGGCCGAGGCCGCAGGGCAAATGGCGAAACTGGCCCTTGCACATTCCGATGCGGCCCTGCGCCTGGATGCCGAACGCGAAAGGCTGCGCCGTCACGTCATGCCCGAACCGGACTGACACCTGCGATCAATCGCGTTGAAAAAGCCGCAAAGGGGCCGGAAAATACAAAGGACGCCGAAACCCCGGCGTCCTTTCATATTTCTTGCAATGTGGCGGGGGTTCAACCCTCAGCCCTTGGCGCGCACTTTTTGCAGCAAGGGCATCACGTCGGCCATGTCCGGCCCGTGCGGCTGACCGGTCAGCGCCTTGCGCAGCGGCATGAACAGCCCGCGCCCCTTGCGGCCTGTCGCCTCTTTCACGGCGGCGGTCCATTTGCCCCATGTCTCGCTGTCGAAGGGCGCGTCGGGCAGCAGGGCCAGCGCCTCGGTCACGAATTCCGCATCTTCGGGGTCGATCACCGGATCGGCCCCGTCGCGGAACATTTCCCACCATGCCAGCAGATCGCCACGAGTGGTGATGTTGTCGCGCGTGACGGTCCAGAACCGTTCTGCCAGGTCGTCCGGCACGCCGATCGCCTTGATGTCATCGGCCACGGCCTCCAGCGGCAGGGTTTGCAGGTAACGCCCGGTCAGCGGGAACAGGTCTTGTTCATCGAACTTGGTGGGTGCCGCGCCGAACTGGCCGATATCGAAGCCTTCGACCAGCTCGTCCAGATTGGTGCGCAGCTCGACCGGCTGGCTGGACCCAAGGCGCGCCATCAGCGACAGCAGCGCCATGGGTTCAATCCCCCGTTCGCGCAGATCCTTGATCGCCAGCGTGCCCAGACGTTTCGACAGCGCCTCTCCCTGCGGGCCGGTCAGCAGGGAATGGTGTGCAAATTCAGGCACATGACCGCCAAGCGCGCGGATGATCTGAATCTGGGTGGCCGTGTTGGTCACGTGGTCGGACCCGCGCACCACATGGGTCACGCCCATTTCCGTATCATCCACAACCGAGGCGATGGTGTACAGCACCTGCCCGTCGGCGCGGATCAGCACCGGGTCACTGACGCTGGCCGCGTCGATGGAGATGTCGCCGAGAATGCCGTCGTTCCACTCGATCCGTTCCTGGTCCAGCTTGAAACGCCAATAGCCGCCGCGCTCTTCGCGCAGCTTATCCTTTTTCACCTCTGACAGGTCCAGCGCGGCGCGGTCATAGACCGGCGGCTTGCCCATGTTCAGTTGCTTCTTGCGCTTCAGGTCCAGCTCGGTCGGGCTTTCGAAACATTCGTAGAAACGGCCCATCTCGCGCAGCCGGTCCGCCGCGTCGGCATAGCGGTCCAGCCTTTCGGACTGCCGTTCGACCCGGTCCCATGTCAGGCCCAGCCATTCCAGATCGCGCTTGATCTGGTCCACGTATTCCTCTTTCGAGCGTTCCTGGTCCGTGTCGTCGATCCGCAGGATAAAGGTGCCGCCGGCCTTGCGGGCGATCATCCAGTTCATCAGCGCGGTGCGCAGGTTCCCAACGTGGATATATCCGGTGGGCGACGGGGCGAAACGGGTGGTGGTCATGGCGGTCTCCTGGTTCGGGCGATGCTGTTTCACAAAGGGGGGGCTTTGTCCAGTTTACGTGTGATCCGCCGGCCATGCGCCGCAGGTCGGCGGCCCGCTCACATTTCCGTCATGGTTGCGGCAGTCCGCCGCGTTCGCCCTAACCTTGCAACCAGCAGAGGGCGGGATTACACTTGCGTCACCGAACAAGGAGGATTCGCATGACCACGACCAATCCGACACGCCGCGCCCTGTTGGCGGGCGCAGCCGCCCTGCCCGTCGCCGCGTTGATCGGGGGCACCGCCCCTGCCCGCGCCGCCGCGCCGATAATGGGGCCGACCACGGCCCGCTTCAACCGCGTCAAACTGGGCGGGTTCGAGGTCACGACCCTGCTGGCAGGCACCCGCACCGTGCCCGAGCCGCATAACATTTTCGGCCTGAACGCCAGCGACGAGGATTTCGCCGCCGCATCGAATGCCGCGATGATCCCCACCGACAAGGCGCAGTTCTTTTTCACACCAACACTGGTGAACACCGGCGCGCAGGTCATCCTGTTCGACACCGGGCTGAACCCTGATGGCATCACGGCGGCGGTCGAGGCGGCGGGCTACACCACCGACCAGATCGACACCGTGGTCATCACCCACATGCATGGCGACCATATCGGCGGGCTGATGGGCGATGCGCCGACCTTTGCCAATGCCGCCTATGTCACCGGCCAGACCGAATTCGACCACTGGGCCGGTGCCGGCAATGACAATTTCGAAGCCAAGGTGCGCCCGCTGGCCGAGAAGATGCGCTTTATCGGCGATGGCGGCGAAGCGGCCCCCGGCGTCACCGCCATGGCCGCCTTTGGCCACACCCCCGGCCACATGGCCTATATGCTGGAAAGCGACGGGCAGCAGATGGTGCTGGGCGCGGATTTCGCCAACCACTATGTCTGGTCGCTGGCCCACCCCGAATGGGAGGTGAAGTTCGACATGGACAAATCCGCCGCCGCCGCCACGCGCAAGCGGATGCTTGACATGATGGCGACGGAAAAGTTGCCGTTTGTCGGCTATCACATGCCCTTCCCCGCGCTTGGCTATGTCGATCGGCGGGATGGCGGTTATCACTACGTGCCCGCCAGCTATCAGTTGATGATGGATTGATTTTCACCCCCGCGCACCCTTTTCATTGCGGCGCGCGGGGGCCATATCCAATGGCATGACGCATAATGCCCACGCCCCCCACACCAGCAGCGATGCCATTCACAAGATGGCACTTAAGGCGATGGACCTGATGCCGCCCGAGATCCGCGCCCTGACAAAGGGCGTTGCGATCCGTGTGGCCGAATGGCCCTCGGCCGAATTGCTGCATGATCTGGGAATGCAGCACCGGTCGGACCTGTCCGGCATGTATCAAGGCATCCCGCTGCCGGAAAAATCTGCGACATTTCCGCAAACCTTTCCCGACACGGTCTGGCTGTTCCGCAAGCCGATCCTGATCGAGTGGGAAGAACGCGGAGACGTCACGCTGGAGGCACTGGTGCAAAATGTCACCATCCACGAATTCGCGCACCATTTCGGCTGGTCCGACGCGGATATCGCCAGCATCGACCGCTGGTGGGAGTGACGGTGACAATTTTCCTTCAAGGAAAATTATGAAAAATCCTTGAAGGATTTTTCAAAGCGCCCCGACAGGCCTCGGCGCATCAGCTTGGGTCACGCCAGCGGTTGACGATGGGATAGCGCCGGTCCTGCCAGAAGGCGCGGGAAGACAGGCGCGCGCCGGGGGCGGACTGGAAGCGTTTATATTCGCTGATATAAAGCAGGTGTTCGATCCGTTTCACCGTGTCGCGGTCGAACCCGGCGGCCACGCATTCCTCGACCGAGGCTTCGCCATCCACCAGCATGATCAGGATCGCGTCCAGCACCACGTAGGGGGGCAGGCTGTCCTCGTCCTTCTGGTCGGGGCGCAATTCGGCCGATGGGGATTTGTCGATAATGCGCGGGGCGATCACCTCGCCCGCCGGACCCATCATCCACTCACGGTGGTTGTCGTTGCGCCAGCGGCAGGCGACAAAGACCCGCGTTTTATACATATCCTTGATGGGGTTATACCCGCCCGCCATGTCGCCATAAATGGTGGCATAGCCCACGGCGACCTCGGACTTGTTGCCCGTGGTCAGCAGCATTTCCCCGAACTTGTTGGACAGCGCCATCAGCAGCAGCCCGCGCAGGCGGGACTGGATGTTTTCCTCGGTCAGGCCTTCGTCCGTGCCTTCGAACAGGGGGGCCAGCGTGCCCGTGATTGCGGTGCGGCCTTCGGTGATGGGCACGAAATCGTAGCGGCAGCCCAGCGCTCCGGCCACGGCCTTGGCATCGTCCAGCGAGCCTTGAGAGGTATATTCCGACGGCAGCATCACGCAGCGCACGTTGTCCGCGCCCAGCGCGTCCACGGCGATGGCGGCGACGATGGCGCTGTCGATCCCGCCCGACAGGCCCAGCAGCACCTTGCCAAAGCCGGTCTTGCCGCAATAGTCGCGCAAGGCTTCGACCATGACGCGGTAATCCTGCTCCATCTCATCGGGCTGGTGCGCCTTGTCGCCTTCGACCGCGATCCAGCAGTCATCCCCACGGGTGAAATCCACATGGGCGATGCAAGTGTCGAACACCGGAAGCTGCACGGCCAGCCCGCCATGGGGGTTCAGCACGAAGGATCCGCCATCGAACACCTGGTCATCCTGCCCGCCGACCATGTTCAGATAGACCAGCGGCAGGCCGGTTTCCACGACGCGGGCGACCATCATGTTCTGGCGCACCTCCATCTTGCTGCGGAAATACGGCGAGCCATTGGGCACCAGCAGGATTTCCGCGCCTGTTTCTTCCAGCGTTTCGGCCACATCGACGTGCCAGGCATCCTCGCAAATGGGCGATCCGATGCGGACAGGGCCAATGGAATACGGCCCGCCGATGGGGCCGCTGTCAAACACGCGCACCTCGTCGAACACGGTTTCATTCGGCAGGTGGTGTTTCAGAACGGTGGTGACAACCTTGCCGCCGCGGCAGATATAATAGGCGTTATACAGCCCCCCTTCCTGTACCGCAGGCCCGCCAATCGCCAGCGCGGGGCCATCGGCGCAATCCGCCGCCAGCGTTTCAATCGCCGCAATGGCAGCCTGGTGGAACGCGGGTTTCATCACAAGATCCTGGGTGTTGTAGCCGGTGATGAACATTTCCGGAAAGGCGACCAGGTCGGCCCCCGCCTCTTGCGCCTTTTCCCATGCATCACGCGCCTTGGCGACATTGCCGTCGATATCGCCCACCACGGGGTTCAACTGCGCAAGGGTCAGGCGGAATTTGTCGGCCATGGGGGTATCTCCGGGCTGTATGCCCCGCATGATTTAGCAGATCACCGCGCGGTGAAAAGCCGAATTGGCAAAAGGCGTTGCCCCTTTCCATACCCTCCACTAGATTTCCCGCACCGCCAATGCGCGGGGCGACAAGGGAGCAGGGCCAAGATGAGCAACCGCAAAATCACCACCACCATGGGCGCAGGGCTGATGGCCGCCATGATGCTGGCCGCCGCTCCTGCCCTTGCGCAAGGCGGCACCCAGACCAAAGAATACGAAGACGGCGGCCTGTACGAGGGCACGTTCAAAGACGGCTTGCAGCACGGCACGGGCACTTACCGGCTGCCGAATGGCTATGAATACACCGGGGACTGGGTCGAGGGAGAGATTCGCGGTCGCGGCGTGGCGCGTTTCCCCAACGGGTCGGTCTATGAGGGGCAATTCGCCAAGGGCAAACCCGAAGGCGTGGGCAAGATCGTTTTCGTCGATGGCGGCACCTACGAGGGCGACTGGGTCGATGGCAAGATCACCGGCACCGGCGTGGCGGTCTATGCCAATGGCGTGCGCTACGAGGGCGGATTTCGCAATGCCATGCACCACGGGCGCAGTGTGATGCAAAGCCCCGGCGGTTATGTCTATGACGGCGACTGGGTGAATGGCGTCAAGGAAGGGCTGGGCAAGATCACCTATCCTGATGGCGCGGTCTATGACGGGCAAATCCAGAACGGCGCGCGCGAGGGGCAAGGCAAGCTGACCATGCCCGGCGGGCTTGTGTATGAGGGGCTGTGGAAGGCCAACCAGATCAACGGCACCGGCAAGCTGATCCAGCCCAATGGCGATGTCTATGAAGGCACGCTGGTCAATGGCCGCCGCGAAGGGCAAGGCACCGTGACCTATGCCAACGGCGATCTCTATCGCGGCCAGTTCAAGGACGACCAGCGCCATGGCACCGGCACGTTCACCGGCGCGGATGGGTATCTTTACGAGGGCCAGTGGGCCGCCGGCAAGATCGAGGGCACGGGCCGCGTGACCTATCCCGACGGGTCGATCTATGAAGGCCAGTTCGCCAATGACCTGACCCATGGCAAGGGCAAGATTACCTATCCCGATGGCTCTACCTATGAAGGCGACTGGACGGACGGCGTGATCGACGGGCAAGGCCGCGCCACCTACCCCAACGGGCTGGTTTACGAGGGCGGGTTCAAGAACGCCAAAAACCATGGCCAGGGCGTGATGAGCTATGCCGACGGCTATCGCTATGAAGGCGGCTGGCAGGACGGGCAGCGCCACGGCCAGGGCAAAGCGACCTATCCCGATGGCACCGTCTATGAAGGCGGGTTCGCCCGTGGCCAGCGCGAGGGCAAGGGTACGATCACCGCGCCCGACGGGTTCAAATACGAAGGTGAATGGCTGGCCGGGGAATTCTCGGGCCAGGGCGTGGCCACCTATGCCAATGGCGATGTCTACGAGGGCACGTTCAAGTCGGGCAAACGGCAGGGCACCGGCACCATGCGCTATGCCACCGGCGAAGAGGCCACCGGCGACTGGGACAATGGAGAGCTGGCGACCAAGCAGGATTGAGGCCTGCGCCCGGCCCGCGGGCCTTGGCGCTTGCTGATGCTGCGGGACGCTCCGCGTGGAGTACTTTGGCCAAGGAAAAGCCCAAAGGCCGGGCCAATATCTGACGCATTGCGCGCGCAGGCCTTGCGTTTTGGCGGGGCGTGATGCGGGGGGAAGCCGCGGCCCGGAGGGGCGCGGACGAGGGGGCGGGCAGCCCCCTTTTCTTTGCGTTAGACAGGTTTACCGGCTGACAGATCGTCCAGAATGGCAGCGGCCTCGGCCAGGATGGTGTCGCGCTTTTCCTCATCCATCCGATCCCACGTGCGATACATCTGCGCCATGCGCGGGTTCTTCTCGAACCTCTCGCGGTGGCGGTCCAGAAAGCCCCAGTAAAGCAGGTTGAACGGGCAGGCCCCCTGCCCTGTTTTCTGTTTCACATCATAGGTGCAGCCGCCGCAATAATCCGACATCTTGTCAATGTAATTGCCCGACGACACATAGGGTTTCGACCCCAGCAGCCCGCCATCGGCGAACTGGCTCATCCCTACGGTATTGGCTGCCTCGACCCATTCGAAGGCGTCGATATAAACGGCCAGATACCATTCGTGCAGCTCTGTCGGGTTCACCCCTGCCAGCAAGGCGAAATTGCCGGTGACCATCAGGCGCTGGATATGGTGGGCATATGCCTCTTGCTGCGTTTGGCGCACCGCGTGGGCCATGCAATTCATCTGCGTCTGGCCGCCCCAATACAGCCATGGCAGACCGCGCTGGTGGTTCAGCGCGTTGCGGCGCGGATAATCGGGGCCTTCCATGAAGTAAATGCCACGCACATATTCGCGCCAGCCGATGATCTGGCGGATGAACCCCTCTGCCGAGTTGATCGGCACGTCGCCCGCCGCGTAAGCGTCAGCCACGCGCTGGGAGACCTCCGTAGGGTCCAGCAAACCGATGTTGATATAGGCAGACAAAAGCGAGTGGTTCAGAAAGCGGTCATTTTCCAGCCTCGCATCCTGATAGGTGCCGAATTCCGGCAATTGGTATTTCACAAAATGGTCCAGCGCGCGCAGGGCCTGGGTGCGGGTCACGGCGTAGTGGAACGGGTGCAGGTCGCCGAAATTATCGGCAAATTCCGCCTCGACCAGCGCCAGCACCTCTTTGGTGACCGCGTCGGGGGTGAACTGCATGGGCGCGGCGCGGAACAAGTCGTCGCCCGCCGGCTTGCGGTTGTCGTGGTCGAAATTCCACGTTCCCCCCAATGGCTTGTCACCATCCATCAAAAGGTCGGCCTTGCGGCGCATCTGGCGATAGAAATATTCCATCCGCAGGGATTTGCGGCCCTCGGCCCAATCCGCGAATTCGGTTTGCGAACAGATAAAACGGTCATCGGGCAGGATGGTCATGTCCAGCGGGCAGTCTTGCAATTCTTGCAAAAGGCACCATTCGCCGGGCTGGGTGGCGATGACTGCGCTTGCGCTTTCCTCCTCGGCGCGGCGCAGCAATTCGGCCACGATAGAACCTGCGTTGTCCGCGTCATCCAGCTTTGTATAGGCGATGTTCCAGCCGTCATCGCGCAAACTTTCGGCGAAATGGCGCATGGCGGACAGGATCAGGGCGATTTTCTTGGGGTGGTGGGGGGACATATTCGGCCTCGCCCGTGACCTCGGCCATGACTACGGTATCGCGGGCCTTGTCCGCCTTGCGCAGGGCCGACAGCCCCGCGCTCAACTGGTCGCCCAGCACCAGAACCAGCTTTGCCGGTGTCACCATGGCACCACGTCGCCCTTCCAGTCCAAGAAGCCGCCTGTATCGCTGGCCTCCAGCCCCTCGATCACCGACAGAAGGTGGCGCGCGGCATGGGGCGGCGAAACCGTGCTATGCCGCGCCGCGTAATCGGCGGTGAATTCGGTGGCCACGGTGCCAGGGTGCAGCGCCACGCAAATGCTGCGCGGATGGCTGCGGGACAGTTCGATCGCGCCGCTGTGCACGATCTGGTTCAGCGCCGCCTTGGCCGCGCGATAGGAATACCAGCCGCCCAACCCATTGTCGCCAATGGAGCCCACCCGCGCCGACAGGGCCGCGAACACGGCGCGGCGGTCGCGCGGCAACAGGCACACCGCATGTTTCAGCACCATGGCAGACCCGATGCAATTGACCGCGAATTGCGCCGCCATCGCCGCCGGATCGAGCGATTTCAACGTCTTCTCGGGGGGCCGCCCCGCGCCGTCCAGCGCACCAGTTGCCACGAAAATCAAATCGAACGGCCCGTCCAGCGCGCCCAATGCGGCGCGCACGCTGGCCTCATCCGTCACGTCCAGCCCGTCGGCGCGGCGCGACCGCAGTGCCGATTCCGCCGGACGCCCCTATGATCAATGCCTTTTCCATCAACAGCGATTTAGCGGGCCACCGCGCGCCTTCAACCGAAATTCGCGCTTTTCATTTCATTCGGGGGATGTATAAATTGCGGGCATGATGACCAAAGGGCATATCACCACGCTTGCACCGCGCCACCCGGCTGCGTCGCTGCCTGCTGCCCTGCTTCTGCTAAGCCGCCTCTGAGCGTGCCGGCCCGGTGCGACCGCTCAGAGGATGTGCATATCTCGCGCCATAAGCCCTTGAATTAGCAGACATATTAAAGAGACTCAAAATGACCGATACATCCAAGCAAGACCGCGTCTTGATCTTTGACACGACCCTTCGTGACGGCGAACAATCCCCCGGCGCGACCATGACCCATGCCGAAAAGCTGGAAATCGCAGAATTGCTGGACGATATGGGCGTAGACATCATCGAGGCAGGTTTCCCGATCGCATCCGAGGGCGATTTCAAAGCCGTGGCCGAAATCGCGCAACGGTCGAAGAACGCCCGCATCTGTGGTCTTGCCCGCGCCAACCCGCAGGATATCGACCGCGCATGGGAGGCGGTGAAACATGCCGCCAAGCCGCGCATTCACACTTTTATCGGCACCTCGCCGCTGCACCGCGCCATTCCCAATCTTTCGATGGATGAAATGGCCGAGCGCATCCATGAAACCGTGACCCATGCCCGCAACCTTAGCCCCGATGTGCAATGGTCGCCCATGGATGCAACGCGGACGGAACACGATTACCTGTGCCGCGTGATCGAAATTGCGATCAAGGCAGGTGCCGGAACGATCAACATTCCCGATACCGTCGGCTATACTGCGCCGGGTGAATCGGCCGATCTGATCCGTATGGTTATCGAACGCGTCCCCGGCGCGGACGAGGTGATCTTTGCCACCCATTGCCACAATGACCTTGGCATGGCGACGGCGAACTCCCTTGCTGCGGTCGAGGCAGGCGCACGCCAGATCGAATGCACCATCAACGGTTTGGGCGAACGCGCCGGCAACACCGCCCTGGAAGAAGTGGTAATGGCCCTGAAGGTGCGCAATGACATCATGCCCTACCGCACCGGCATCGACACCACCAAGATCATGCACCTGTCGCGTCGGGTTTCGACCGTGTCGGGCTTTCCCGTGCAGCCAAACAAGGCCATCGTCGGCAAGAACGCCTTTGCGCATGAATCCGGTATCCACCAGGACGGCGTGCTGAAGAACGCCGAAACCTTTGAAATCATGAAGCCCGAGGATGTCGGCCTGTCCACCAACTCGCTTCCGCTTGGCAAGCATTCGGGCCGCGCGGCGCTGCGCGACAAGCTGCGCCAGCTTGGCACCGAAGTCGGCGACAACCAGTTGAAAGACATCTTCGTGCGGTTCAAGGAACTCGCCGATCGCAAAAAAGAGGTCTATGACGAGGACGTTCTTGCCCTTGTCACCGCCACCGCGGATGGCGAAACGAACCGTCTGCAACTGGTCAACCTCAAGGTGGTCTGCGGCACCGGCGGCCCCGCCGAAGCCGTGATCGAGATGGAGATCGACGGAGAGGAAACCGCCGCGGAATCCAAGGGGGACGGCCCCGTGGATGCGACATTCAAAGCGGTGCGCAAGCTGCACCCCAACAAGGCGCGGCTGCAACTTTACCAGGTGAACGCCGTGACCGAAGGCACCGATGCACAGGCCACCGTTTCCGTGCGCCTGGAAGAGGATGGCGTGATCGCCACCGGCCAGTCGGCCAACACCGACACCGTTGTCGCCTCGGCGCTTGCCTATATTCAGGCGCTGAACCGACTTTTGGTGCGCCGCTCCAAGGTCGGCCCCGGCGTCGACCGGCGCGAGGTCAGCTACAAGGACTCGGTCTGACGCGGCTGAAACGGCTTGCCAGAAACGCATGAAACAAGGGGCGGGATCCACAGGGTTCCGCCCCTTTGCTTGTCAGGAAATGACGGCCGCGCATTTGCCCCCTGAAACCGTCAGGGGGCCATGAACTTGCGCCGCGCCTCCGCCGCGATGTTATGGCGTAGTTCCAGATCTGCGATCAGCGCCATGGCCAGCCGCGTTTCCTCGTCGCTTTGCGCCTTGGCATAGGCCGCGCGCGCCGCCTCCAGCAGCTTCTTCAGCTTGAATTCTTCCGGTAGCGCCCCTGCTTCGGCCATGATGCGGCCCGCGACCTGCATGGCCATGTCTGAATATGCCTCGCCCTCGCGGCGTGGCAGGGGCTTGCCCGCGCCCTCCGGCCGGTCCAGTTGCCCCTCGGCGATGGCCTTGGCGATCTGGCGTTCCACGAGGCGATGGAATGGGGCGGGCATGGGCTTCTTTCCCGATCAATAGGAAACAGAAGCGGGGCCAGAATAGCGCGGCACGCGTCATTTGTCGCGGGGGGTAAAATCCTCTGGCTCTGTCTTGCCCGCGCGCAGGCGCAGCGCAAGGCCGATGGCGGTTCCGGTGGCGATGGCCACGGTCAGGTCAACGGCGACGGTCAGCACCATCGTCACCAGCAGCAGCGCCGTGTCGCGGCGCGGGCCGGACAGGTAGCCGCGCCATTTATGCGGCTCGCTCATGTTCCATGCGGTCAGGATCAGCAGGGCGGCCAGTGCGGGCATGGCAAGGTATCCGGCCAGCGGCGCGGCCAGCCACATCACGCCAAGGATCATCGCCGCATGGGCCAGCCCCGCCACGGGCGTGCGCCCGCCCGCGCGGATGTTGGTGGCCGTGCGCGCGATGGCCCCCGTGACGGGCAGACCGCCGAACAGGGCCGACCCGACATTGGCCGCGCCCTGGGCCAGCACCTCGGCGTTGGGGCGGTGGTGGTGGCCAGTCATGCGGTCGGCCACGGTGGCGGAGAGCAGCGATTCCACCCCGGCCAGAAAGGCGATCACAAGCGCCGAGGGCAACAGTTCGACCAGCCGTGCATAGGTGATTTCCGGCAGGTGGGGCACGGGCAGCGTGGCGGGCAGTTCGCCGAACCGCGCGGCAATGGTATCAACCGGCAGGCCCGCCAGCGCCACCGCGGCAGATGCCCCGCCCACCGCGATGATCAGCCCCGGAAAGCGCGGAAAGGCGCGGCGCAGCAAGGTGATCGCCAACATGGTAAGCAGCCCTGTGGCAAGGGCGGCAAAGCTGAACGTATGGCGCGCCTGCCAAAGCGCCGGTATCTTTTCGAACAGGTCGGCCGAGGCATGGGTCAGCGTCAGCCCCATCAGGTCTGCCAGCTGGCTGATCGCGATGATCGCGGCGATGCCGATGGTAAAGCCGTTGATCACGGGTTCGGGCACGTAGGACACCAGCGAACCCGCCCGCAGCAGACCCGCCCCCAGCAGGATCAGCCCCGCCATGGCGGTGGCCAGCACCAGCCCGTCCAGCCCGTGCGCGGCCATGATGCCATAGACAACCACGATGAAAGCGCCCGTCGGCCCGCCGATCTGCACCCGGCTGCCACCCAAAGCCGACACAAGGAAACCGCCCACGATAGCCGTGACCAGCCCCGTGGCAGGCGGCGCACCCGATGCGATGGCAATGGCCAATGACAACGGCAAAGCCACCATTGCAACGGTCATCCCTGCCAGCATGTCGGCGGCAAGATCGGGGCCGGAATAGCCCCTGAGCGTGGTCAATATCTTGGGTTTCATGGCGGTCCCTTGGGTGCGGCTGGTGCCAACATGCCCCCGCAGCCGGGCGGGTGCAAGGCCCGCGCCTGCGACAAGCCGCGGCGTGCAGATGCCTTTGCGATCCTTGGGCGAAACCATAGCGTCAAATTTGTTGGGAAACCGCAAGTAATCAGCCAGTATACTCGGGATAACACGCAGAAATACCATGCTTTTGCCAATTTGACCGGACTACGGCGCCCTTGCCCTCTGCGTTCAGGGCGGGCTTTACAGCCGCTTGAACAGGGCGGTCAGGCGCGCGGCCTCCTCCGCCAGGCCCCAGGGCGCGTTGACCATGGCCATGCCGGACCCAACCATGCGATGCCCCTCGCGGGCGGGGGGAAAGGACACCTCGTGGATCATCAGATCCGGCAGGTTCAGCCGTTTCAGCGCGGCCAGCATGGGGCGATGCGGCGCATCCGCCAGGATCGGATACCAAAGGGCGATCACGCCCACGTTCCACTTACGATGCAGCTTGGCGATCTGGTCTGGGATCGCGCTGTAATCGGCCTTTACCTCGTAGGATGGGTCGATCAGCATCAAGCCGCGGCGCGGGGTCGGCGGGCATTGCGATTGCGCCATCTCGAACCCGTTCTGCCGCACGATGCGCGCCGGATAGGGCGCCATGGCATATTCCAGCGCGCTATGTTCCTGCGGGTGCAGTTCGGCCAGGATCAGCTGATCGGTGGGGCGCAACAACTGCGCCGCCACCAGCGGAGAGCCAGGATAGGCGTCAGTGCCATAGGTGGCGCGGGTTGCTGCCAAAGCCTGTATATAAGGGTGATCGGCGGCGAACCAGCCCGCCGCCTCGGCCATGGCGATGCCGGCTTGCGCCTCGCCCGTCTTCAACGCCGGATCCGACGACAGGTCATAAACGCCGCGCCCCGCATGGGTTTCGATATAGGTCAGCGGCTTGTCCTTGGCGGTCATGTATTGGATCGCTCTGGCCAAAAGCGCGTGCTTTTGAACGTCTGCCAGGTTTCCGGCGTGATAGATATGTTGATAGGACAGCATAGGGTGCAGATACGCGCAGCGTGGCGGCGCGTAAAGGCCCCAGCGCAAGTGGGACGCCCGCGGCGAAGAGTGTTTGCGGAACACAGACGGCGGGGGACGCGACGCAACGCCAGACGCATTGCGCACAGCACGGTATTAGCGCGGCGTATAGCGGGGGGAGGCGCGCCCCGCAGGGCGCGACGAGGGGGCGGGCAGCCCCCTTCCCCCACCGGCCAAAACCCGCTTGGCACCTTATGCGCGGCGGAATGGCGCTGATTTTGCCCCAGCCGCCCCCTTTCGTATTTTGCGCCACCCGAATATAAGGGCCTTTGCCTGCACTTGGGAGAGTCGCAAGGCAATGTTCGAAATTGTAAAACGCGCCCCTCGCGCAGCACAGGAAACGCTAAGATATGTCGATCTTTGACAAGATGCCCGGGCTGTTCTCGTCCGATATGGCCATCGATCTGGGAACCGCCAACACGCTGGTTTACGTCAAAGGCAAGGGCGTGATCCTGTCCGAGCCTTCCGTCGTCGCCTATCACGTCAAGGACGGCGTGAAAAAGGTTCTGGCCGTGGGCGAGGATGCGAAACTGATGCTGGGCCGCACCCCCGGCAGCATCGAGGCGATCCGCCCGATGCGCGACGGGGTGATTGCCGATTTCGACACGGCCGAGGAAATGATCAAGCATTTCATCCGCAAGGTTCACAAACGCTCGACCTTTTCCAAGCCCAAGATCATCGTCTGTGTGCCCCACGGTGCGACACCCGTTGAAAAGCGCGCGATCCGCCAGTCGGTTCTGTCGGCAGGCGCGCGTCGCGCTGGCCTGATTGCCGAACCCATCGCGGCCGCCATTGGCGCGGGGATGCCGATCACCGACCCGACCGGCAACATGGTCGTGGACATCGGCGGCGGCACCACCGAGGTGGCCGTGCTGTCGCTGGGCGACATCGTTTACGCGCGTTCGGTCCGCGTCGGCGGTGACCGCATGGACGAGGCGATCATCAACTATCTGCGCCGCCAGCAAAACCTGTTGGTCGGTGAATCCACGGCCGAGCGGATCAAGACCAGCATCGGGACCGCCCGTATGCCCGATGACGGGCGCGGCGCCACGATGGAGGTGCGCGGTCGCGACCTGCTGAACGGTGTGCCCAAGCAGGCCGAAATTTCACAGGCCCAGGTGGCCGAGGCATTGTCGGAACCCGTGCAACAGATCTGCGAGGCGGTGATGACCGCGCTGGAGGCAACCCCGCCCGACCTGGCCGCCGACATCGTGGACCGCGGCGTAATGCTGACCGGCGGCGGCGCGCTTCTGGGCGATCTGGATCTTGCCCTGCGCGAGCAGACCGGCCTGTCCGTCTCCATCGCCAACGAAAGTTTGAACTGCGTGGCCCTTGGCACGGGCAAGGCGCTGGAATACGAAAAACAGCTGCGTCACGCGATTGACTACGACAGCTGACCCCGCCACCCTTTAAGCAAGGGGAACCATGGCCAGAGACCGAAGAGAGGACGAGGACTATCTTGGCCCTTTGAAGCGCTTGCTTCTGGGGGTTCTGTTGTTGTGTCTTCTGGCCATTTTCATTGTCTGGCGCATCGACAGCCCCCGCGTAGAGCGGCTGCGCGCGCGGGTGGTGGACGTGGTCGTGCCCTCGTTCGACTGGGCCATGGCGCCGGTCACGGGCACCGTGAACGTGCTGCGCGATTTCCAATCCTATCAGCGCATCCACAAGCAAAACCAGGAATTGCGCCGCGAGCTGCAAGAGATGAAGGCCTGGAAAGAGGCCGCCCTGCAGCTGGATCAGGAAAACGCCCGCCTGCTGGATCTGAACAAGGTCCGGCTGGACCCGCGCCTGACCTATGTGACGGGCGTGGTGCTGGCGGACAGCGGGTCGCCCTATCGGCAATCGGTTCTGCTGAATGTCGGCGCGCGGGATGGCATCGTCGATGGCTGGGCCACCATGGACGGGATCGGCCTTGTGGGGCGCATTTCCGGCGTGGGGCAGCGCACCGCGCGGGTGGTTTTGCTGACTGACAGTTCCAGCCGCGTGCCGGTGCGCATCCAGCCGGTCAGCGAACAGCTGGGCGTCACCCAGGCCGCCCCCGGACAGGCCGGGCTGATCATGGGCGACAACACCGTGGCCCCGCACCTGTCTTTCCTTGAAAACCCTGATCAGGTGCGCCCCGGCGACCGGGTCGTGACCTCGGGCGATGCGGGGATTTTCCCGCCCGGCCTGCTGGTCGGGCAGGTGGTCAAAGACAGCGGCGGGCGCTGGCGCGTGCGCCTGTCTGCCGATTACGACCGTCTGGAATTCCTGCGCGTATTGCGCAACCCCAAGGCCGAGGTGATCGGCGATCCGGGCCTTCTGATCCTGCCCGCGCCCGTGGAAATCCCGGAAGGCGTGGCAGAGGCGCAAGCGGCGGAGGGCAACGATGGCTGAAAAGGCTGCCTCTCGCATCTGGATAATGCGGGCGCTGTACCTGGGCCTGTCGCTGGGGATCGTGTTCTTCCAGCTGATGCCGCTGGACATCCGCCCGCATGACTGGGCCGGGCCCGACTTGCTGTTGGCGCTGCCCATGGCATGGGCCTTGCGCCGCCCCGAATACGTGCCCGCCCTGCTGGTGGCGGCGGTGATGCTGCTGACCGACCTGCTGTTCCAGCGCCCGCCCGGATTGCTGGCCTTTCTGGTGGTCGTCGCGGTTGAATTCCTGAAGGCGCGGTCGGTGCAGATGCGCGAGCAGACCATGTTCGCGGAATGGTTCAGCGTGGCGTTGGTGATGCTGGCGGTGATGCTGGCGAACCGCATGGTGCTGGCCCTTCTGATGGTGCCGCAGCCACCGCTTGGCCTTACGCTGATCCAGCTGGCAGCGACGGTTCTGGCCTATCCGCTGGTCATGGCGCTGACCCATTTCGCATTCGGCGTGCGTAAGGCGCAGCCCGGCGAAGTGGACGCGCTGGGCCACCGGCTATGAGGGGAGTACAGAAATGAGGCGCCACCAGAAGGACAACGCGGGCAGCGCGCGCGGTATCACCCGGCGGGGGCTTTTGCTGGGCGGCGCGCAGGTCGCCATTGCCGCCGTGCTGGCGGGGCGGATGCGCTATATGCAGGTGGAACAGGCCGATCAGTATCGCACCCTGGCCGAGGAAAACCGCATTGACCTGGAACTGATCGCCCCCGCGCGCGGCCAGATATTCGACCGCAACGGCGTGATCGTCGCCCAGAACGAGCCATCATACCGCATCGTCATGGTCCGCGAGGAAGCGGGCGATCTGGAACTGGTGCTGCGCCGCCTGTCCGCGCTGGTCACGCTGAACCCCGAGGAACTGGCCGAGGCCCGCGAGGAAATGGAGAAGCGCCGCGGCGACACCCGCGTCACCATCGCGGACCGCGTCAGCTGGAAAGATATCGCCAAGGTCGCCGCCAATGCCCCCGCCCTGCCCGGCGTCTTCCCCGAGGTCGGCCTGTCGCGGCACTATCCCATGGGGCCGGATTTCGCGCATACGGTCGGCTATGTCGGGCCGGTGTCCGACTATGACCTGTCCAGGATGGAAGATCCCGACCCGCTGATGATGCTGCCGCGGTTCCAGATCGGCAAGGTCGGCCTTGAGGCGAAATACGAGGATCCGCTGCGCGGCAAGGCCGGTGTGCGCCGCGTCGAAAAGAACGCCGCCAACCGCGTGGTGCGCGAACTGGGCCGGCAAGAAGGCGTTCCCGGCGTCGACGTGCAAATTACCGTGGATGCGGAATTGCAGAACTACATGCATGCGCGGCTGACCGGCGAAAGCGCGGCGGCGGTGGTGATCGACTGCGACAGCGGCGATCTGCTGGGCATCGCAAGCGCGCCGACCTATGACCCCAACCTTTTCGTGCGGGGCATTTCCGTGGCCGATTACAAGGCGCTGACGGATAACGAATACCGCCCGCTGGCGTCCAAAACCGTGCAAGGCCTGTATCCGCCGGGATCGACATTCAAGATGGTCACGGCCATGGCCGCACTGGAGGCCGGCATCGTCGGGGCCGAGGATACCGTCTATTGCCCCGGCCATCTTGAGATCTCGGGCCGCCGCTTTCACTGCTGGAAACGCGCGGGCCATGGCCATGTGAACCTTGAAACAAGCCTGCGCGAAAGCTGCGATGTTTATTACTACGACCTGGCCCTGAAAGTCGGGATCGAGAATATCAGCGCCATGGCCGAACGGCTGGGCGTCGGCGTGCGCCACGATGTGCCCATGTCCGCCGTCGCCCGCGGCCGCGCGCCCACCAAGGCCTATAAGCAAGAGGTATTCGGCAGCGAATGGGTGATCGGGGATACGGTCAACGCTTCTATCGGGCAGGGGCTGGTGCAAGCCTCGCCACTGCATCTGGCGGTGATGACGGCGCGGCTGGCGACGGGGCGCGCGATCGAGCCACGCCTGGTGAAAAACGTGGACGCGGTCGAGGCCCCTTCGGGTGCGGGGGCACCGCTGGGCGTGAACGAAAACCACCTGCGCATGGTGCGCAAAGCCATGTATGCGGTGTCGAATTCCGGCCGCGGCACGGGGTTCCGGTCGCGCATCGTGGCTGAAGGCATGCGCATGGCGGGCAAGACCGGCACCAGCCAGGTGCGCAACATCACCGCCGCCGAACGCGCGCGCGGCGTGACCCGCAACGCCGATCTACCATGGAACCGGCGCGACCACGCCTTGTTCGTGAACTTCGCCCCCTATGACAACCCCAAGGTCGCCGTGGCCGTGGTGGTGGAACATGGCGGCGGCGGGTCCACCGCAGCGGCCCCCATCGCGCGCGACATCACGCTTCAGGCACTATACGGCGAAGACCCGCCCCTGACCGCCTATCCCGAACGCGACCGTGGCCGCATCCGCGCGCAACAGGCCCGGCTGAAGAAGCTGCGGCAGGACATCCGCATCGGAAGCAAGGGGCGCGCATGAGCTATCTTGAGTATTCCGTCAAACATGTCCCCATCGGTCTGCGCAAGGTGCTGCACCTGAACTGGGCGCTGGCGCTGCTGCTGACGGCGGTGGCCAGTTTCGGTTTTTTGATGCTGTATTCCGTGGCGGGCGGCGATTTCAACCCATGGGCCGGGGCGCAGATGAAACGCTTTGCCGTGGGGCTGGCGCTGATGTTCATCATAGGACTGGTGCCGATCTACCTATGGCGCAACCTGTCGGGCGTGGCCTATGTCGGCGCGCTTGGCCTGCTGCTGGTGGTCGAGTTTTTCGGGTCGGTCAACATGGGCGCGCAGCGTTGGATCGACCTGGGTTTCGTGCGGCTGCAACCGTCCGAGCTGTCCAAGGTGGCGCTGGTGATGTTCCTGGCCGCCTATTACGACTGGCTGCCGCTGAAACGCAAATCGCACCCGCTTTGGGTTCTGATCCCCGTGGTGCTGATCCTGATCCCCACGGCAATGGTGCTGAAACAGCCCGATCTGGGCACCGCGCTGCTCCTGCTGTTCGTGGGCGGCGGGATGATGTTTTTCGCCGGTGTCCACTGGGCCTATTTCGCCGCCGTGATTGCCGCGGGGGTTGGGCTGGTCACGGCTGTGTTCAATTCGCGCGGCACCGATTGGCAGTTGCTGAAGGACTACCAGTTCAGACGGATCGACACGTTCCTTGATCCGTCCCAAGACCCGCTTGGCGCGGGCTATAACATCATCCAGTCAAAAATCGCGCTGGGGTCCGGTGGCTGGACCGGGCGAGGGTTCATGCAAGGCACGCAAAGCCGGCTGAACTTTCTACCCGAAAAGCACACCGATTTCATCTTTGTGACCTTGGGCGAGGAGTTCGGGTTTATCGGGGCAATCTCGCTGCTTGCACTCTATATGTTGATCATCGCGTTCTGCATCTGGGCGGCGCTGGCGAACCGCGACAGGTTCTCGTCGCTGCTGACGCTGGGGATCGCGCTGAACTTTTTCCTCTATTTCGCGCTGAACATGGCGATGGTGATGGGGCTTGCGCCGGTGGTCGGCGTGCCGCTGCCGCTGGTCAGCTATGGCGGGTCGGCCATGCTGGTGCTGCTGGCCGCCTTCGGACTGGTGCAAAGCGCGCATGTCCACAAACCCCGCTAGGAAAGGCCCGATCCGATGGTGAATATCCTGTTTTCCGCCAGTCCCGACATGTGGCCCGCATACGAGGGCCACCTGCGCGCCGCCCTGCCCAAGGCGGGCATCAAGGCCAACCTGTCCACTGACATCCCCGCGGACCAGGTTGATTACATCGTCTATGCCCCCAGCGGTGGCCTGCGCGATTTCACCCCCTTCACCCGCGCCAAGGCGGTGCTGAGCCTTTGGGCCGGGGTGGAATCCATCGTGACGAATGACACCCTGACCCAGCCGCTGGCCCGGATGGTCGATCACGGGCTGACGCAAGGCATGGTGGAATGGGTGACGGGCCATGTGCTGCGCCATCACCTGGGGATGGATGCGCATATCCGCGGGCTGAACGGTGAATGGCGTCAGGACGTGCCGCCGCTGGCCAGCGACCGCCCGGTGACTATTCTGGGAACAGGGGCATTGGGTGCGGCCTGCGGGCAGGCACTGGCCGGGCTGGGCTTTCCGGTTACGGGATGGAGCCGGTCCGCCAAGGACATCAAGGGCCTGCGCTGCCTTAGCGGGGCCGATGGGCTGGCACAGGCGCTGACGGATGCGCAGGTTGTGGTGCTGCTGCTGCCCCTCACAGCCGAAACGGAAAACGTGATCAACGCAGAAACGCTGTCTCTTATGGCAAAAGGCGCATTCCTCCTGAACCCCGGACGCGGACCGCTGATCGACGACGACGCGCTGACCGCGGCGCTGGACAGCGGCCAGATAGCCCATGCCACGCTGGACGTGTTCCGCACCGAACCGCTGCCGAAGGATCATCCTTTCTGGCAACACCCAAGCGTGACCGTCACACCGCATATCGCCTCGGAAACGCGACCCGCGACCGCCGCGCTGACCATCGTGGAAAACATTCGCCGCGGCGAGGCCGGAGAGGGTTTCCTTTACCTCGTGGACCGCGCCAGCGGCTACTGATCCAGCGGCGCAGCCCCTTCGGGCCTGCACTCTTTCACCATTTGCGCTGCGCGCGGCAGGGGGCGCTGCCCCCGGTTCATTTGCAAGCAAATGAACGCTCCCCCGGAGTATTTCAGGCAAAATGAAAAAATGGACACACACTGTTTTCATTTTGCTCAAAATACTCCCGCCGGAGGCGGACTTGCTATCCGGATGGCCATCACCCTGACATCAGCCCCCGAGTTTTCCGCTTATTTCAGAATCGGTGGCTTGTCGGGATCAGAGCCCGGCGCGGGGCGCTGTGCCGGGGCTTCGGGTTTACGCAGGTCATAACGCAGCCCGTTGCGCGCCAGGGCCGCCGCCATCGGGTCATCGGCGTTGAAGAATCCCACGTCCAGCGTTCCCGCCTCGACCCCCGAGAAGGTCAGCGCCTCGGACACGGCTTTGGCCAATGTGCCTTCGGCACCCGGTTTCGGATCGATGAAGCCCAGAAGGTGCCCGCGCCCGCCGCCCGCGTATGTCACGGCGACAAGGCAGGCGTGGCCAGCCAGCCCAAGGGCCGTGGCAAGTTTCGCGTCCAACCCTGTCAGCAGTGCCTCTGGCAGGCCCTTGGGCGGGTGCACTTCCTCGATTCTTGCCTGTGCTTCTTCGGGCGCATGGGTCAGGGTATCGGCCAACCATTCCAAGGCTTGCGGCGGGATCAGGATCGACGAGGGTGCCACGTCAAGGTTCACCCCCAGCCCGATCCCCTGCCCTGCGCACAGGCCCGCGATCACGCGGCCCGACAGCGCCGCATAGGCTGAGGCGCGACCGGTGAAGGCGGCCAGACGTTCCTCGCGGTCGAAGGCCAGCACGAAAGTGGCATCGGACAGCTCAAACACCTCTGGGCTCAGGTTCTCGTCCTTTGCCTCTTCGGTCAGGAGCAGGAACAATTCCGCATCGGCCAGACGTTCAAAGAACCGCAGGCGGGCGGCATCGTCATCGGGCGCGGCCTCCATCGCGGCATGGGCGTGATCTAGCGGGGTCAGGGCATTAGAACTCATCGCGTCTGGCATCCTTGTGGCGGTTTGCGCAACGGGGGTAGAGCGCGACCCGCCACAACGCAAGGGCAAGATCCCGCGCCCTGCCTGCGGCCTAGCCCAAGGCCCCCCGCAAGGCGGCAAAGAAATGCGCGCAATCGGTATCGTAGGGCAGGCTGTCACGATAGGTGATGTGTATCTGCGGGGCCGCGCCCGGTCCTGCGGGCGGCACGCGCGTCAACTCGACCGCGATCCAGTGATAGCCCTGATGTTCGGCCCCCGGATGGCCGGCTGTGTTCACCACGAGGCGCGGCACATTCGTGGCACCCGTCATGAAGGCATCCAGCGTCATCAATCCGGCCTGGTGCGTCGGACCCTGCCCGAAATTGGCCAGAACCTGCGCATCGCCCGCCCGCAGATGCCCGATCAGCATCTGCATCTCGGCTAGGTTGCCTAGGACCGGAATGCCGGGATGGCCCGCCTGTGCCAGCATGGCGCGGATGTCTTCTTCGTGGATGTCATTGTTCATCGGGCCCAGCGCGAACAGCGCCGCATCGGTATCGGCATGGCCTGCGCCCGGCGTCATCGCCAAGGCGTTATGCACCGCCATCTGGCCGCATTCGGTCATGAATTGCTGGATCGACGGGGCGCGCAGGCCGTTGGCCCCTGCCGGGTGCGTCGCGACCGCACCTGAGTCGGTGACCCGTCTGCGCAGCATTCCATTTGCGGCAATAGCAGCGAATATCGCCTCTGCCTCGGCGCTCAGGGCCTCGATCTCGGTCCAATCCAGGCTGTCCGCTTTCGTCGTTTCGGCCTTTTTCTGCACAGCGACGATCGGATCGCCGGGCTTGGCGGTCTTGGTCGCCGCTGTTGTGGCTTCGACCAGCAGTCGCCGTCGCTTCTTGTATCGCTGTTTTTCCGCCTTCGCATGGCCGCGCGAGGGCGAGGCAGGTGTCTTGCGGCTTCGCATCCGGTCTGCAGGCGGCTGCGGCGCAAGGGTGATCGGCACGCCCGGAATGCGCGCCACGAGGTTCGCCATGGCCTTGACCCGCTCGCGCTCTTGCCGCTTCTGTTCAACGAAAGATGGCAGCCAGTCGGGCACGTTTTCCGCACCAAGCGGCCACATCATGTGACAGAGCGTGCCAACCAGATGCGCCAGTAATTCCGTCAGGTAGAGGATCACCGGAGAGACGTTTTGTTCCTGGCTGAAACTTTCATAGGTGTGCAAGCTCGCCTCGGCCCGCCTTGTGTCGTTGAGCCCGTGGGCCGAACTGCCCCCAGGCATCTTTGGCATGGACTTCTCGGTCGGGTGCTGTTGGCCCTGCACCTTGCCGCCAACGGTCGTGGGCGCGACCACGCCATGGGTGGGTTGTGCGCATCGCGCTGGCAAGGCGCATCAGCTGGATGCCCAATTCGTCAATCGTGGCTTTCTTCTTGGCGCTCAGGCTTTTGGCCTTTGCCGCCTGCGCCTTGTATTGAATGAACAATCCCCCCGTGGTCGAGGTGCGCGACATCTCGTCCTGACCGGGGATCACCTTACGGTAATCATCGGGCTTGAACCCTGGCTTGTCATAGGCGGCCCTGACCCTCGCTTCGTGTTTCAGAGAAAGCGCCTCGGCCCCGATCCGCTCCAGCATGGCCGAGACCGAGGCGGCAAATTTCGCATCCTGTTCCAACTGCTTTTTGGACCGGCCCTGCGCGCGCGCGAACAGGTCGGTGCCCACGGCCTTGGCACGTTTTTCAAGCGCCTTGGTGCCGGGTGCCTTGTCGCTTTTCGCGACCTTCGGGGTTGAAACCGTGGTCGCGCCGGTGTCGTCATAGCTGGTCTTGCCCGCGCCTTTCGGGTGCAGGATAGACGGGTTTTGCTGATGCGCGACGAACACCTCGCGCAGGGCACCGGGGGGGTGGTGCCTGGTCCGGTTCGACCCATATCCGCTTGCCCTTGTGCAGATACCAGGCCGGCTGCATCACATGGGCGACACTGCCCAGAAAGACGCTTTTCAATGCGCGGCGTTGCACCGGCCCGGGGTGCGCGACAGGCGTTCGGCAGCGGCGCCCATGTGGTCCGCCTCTGCCTCCAGCGCAGGGCTGTCATTGACCGCGACCCCGCCGGGCAAAACCCGTTCGGGGCGCACGCGGCCCTGTTTTTGCCGCACGACGTGCCACACTTCGTGCGCTAGGTGTCGCCCCTGACCCGGCCCGATATGGATGTCGCCGCCACGGGCAAAGGCATGGGCCTGCAACTGTGCCGCTGCACCCGAACCATGGTGGACCCGCACATCATCCATCGCACGGCCCGACAAATGCTCGACCGCCGCTTTCAAGCCGTCCGGCATTCCAGTGCGGTTGGGGGCGGGTGCGGCACTGGCGTCAGCCTGCGCCTGAAGCGCGGCAGGCCCGCTGGCCCCTGCGCCCTGCTGGGCCATAGCATTCAGCCGCGACAGCCGCGTGTCCGGCGCGGCAGAACGCGCCGCCAAGGCTTGGGAACTGGATTTACCCGGAGCAGAATATTGGCGCAAAACGGTGTCCCCTACATGGGAATGTCAGGCTGAAAATCGCGGGCCATATGGGTGAAAGGATGCCGCCCAATCGCCCCCGAGGCAAGCGCGTCACACGCAAAGATTGCCACCAATACACGCAAGACACCGGAATGATTGCGTTAAATTCGACGCGAAACCTTGGGTTTCATGCTATTGTGAAAGGGTGGCGGCGCAGGGCCATGTGCCCCCACCCGCCGCGATACAGGAGCCGACAACATGCGCCGATCCACCGCCAAAAAGCCGCAGACACAGCCGTTCCACAATACGACAGGCGGTGTCGCGCCTGCACGGCTGACCCGCCTGCAAGCTTTGGCCAACGCGGCCCCGCAAGTGGCGCGTCTGGCGCAGGTGGCGGGCGCGGGCGTGGTACCGCGGATGCCGGCGGACGCCCCAATCGCGCAGGCGGAGGGTTCAACCAAGCGCAGGTGCAGGCCCGGATTGCAGACGCGACAGTCGATCTCCATGAACGCCGTGCCTTGGCGATTCTTTGGAATCGCGGACTTGCTGCACAGGTGGCAGTTCCCGCCCTGCCCGCCGCCGCCGTGCAGCCCAATTGGGCGGCCGGCACACATACCGAACAACGGCTGAGCGGAATGGCCCCAGCCGCGCGGATGGCAGAGGCGGACGCCCGCCACCCGCAACGGGCCGTGATCGGCACGGACAGTCAGTATGGCAACAACGTGGTGCCGCAGTTGGGGGCCGACCCTGCCGGTATGGTCCCGCAGCATTTTACCGGCTACCTGCATGAGCGCGGGCTGGCTTACGGTCAGAACCACAACCGCGATTTTATCGACCTTTTGGCGGCGCGGCGCACTATTGTACGCGTAGCGCACGATGGTATTCACAACAGAATTCAAGGGCAAACGCCCGCAGTCGCGCAGCAGCGTTTGACCCAAAGAGTAAATCAACGGGGCGGAGGCGCCGGGTCCGCGCCCTTTGGAACCTGGGAAGAAGCGCACCGCCTGATGACACAACACGGAATACCTACGACGCGGCCCATCGCATGCTCCGCCCTTGACGCGAATCGTGGGCCGGAAACCGGGCAATTCCCCCCCGATCCGCATGATCAGACCAACAGATTCCCGACCCGGCTCCCGAGTTATCCACAGGCAAACCTCCTTCGTCGCACAAAAAAATTCTCCCACAAGGCGAAAGTCGTGCAAAATCTAAAGCCGCTGTAATCGCGTTACTTTCTTAGATTGTGCTGACGTTGCGGCAACTGCGAATCGGGTAGCGATCAAGGCAACAAGCGACAAATTGCCGGATTTTTCTCGCAATGTTTCCTGTTCTGTGGAACCGTTTAGAGGCCCCGGCGATTTTCCGACACGGGCGGTCGCATGCACGGGCGGTCGCATGGGTTTTTAACGCGACTTGGACGCAGCGAACAGTTTCATCTGTAGGGATGGGTTTTATTTAGCGATCGCAATCATTTGCGACGGAACAGGAGAGATTTGCCCAATGGCCAGAAGCCCCTCTTCCGACACACCAGAAAATGCCGGTTCCGATCAGGACACCACCACGAAGACAAACGGTGGCGGCAAGAAACCCGGCCCGGTCGAAGAGGCGCACAAAGCCGCGAAGAAAGCCGCCCGAGAGGCCGCAGACGACCAATCCGCCGCCGATCTGGCCGCCGCCAAGCTGACCTACATGCAGGCGCAGGCCGCCGAGGCGCTGGCGATTGTCAAAGCCGGTGCCGAGTATGACCAGACAATCGCTAAGGCCAAGGCCGACAAGGATGTCAAAGACGCGACAGAGGCTGTGAAAACCGCCAAGGAAACCTTGCAGACGGCCAAACAGGACAAGGCCAAGGCGCAGCACGCGCTGGACGAGGCGCAGAAAAAGCTGACCGCCAAGACCACCGAATTCGATGACGCCACCACCGCCTTGGACACCGCCCAAACCACCGAGGAAACCGCCGCCGGGGCAAAGGCCACGGCGCAGACGGCGCTGCTCGATGCCGAGCAGGCGTCGAAAGAGGGCGAGGTGACGCCGGAATCGGCGACCGACACCGCAGAGGCGCAAAAGGCGCTGGATGTGGATCAGGCCAAGCTGGCGCTGGCCAATGCCAAAGCCACCTACACCTAGGCCGTCGCCAATATTCTGGCCAAGGCCGCATGCAAGGCCACAACCGAGCAATCGTAACGGTCGCAGCACCAACGCGCCGCCCTTTCTTGCCCGACGATCAGGAAAACCGCCATGTCGCAATATAAAACACCCGGCGTCTATATCGTTGAAAAGGATGCCTTTCCCAATTCCGTGGTCGAGGTTCCGACAGCGGTTCCTGCCTTCATCGGCTATACCCAAAAGGCGATGCGGGGCACGTCCTCTCTGACCAATGTGCCGGTGCGGATCACCTCTTTTGCCGAGTTCGAAATACTGTTCGGCATTGCCGCGCCCCTGTCTGCCAAGTCCAGCAAGAGCGACCCGAACAAGATCGAACGGGATGGCGGTTTCATCCTGCACCAGGCGATGAAGTTCTTTTACGACAATGGCGGCGGGCCTTGCTACATCGTGTCGATCGGCGGGTATGAAACCGGCGGCAAGCCCACGGTGCCATCGGCGGATGATTTCAACAACGGGATCGACACGCTGAAGGCCGAACAAGAGCCGACCATGGTGGTGACGCCCGAAACCTGCCTTCTGGATCTGACAATCTGGACCAACGTGGCCAAGCACGCCCTGCTGCATTGTGAAACCATGCAAAGCCGCGTGGCCATTCTGGACCTGTGGAACGGCAATGTGGGGCTTGGCCCCAATGTCGCCCCCGCCGACGCGCCGATCACGAATTTCCGCAGCAATGTGGGCACCGACGGGCTTAGCTATGGGGCGGCGTATTACCCCTGGCTCAACACCTCGATCCTGGAGCCGCGCGCGATCACCCATCCGGCGGAATTCATCGTGCTGACCTTCCAGCAGCAAATGCAGAAATCGTGAAACAGGCCAGCAAAGGAGTTTTGATCCATGGCAGGTGAAAAGGAAGGCAATGTCTGGCCGCTTCCCAAGTTCTATTTCAGCGTCGACATTGGCGATATGGGCACCGATCTGCCCTTTCAGGAAGTCACCGGACTGGACACCGAAACGCAGGTGATCGAATACCGCGCCGGCAATTCCAAGGTGTTCAGCACGATCAAGATGCCGGGCATCGCCAAATTCGGCAACGTGACCCTGAAAAAAGGCGTTTTCGTCAAGGATAACAAGTTCTTCGACTGGTATGCCAATATCCAGATGAACACGATCAAGCGCGAAAGCATCTCCATCAAGCTGCTGGACGAGACCGGCAAGCCGACCATGGTGTGGAAGCTGGCGAACGCATGGCCGACCAAGATCACCAGCACCGATTTGAAATCGGATGGCAACGAGGTCGCCATGGAAACGCTGGAATTTTCCTATGCGGCCATGACGCGCAAGCTGTATCGCACCAAGCCCGCGACAGGGATGTTCAAGGCCTGATTGACAGGCCGCAGATGAAAGGGGGACCGGACCATGCCGGTTGAGATCCGAGAACTGGTTTTGCGCGCCGAGGTCACGGCCCCGCACCCCGCCGACACAGACGCGCGCGAGGCCGACCTGGAGGCCCTGCGCAGCGAGATGCGCGCCATGATCGAACGCCAGCTGCGCCTTGCCCTCAACCACCGCACGGACAGGTGAACCGATGCTGAGCAAACTGATAATCCTTGCCTTTTCCGATGATGAATTGCGCAGCCAGATCGGCCAGTACCAGGTGCAGATCAACCCCGAGACATACGAGCACAAGCACAGCACCGAATTTTCCACCGACCACGGCATCGACGCGGCGGGGGCCATTGCCCAGTTCAAGGCCCGCGCCCCCGAGGAGCTGAGCTGTGACATCACCATCGACGCCACCGGCGTGGTGGCCGGCGTCACCTCGGTCGAGGACGAGATGGGCAATATCCGCAAGCTGGCCTACGGGTTCAAAGGCGCGATCCACAGCCCCAATTACCTGCGCGTGGTCTGGGGCAAGCTGTCCTTTGACTGCATGCTCGCGCGGATGGATGTGTCCTACCTGCTGTTCAGCCCCACGGGGGTGCCCCTGCGCGCGCGTTTGGGGCTACATTTCCGCCAGCACCAGACCCCGGCCGACCTGGCCCGCAGCGCCGGAAAGGAAAGCGCGGACCTGACCCATCTGCGCGTCGCCCGCGAGGGAGAGACCCTGCCGCTGATGTGCTACAATATCTATGACGGTCCGGCGCTTTATCCGCGCGTGGCGCGGGTCAACGACCTGAACGACCTGATGCACCTGCCCTATGGTGACGGGCTTGGCTTTCCGCCGGTGGACGTGTGATGGCGACCTCGGTCCGCGAAGGCGAGGGCAGCGTCGTCACCATGGAAATCCAGACGGATGGGACCACCATTCCGGACAGCTATATCGTGTCCGATGTCACCGTCACCCGCGCACTTGGCCGCCTGCCAATGGCGGAAATTACCCTGGCCGATGGCGACCCGGCCGAGGAAGATTTCACCATTTCCGCCGGATCAACCTTTGTGCCGGGCAAGGCGATCACCATCAAATTGGGGTACGAGGCGAAGAACACCGAGGTGTTCAAAGGCATCATCCTGCGCCAGAACCTTGTGGTCGGCCCGACCGGCGAAACCGCCTTGGTCGTGGGCTGCGGCGACAAGGCCGCGGGCCTGACCGTGGCCCGCCGCAGCCGGATTTTCACTGAAACCAGCCCCAGTGCGGCGATCAGCAAACTGATTGGTGATGCCGGGCTTTCCGCCGATGTGTCCGGCATATCGGGCACGCAGGAACATCTGGTCCAGACCGATTGCAGCGACTGGGATTTCATCCTGTCCCTGGCCGAGGCGAACGGCCGCGTGGACGATGTGACGGGCGGCAAGGTCACCATCGCCGCGCCCGATTTCGGCAGCCCCGCGCTGTCGGTGAGTTTCGGCGAAAGCCTGATCGAAATGGACATCGAGATGGACGCGGCCAGCCAGATCGCATCGGCCAAGGCCGAAAGCTGGAACCCGAAAGAGCAAAAGCTGCTGGATGGCACCGGCTCTGCACCCTCGGTCAACGCACAGGGCAACCTTAGCGGCGCGAAACTGGCCGAGGTGCTGAATGTGTCGGGCTTTGCCCTGCGCACCCCTGAACCGCTGGAGCAAGAGGCGCTAAGCGGTTGGGCCGATGCGCAGCTGCTGAAATCGCGCATGGCGCGGATCAAGGGGATGGTGTCCTTTCCGGGCAATGCAGCGGTTCAACCCGGCCGGATGCTGGAACTGAACGGTCTTGGCGCGCGGTTCAACGGCACCGCCTATGTCACCGGCATCCGCCATCAGGCCGGCGGCGGACGCTGGGTGACAGAGGCGCATTTCGGGCTGGACCGAAAATGGTTTGGCGACACCCACCGCGACGCCAGCCAGCCCCCCGCCGCCGCCCGCCAGCCGGGCACGGGCGGCTTGCAAATCGCTAAGGTGTTGCAAGTCTATGACGATCCGGCGGGGGGCGGGCGCATCAAGGTTTCGATCCCCCTGCAAGGGTCCGATGACGGCATCTGGGTCCGTCTTGTCAGCCCCTATGCGGGCAATGCCATGGGCATCACGTTCCTGCCCGAGGTCGGGGACGAGGTGGTGATCGGCTATCTGGGCGACGATCCCAATGCGCCCATCGTTCTGGGGTCGCTGCACAGCGCCGCGCGCCCCATGCCCTTTACCCCGGCAGAGGGCAACAACGCCAAATCCATCGTTACGCGGTCCGAACTGACCATGGGGTCTGACGACGAAAACAAGGTGATCACCGTCACCACCCCCGGCGGCCATTCCATCACGCTCAGCGACGAGGCCAAACAGATCGAGATGAAGGACAGCAACGGCAACAGCATCACCACGGGCGAAAGCGGCATTTCCATTTCGACCCCCAAGGACCTGAGCCTGAGCGCAACGGGGAAAGTTTCGATCAGCGGCGATATGGGGATCAGCGCGGAAAGTCCGGCCGAGGTAACGGCAAGCGGTGCCTCGATCAGCCTGACCGCCGAGGCAGATCTGAGCGCCGAGGGCGGTGCCTCGGCCTCTGTCACCAGCGGGGGGGAACTGTCCCTGACCGCCACCATGATCATGATCAACTAGAGAGGAAAAGCCCGCCATGCCCCCCGCCGCACGCCTGACCGATATGCACGAATGCCCCATGCAACCCCCCGCCGTGCCCGCGCCCATCCCGCATGTGGGCGGGCCGATTATCGGGCCGGGGGTGCCCAATGTGCTGATTGGGGGGTTGCCCGCCTCGGTCATGGGGAACCAGTTGGTCTGCGTCGGCCCGCCCGACACGGTAGCAACGGGGTCGGCCACGGTGCTGATCGGCGGACGCCCCGCCGCGCGCATGGGCGACGAAACGATCCACAGCGGCACCATCCTGACCAGTTTTCCCACGGTCGAGATCGGGGGCTGACCATGACCCGCGACGCCCCAGCATTTCTTGGCCGCGGCTGGCGTTTCCCGCCCCGCTTCGACCTGGCGACAGCGCCGGGCACGGGGCATGTGGGCACGGTGGCCATGGTCGCGGGCGAGGAAGACATCTGGCAAAGTCTCGAAATCCTGATGCTGACCCCGATGGGAGAGCGGGTGATGCGCCCGACCTATGGGCTGGGCATCCAGCTGGACGTGTTCGACGGCACCGACCCGGTGACCCTGACCGCCCTGCGTGCGCGCATCGCCAAGGCGGTGCTGTTTTTCGAACCGCGCATAAAGCTGACCGCGATCGAATTCGGGCTGGATGGCATTGCCGACGGGCGTCTGGACATCGCGCTGGATTATGACATCCCCACCACGAATTCGCGCGGCAACCGCGTTTTCCCATTTATTTAAAAGAGGCAACCCATGCCCCGGGATAGCAAATCCACCGGTCTGCCCGGGCCCGCACTGTCGCCGCTGGTCTACGGGCGGCTGACCCACCTGTGGCAGGCCGCGCGCTGGAACCCGGCGCTGGACGCGGGTTATTTAGGTCTGGACGAGCGCAGCGCGGCAGACACCTTGCGGCAGGCGCTTCTGGTGGCCGAACTGCTGACCTATTACGACAGCGACGGCACGCCCAACAGCGCTGGCAAAGACCCCGGCTGGCCGGATTTCCTGCGCGACGATCCCAGTTTTCTTCTGGCCCGCATCTCGGCCTATCGTCCACAGGAAACGGACAAGCCAGAAACCGTGCTGTATGACTGGTACAGCGAGGCGACGCGCCTGCGCGTTCTGCTGCCGGACGGGCTGGTGACCCAAGGGCTGATCGCGGTGATCGAAGCGGCGGTCGATACGGTGAACGCTTGAACGGCGCTGCATCGGCGCAACCGGCCCCGCCGCAGGACATGCGCGGCGTCGGGCGCATGGCCGACCAGTCCGGTTTCAATCTGCCCCCCACGGCGCAGGCACGGGCCGAGTTGCGCGCCGCGATTGGGCGCATTTCCGATTTGGCGCGCGCCGCGCTTGAAACCTCGCTGGCAAATGACGACCGGCACCCGCCGCAGACCGGGCTGTTTCTGGCTTTTGCACAGGTGTTGCAAATCACCCGCGCGCGGCTGAACGATTTGACGGGCGAGCACCTGGCCTTTTTCTACCGGCAAGTGCTGGGCATGGCGCCGCGCGGTGCACAGCCCGACAGCACTTGGCTGTTGCTGGGTCTTGCGCCCCGCCAGCCCCCGCTGACCTTGCCGAAAGGCACCGCTTTTCTGGGCCCGCAGGGGCCGGATGGGCAATCGCCGCGCTACCTTTCAACCCGCAGCACAACGCTGACCGGCGCAAAACTTGTCTGCACCCGCGCCCTGCGCCTGCCGCTGGATCGGGCGGGGCAGATCGCAGGGGTTCTTGCCTTTGAAAACGCCGCTTTACCCAATACCCCATGGCCTGCATTCGGGCCGGAGGACCCAGATGCCACGACGCGCGCGGCGGCACTTGAAGCGGGCGCAGCGGTCTGGTGTTTGAATGCGCGGCGCTGACCATGGCGCGCAGCGGGATGCGCCAGATCACCCTCACCCTCGGCTTTGCCAAAGATGGTGCATACTGCCTGGTCCGTGCATTGCGGCATTTTGCAAAGCAGGCCGAACAGCAGCAGGCGCGCCATGTGATGCGCGACGCGCTGGCTGGATATGTGGCTGGTTCCTTCACCTTCTTGCTCAGCGCTGCCAAAGGGCCTGCCCCGCTGCCCGCCAATGCCATCAGGGCCATTTTGCCGAACAGCGCGGGCGGGCAATCTGATAGCCTGCGCTTTGTCCTGACCCTGCCGCCCGATTTCCCCGCTGTTGGGGGGAAAACCGATCAAGGGGCAGCGCACGCCGCCCCCAGCGCTGTCGATGACGCTGAACCCCGATGCGCCGGTCTTTGGCCTGGCCGCGCTGGGCCAGCTTGAAATCGCATCGGCACAGATCGGTGTCGCGGCGACGGGCGTGACCGGCCTGCGCAGCGGCCCCGCACCGGGCAAGCCCCTGCCCGCAACGCCCTTTGCCCCATTCGGCCCGGCCCCCGCCCCCGGCGCAGCGCTGGACATCACCCATCCCGATCTGGCGATGAAACGGCTGACCGCGCTGACGTTGGAGTGGGACTGGCACAGGCTGCCCGCCGCGCCCGCCGATCTGGCCAGCCATTACGCGCCCTATGATCTGGGCACTAAAAACAGCGATTTTCGCGGGCGCTTTGCCCTGTGGCAGTCGGAAAATTGGTCCGACCTGATCCCCGTTGACCGGCCGGAAGCCGCAAAGGCCGATGGTGTCGCGCTGTTCACCACGGTGGAAAGCGAGGCGCTGCAATGCAGCGCCCGCTGGCAATTCGCCCCGCTTGATATCGCGCCGCAACCCGATGCCCTGCCGCCCCGCCTGCGGCTGACCTTCACCGCGCCGGGCTACGGTTTCGCCAATGCCGTCTACCCCGACATCCTTGGCGCCGCGGTGCTGCGCAAAGCCCGCCAGCAACGCAGCCTTTGGGCCAAGCTGACAGGGGAAAAACCCGCCCCCCTGCCGCCCCCGCCAGTCAAGCCGCAGATCGCCGGGCTAAGCCTGTCCTACACCGCCGAAGCGCGGCTGGATCGGGGCGAGGTCACGATCCTTGCGCAAAATCCCTTTGGCGCGCTCACCATGGCAGAGCATCCGGTGCTGGTTCCGATGCCGATGACCCGGAAAAACATGCTGTTTTCAGGCTTTAGCGGGCTTGCCCCCGGCGAAACGGTCGATCTTTTCATCGAGCTGGCCGAAACCAGCGAGGCACAGCAACATCCCGTGACGGCCTCGCCCAAGGCGCGGCTGCACTGGGCCTGCCGAGACGCGCGGGGCTGGCGCGCGCTGCCGCCCGACGCGCTTGGCCGCGATGGCACAAGGGCGCTGACGACGACGGGTATCGTGACAATCAAACTGCCCGTGGATCTGGCCGCAGACAGCAGCGGGCTGGCATGGCTGGCCCTGACCGCGCCACCCGGCACGCAGGCGCTGTGCCAATTCCGGCAGATTGCGCCCGATGCGGTACAGGTGCGCCGCCAGATCGCGGTGGGCACGGCACCGGAAACGGCAACCGCACAGGCCCCGGCCATTCCCGCAAAGGCAATCACACGCCTTGAGAATCGGATGCCCACGTTCGGTTCCGTTTCACAACCCCTGCCATCGGATGGAGGAGAGGCGGTGCAAGACACCCGCGCCTTTTACACATGGCTCAGCGAACGTCTGGCCAATCGGGACCGCGCCATACCCCCCGCGATTACGAGACGCTGACCCTTGCCGCCTTCCCCGAGGTGGCCGAGGCAAAGTGCATCCTGCGCGCCCCCGGCGTGCTGGATCTGGTCGCCGCCCCCACGGATGGCCGCATCGGCACCGATACCCTGCCCTGCCTGCCCATGGGCCTGCGCGAACGCATAGCCGTCCATCCGTGCGACCGCGCCGCCGCCTGGGGCTATCGCATCGCGGTCGGCAATCCGGTGTATGAGCCGGTGCAGATGCGTGCCAGCGTGGTGTTGAACGGCGATGTGCCAGCCGACGTGGTGGCGAACGCGATCACCGCCCGTTTCGCCGCGTTGCTTTGCCCATGGCGGCAGGACCCCACGCTGCCAATGGCGATTGGCTGCAGTCGGCTGCGGTTTGCTGATCTGGAGGCAGATTTGTCCGCGATCGAAGGGGTCGGCCTGCTGACCGGCCTGTCGCTGGTTCAGCTCTATATGGCGGGCGGCGCGCACGGATTGCGCGACACCGCGCGCGATCCGGAACCGACTGCCGGTCACCGCGGCCACCACAGGCAAAAGGAACGGCGGCACCATGACCGTCGCGCGCGACCTTTAGGCCGCAAGCCCGGCGCAGACGCAGGCATGGGCCGCCGACACCCCCGTCACTCGCGCGCCACAGCCCTTTGGCATTGGCCAGATGCAGGTCGGACAAAGCCTGATCCCCAGCCTTGCGGCAGATGTCGCCACGATACCCGCCGCCCGCGACATCCGGCGAGGTCTGCGACTGCCCGTCACCATGGCCCCGCCCGCCGCGCCCTGAAAGGAAACCCCATGCAAGCCACCCGAAAAGAGCTGAAAAAGGCCTTTGGCAACGGCATGTTGCCAAGCGGAGAAGACTTTGCCGACCTGATCGATACAATGCTGCCCGAGGCCGAGCTCGATGCCTACCGACAAGCGTTCGAAGCGTGGAAAGCGCGGCCCGAAATCAGCTTTGGCACAGGGCCGGACGCATGGGTGATCAAGGCCGATGGCAAGAACCGTCTGGGCCTGTCACCGGGCAACCGGCCCCTGCCCGAAGGCGCAGACGATCTGCGGCTTGGCGGGGTCGTGCAGATGGGCGCACGCACCGGCGCGGTTCTGGATGCAGCCGCCTTCAAGGCACCCGAACCGGCGATGGACAGCAGCGCGATGCAGGCGGTGAAGGCCGACGGAAAATGGCACAAGGTCATCGTCCCGCCCGGCCGCGCCGCCGCCTTTGAACTGACCGCCTATGCCCCTGCCCCGCCAGCGAAAGTCGAAGGCACAATACGCCGGTTCCTGCGCAAGCTGACGGGCCTGTTCCCCCTTGCGGATGGCACCTGTCATGCCGTGGCCACCGTCGCCCCCGGCGAGCATGACGTGTCGCTGCATGTCACGCAAAGCCCCGATCCGCGCAAGGGTTGGACACGCCAGTGGCGCACGCTGGCATGGGTCGCGGGCCTGACCCTTCTGCCGGAGGTCCTGCTGCGCTCGCCGCTTGGCGATATGATCCGCAGCATTCTTGGCAAGGCCGAAACCGACGCCGAAAAATTGATCACCGAAGGCGAGACTGCACTGAACGGCCTTCTGGCCAAGGCATTCGCGGCCCTTGGCATGAAAGACTCGTCCATCACCGTCAGCAGCGCCACGGTGCTGCAATGGGTGATGATGGCCGCCTTGGCGCTGCTGGCGCTTTGGGTGCTGCGGCTGCTGGTCATGGCATGGCGCGGCGGCGCGCAAGGTCTGCACGTCGAATGGCGCAAGGACAAGGGCGGCGGGCTGACCTGGCGCGCCAGCCACGGGCTCTATATCAAACATGCGGGTGCCGGGTCGCGCAAGCTGCGCTATGCCATCACCCGCCTGTGGAACTAGCTGTTTGATCCCAAGGTTTGATGGTGCGATCTGTTCTTTGGAATGGAAGGAAAGACTATGGGACAGATACGTCACGGCTGCGCCACGTACTGTTACC
>JGI24025J20009_10000236_pt1 | contig 43108 bp, 46 predicted proteins | sample Cruoilmetagenom3_FD_20009 | JGI IMG/M metagenome (IMG submission 20009)
AACCGCCCTCTGCTGCGCACCCTGTGGGCGCGGCCAGATCCGCATCCTGACCATTTGTCCGTTGCTTCGCGGGTGCCGGGACGCCTTTGCCGCCAAGTTGCCACAAATATTCCATGCTTCCATCCCGGACGCCCGGTATCAGAGCAGCATGCAAAACCCGAGACCGAACACATTTGAAGTGATATTGGCCACCGCCGCTTTGGCGATTGCCGGGTTTGCGTTCTATACGGCTGCGGTTATCGTTTTCAATGCGGTTGGCTGAAAAGGAATTGGGCCGCTCCTAAGAGCGACCCGGACCTGCTAAATGCCAACATCATACCGCGCCCACGTCAGTTGCGAGACCCAGATATGCCGAAAAAACCGCATTATTGGCGTTAGTTTTTCACCAGTATTTCCCTCGCCCCCAGATTAATTCCCGGCTGGATACAAAACTGATTTTCGAGGGTTAATGGCGCAGGCAGTGGGGCGGAACCTAGAATCTTTGCACCCAAGCGAGCGACCGCTCGTCGGCCGGTCAGGCCGCCCCGCCGGAGCCCATTGGAGCGTGAGACATAGAATGGCGCACCTGAGAGGATTCGAACCTCTGGCCTCTGCCTTCGGAGGGCAGCGCTCTATCCAGCTGAGCTACAGGTGCCTTAGGCGGGCATATAGGCCATCGCCGGTCCCATCGCAATCGCAAAAGCAAACGGTTTCACCGGCTTTTCCAGACCTGCCCGGGGCTTTGTGACAAAGACCGTCAACCAAACAGCTCATGCGCCAGTTCCAGCGCCTCGATCAGCACGTCGACCTCGGCTTTGGTGTTGTACATGCCAAACGACGCGCGACAGGTGGCGGTCAGGCCCAGATGATCCATCAGCGGCCCGGCGCAATGATGCCCGGCCCGCACTGCCACGCCTTTCTTGTCAAGGATGGTGGAAATGTCATGCGCATGTGCTGCACCCTCCAGCGTGAAACTGAAGATCGCCGCCTTATCGGGGCATGTTCCCTGCATCTGCAACCAGTTCAATCCGCCCAGCCGGGACATCGCGTAATCACGCAGACCGGCCTCATGCGCGGCAATCACCTGCATGCCGATGCCCGACATATACTCCAGCGCCACGCCCATGCCGATGATCTGCACGATGCCCGGCGTGCCGGCCTCGAACTTCATCGGCGGGTCGTTGTAGATCACCTGATCCTTGTGCACTTCCTTTATCATGTCGCCGCCGCCGATAAACGGGCGCATTTCGGCCATGCGTTCGGATTTGATATAAATCGCCCCGGACCCGGACGGGCCATACAGCTTGTGCCCGGTGATGGCGTAGAAATCACAGCCGATGTCGGCCACATCGACCGGCATATGCACCGCCCCCTGCGACCCATCAACCAGTACCGGAACGCCCAGATCATGCGCGCCTTTGGTGATTGATTTTACATCAACTACCGTCCCCAACACATTGGAACATTGGGTAATTGCCACCAGTTTTGTCTTTGGCCCGATGGCGTCGATTACCGCGGACGGGTCCAGCGCGCCGCTGACATCGACATCAACCCACTTTAACACCACGCCCTGACGTTCGCGCAGGAAATGCCAGGGAACGATGTTGGCGTGATGCTCCATCACACTCAGGACAATCTCGTCGCCCGCCTGCAGGCGCGGCATGGCCCAGCCATAAGCCACCAGATTGATGCCCTCGGTGGTGCCCGAATTCAGTACGATCTCGTCCTCGGACGCGGCCCCAAGGAAGCGCGCAGTGATGCCGCGCACGGCTTCGTATTTCTCGGTCGCGACATTTGAAAGGTAATGCAAGCCCCTATGAACATTGGCATATTCATGGGAATAGGCAGTATTGATCGCATCAATCACCACCTGCGGTTTCTGCGCCGAGGCCCCGTTGTCCAGATAGGTCAGCGGCTTGGCGTTCACTTCGCGCGCAAGGATCGGAAAATCGGCTCGGATTTTGTCGACATCATACATTAAGAGTTGCTCCGGAATACGGTCCCACGAATATCGTGAGAAGCAGGGAAAGCCCGGCGACGATGGCCAGAATTGACAGAACCAGCACAACAGTCGCCTTTGCAATCGAATTGAAACGGTGCGCCTGGTTGATGAAATTCACCAGCATGTAAACCCCGATCAGCCCGGCAATGATGACCAGCAGGATCGACAGGATCGGCATGACAAATACCAGCACCAGCACCGCGACCTGAACCAGCAACCGCAAGATCTGCATCCAGACGATCAGCACCAGAACATCCGCCAACGTGCCTTCGCCGCCCATGAAACGGCCAGTCCAGTATATCGACAAGGCGGTCAGACTTAGCCCGCCGGCAACGATTGCGAAATACACCAGCGGCGCGCCCAGAATCTCTGGCAGTGGCGACGGTCCCGGCAATATCATGTTCGACAGGGAAAACTGCACCGCATTGGCGATCGCGATCAGCACCAGGGCATTCCACAAAACCCCGGTCCCCAGCCCCAGCGCCATAAGCACGCGCGCCGCATCACCCGGTTTCCTGACCGACAGGATTGCCAGATTGCGCCAGTATCGCCCAGTCCGGTATTGCCCGGTCATGACACGACCCTTTGCGCCTGCCTCAGGCCGGACAGCCAGAACCAAAGGAAGACCAGCAGCCAGATCAGCCCAACCCCCTGCAACCCCGGCCCAGGTCCGATGAACCCGGCCACCAACCCGTGCAGCAACACCAGAGGGCTGGTGGCCAGCAAGGCCCAGAACAGCGCCAGCCGCGCGCCAAAGCCATTGCCCTGCCCGCCCAGGGCCCGCGCCAGCATCTGCGACAGCCAGGCCAGCAGGTAAAACATCAACGGCGCGATGAACAGCCAGGCCAGCAACGTACCGCCCATCATCATGTTCAGATCCTGGCCGCTCAGGTACGCCTCGCGCGACAGGCGCGGCAGTTGAGCAACAAACACGATGGCGCAGCTCAGCATCAGGAACACCAGCGCGCGGTCCTCGCGCGCGCCTTGCGACAACAGGCGCTGCATCACCCGGCCCGGCCCGCGATAGGTGGCCACTATGTCGCTGGAGACCGGCATCAGTTGCGCCGGGTCAGCCAGTTTTCAAGCCGCGACACGATGTCCCCGGCCAGGGCCTTGTCCTCGATCTCGTCCACCGCCTCGGCCAGAAAGGCCAGGGTCAGCAGGTCGGTCGCCGGACCCTCGGGCACCCCGCGCGAACGCAGGTAAAACAGCGCATCTTCGTCGATCGCACCTGTGGTAGAGCCGTGCGAACAGATCACGTCGTCAGCATAAATCTCAAGCTCTGGCTTGGCCAGGAACTGGCTGTCGTCATCCAGCATCAGCGCCTGACTGAGTTGATAGCCATCGGTTTTCTGCGCGCCGTCCTTCACCAGAATCTTGCCCTGAAACACCCCGGTCGCACCGTTGCGCAGCACTTTCTTGAACACCTGACGGCTTTCACAATTTAGCGCGTCATGGGTGACGAACACTGTGTCGTCATGGTGGTAATCATTCTCCCCGCCACCGTCGCCAACACAGGCTCCGGCCACATGCGCCACGGCGTTGTCCCCGGTCAGTTCGATCACACATTCGTTGCGGGTCAGCACGCCATTCACGGTCATGGTAAAGCTCTTGAAGGTGGATTTTTCACCCAGTCGCACGAACATCGACGTTATCGCGCGTCGTTCAGGGTCGCGCCCCTGCGCGCGCACATGATGCAGCGTGCCGCCATCGGCAATGTCGATCTCGGCGCATTTATTCAGGCGCGCCCCGGCCGGGCCATTTTCCAGCAAGGTCACCTCGGCCCCCGGCTCAACCCGGATGACATTGTGCAGGATCACGTCAGAAGCCTCTGATTTATGGATATAAATCAGACTTATGGGTTTGCTGGGCCGGCCCGTCACATGGATCGCCACCCCGTCGCGCGCATAGGCGGTATTAAGCGCGGCAAACGGGCGCGCCACCGGGGTTTGGCCGCGCGTTTCCAGCACGCCGTAGATCTCATTGGCCCAGTGAATATCGGTGCAGCAGATATCCTCAAGCCGGTCGATCCGCACCCCTTCAAGCGCCAGATCGTCCGAGGCATCGGCGTCAAATACCCCATCTACAAACACGATCTTCAGCCGGTCAAAAGCGTCAAACAACAAGCCCTCTTCGTTGTCGAACAGGGCGGCGGGCGGTACATCGGCGCTCAGAAACGTGTCGGGGCGGGTGTATTTCCAGTATTCGTCACGCCGCTGCGGCAGCCCCATGGCCCTTACCCTCGCCAAAGCCGCCCGGCGCGCCACCCCGGTACAGCCACTGGTGGGCATCTCAAGCGTGTCCAGCAGCGCCTCTGTCAACGCCTGTCTGCGATCTGGCGCGCCCATCACACCACCTCGGCCAGAATGTCGCCATAGCCGTTCTTTTCCACCTCAAGCGCCAGATCGGGGCCACCGGTCTTGATGATCCGGCCAGCCGCCATGATATGCACGACGTCAGGTTTGATATGGTCAAGAAGTCGTTGATAATGCGTGATAACCAGGAATGACCGCTTGCCATCCCGCAGGGCATTCACGCCCTCGGCCACCAGTTTCATCGCATCCACATCCAGACCTGAATCGGTTTCATCAAGAATGCACATCTTGGGCTTCAGCATGGCCATTTGCAGGATTTCGTTGCGCTTTTTCTCGCCGCCGGAAAAGCCGACATTGACCGGACGTTTCAGCATATCTGCGTCAATCTTCAGTTCTTTGGCCTCGCGCCGCACCTCTTTGAGGAAATCAGCCGCGCTCAACTCGTCTTCGCCGCGCGCCTTGCGTTGGGCGTTCACGGCGGTACGCAGAAAGGTCATGTTGCCAACACCGGGAATTTCCACCGGGTACTGAAACGCCAGAAACAGCCCCGCCGCCGCGCGTTCTTCCGGTTCCAGGCCCAACAGGTCCGTGCCATCCATCGTGGCAGAGCCGCCCGTCACCTCGTAACCGTCCTTGCCCGACAGAACATAGGACAGGGTGGATTTCCCCGATCCGTTCGGCCCCATGATCGCATGTACCGAACCGGCCTCGACCTCCAGCGACAGCCCTTTAAGAATCTGCTTGTCTTCTTCCTGAAGTTTGACCTGCAAGTCTTTGATATTCAGCATTTTTGCCTCGTTTTCCCAGTTCTTTTCCAGCGACCCACGCAGGGTGGCTATGCTTGTTCCCAAGCCAATCCATATTTCATCGTGGTATCCCTCAGGTGTATTTAGCCCACGGACCCTTCCAGCGAAATCGCCACAAGCTGTTGCGCTTCCATGGCAAATTCCATCGGCAGCGCCTGCAACACGTCGCGGCAGAAACCGTTGACCACCAGTGCCACGGCTTCTTCCTCGTCCATGCCACGCGAGCGGCAATAAAACAGCTGGTCCTCGTCCACCTTGGATGTGGTCGCCTCGTGTTCAACGCGCCCGGTATTATTGCGCACCTCGATGTAAGGCACTGTATGCGCGCCACATTTATCGCCGATCAGCAGGCTGTCGCACTGGGTGTAATTGCGCGCCTGACGCGCCTTGGGGTGCATCGACACCAGCCCGCGATAGGTGTTCTGCGCCCGCCCCGCGCTGATCCCCTTGGAGACAATACGCGACTTGGTGCGCGCGCCCAGATGCACCATTTTGGTGCCGGTATCGGCCTGCTGATAATTGTTGGTGATGGCGATGGAATAAAACTCGCCCTGGCTGTCATCGCCTTTCAGGATACAGCTGGGATATTTCCAGGTCACCGCCGAGCCGGTTTCAACCTGAGTCCACATGATCTTGGCCCGGTCACCCCGGCAATCGGCCCGCTTGGTGACAAAATTATAGATGCCGCCAACGCCGTTTTCATCGCCCGGATACCAGTTCTGCACCGTGGAATATTTCACCTCGGCGTCTTCTTCGATGATGATCTCGACCACGGCGGCGTGCAACTGATTGGTGTCGCGCTGCGGCGCTGTACAGCCCTCAAGATAGGACACGTACGACCCTTTGTCGGCGATGATCAGCGTGCGCTCGAACTGGCCGGTNTTTTCGGCGTTGATGCGGAAATAGGTGCTCAACTCCATCGGGCAGCGCACGCCGGGCGGGATATAGACAAACGATCCGTCCGAGAACACGGCCGAGTTCAGCGTGGCATAAAAGTTGTCCGCCACCGGCACGACCGAGCCAAGGTACTTCCTGACCAGTTCGGGATGCTCACGGATCGCCTCGGAAATCGAACAGAATATCACCCCGGCCTTTTTCAGCTCGGCCTGAAACGTCGTGCCCACCGAAACGGAATCAAACACCACGTCAACCGCAACCTTGCGCCCCTCTTCCGGAGTCGCCCCCGCGCCTTCAACCCCGGCAAGAATCATCTGTTCTTTCAATGGGATACCCAGCTTTTCGTAGGTCGCCAGCAGTTTTGGATCGACCTCGTCCAGCGACTTGGGTTTCACCTCCATGCTTTTGGGGCGGGCATAATAGTAGATGTCCTGAAAGTCGATTTCAGGATAATCGACCATCGCCCAGGTCGGCTCTTGGATGTTTTCCCAGCGGGCAAACGCCTCAAGGCGCCAATCGGTCATCCACTGCGGTTCGCCGTTCTTTTGCGAGATCAGCCGCACAATATCAGGCGACACGCCTTTTGGCGCGAATTCCATCTCGATATCGGTTTCCCAGCCGTATTTGTAGGTGCCGGCATCTGCCACGGCATCCACCGTGCCCTGATCGACGCCTTCTTTGACCTCAGCCTTGACTTGGGCCTGTTCCATCGCAGCCATATCGCTCTCTCCTGATCAATCACGCCGCGCGGGCGCGATGGTTTTTCTCTTTTGCCAGCCACGCATCTGCGAAGCGCTGCACATCCTCAAAACGCGTCTGCGGCCCCAGCGACACCCGGATCGCGCTGGCCGCCGTCTCGTCGTCAAAGCCCATCGCGCCCAGCACCCGGCTGGGGCGCAGCTTGCCGCTGGAACAGGCCGATCCGGCGCTGATGGCAAATCCGGCCAGATCCATCTGCATCACCTGGGTTTCACCCTTCCACCCCGGCGTGGCGAAACACAAGGTGTTGGGCAGACGCTTGACGCCATTCCCGACAAAAATAGTATGTTTGGTGCCATCCTCAAGGGNGTCTTGCAGGAAATCGCGCATCTGTGCGACCTTATCCCAAACACCNTCCGCCAAATCGCGCGCTGCCGCCTCNGCNGCCGCGCCAAACCCGGCAATACCGGTCAGGTTCTCGGTGCCCGACCTGCGCCCCATCTCTTGCCCGCCGCCGCGTATCTGCGCGGCCAGATCGGTGCCCCTGCGAAGCACCAGCGCGCCAACGCCTTTGGGACCACCCAGCTTATGCGCCGAAATCAGCGCCATTTGCGCGCCGCACCAGTTGAACGCCACTGGCAGTTTGCCAAAACTCTGTGTTGCGTCAGTAACGGCCAGGCCAGCAGGCAGATCCTGCACGATACCGGTTTCTGAATTGGACATCTGCAACACCGAACGGGCCGGATCCGCCACCGTCACCCGGCCTTCCGTGTCCACCTCCAGATCATCGCCGACCCAGGCGGCAACCGCATCATGTTCAACCTTTGCCCCNGCCAACCCGCGCCCGGCGCAGGCCAGCGCCGCCGCCTCGGTGGCCCCCGAGGTAAACACCACATCCGCNCCTTCGGCACCAAANGCCGCCGCCACCTGNGCGCGGGCGCGTTCAACCAACGCCCTCGCCGCGCGCCCCTCGTGATGCACCGAGGACGGGTTTGCGCCCAGATCCATCGCCGCCACCATCGCCGTGCGCGCCTGTGCCCTCAAGGGCATCGAGGCGTTATGATCAAGATAGATCCGGTCCATCAATTCTTCTCGTTCCAAATACTCAAATCCGACACCAGCCAGAATCGCTGGCCTGTCATTCAGCATCCACCACCGCAAACAACCCCGGCACCGCCGGACACGGGGCCAGTTCATTGGCTATCACATCCGACAATCGGGTCTGATGCAGGTAGACATAAACATGTGCGCTCAGCCCCTCCCATAGCCGGTTGGTCAGCGATTGCGCCTTGCTGCCCGACGCCCCCCCCGAGGCTCCGGCCCCCTTGTGCATCGCATCCACCGTCTCATCTACAGCCGCCAGCACATCGACAACCCGGATTTCCGACGCCGGACGCGCCAGACGATACCCGCCGCCGGGCCCACGCACCGACTGTACCAGATCACCCCGGCGCAGCTTGACGAACAATTGCTCAAGATAGGGCAGCGAAATATCCTGACGCCGGGCAATATCCCCCAGCGTCACCAAAACCCCGTCCGAATTCATCGCAATATCAACAAGCGCGACCATCGCATAACGACCTTTGGTAGAAAGCTTCATCCCGGTTCCCCTTTGAACGCAGATATATGCGCAGAAACATTGACCTTTTGCACATCAGTGCGTATCTGCCCATGACAACGCAAAACAGCGTTCCCACACTCACTTAGAACCGTTCTAAGGTGCCTTAGGAAATTCGTCAAGAATGTCCCGGCACCTTCCGCAAAAAAGCAGACAGGACCATTTTCCATGCCCGAGGTCATCTTTCCCGGACCTGAAGGCCGCCTTGAAGGCCGCTATCATCCGCAAAAAGAAAAAGACGCCCCCATTGCCATCATCCTGCACCCGCATCCTCAGTTTGGCGGCACGATGAACAACAAGGTCGTCTATAACCTGCACTATGCCTTTTATAACATGGGCTTTACCGTGCTTCGGTTCAACTTCCGCGGGGTCGGCCGCAGCCAGGGCGAATATGATCAGGGCATAGGTGAGCTGTCGGACGCGGCCAGCGCGCTCGACTATCTGCAATCCATGAACAACAACTCGAAACATTGCTGGGTTGCCGGGTTTTCGTTTGGCAGTTGGATCGGCATGCAGCTTTTGATGCGCCGGCCGGAAATCACCGGGTTCATCTCGGTCTCGCCACCGGCCAACATGTATGATTTTTCGTTCCTCGCCCCCTGCCCGTCCTCGGGCCTGATCATCAACGGGCTGTCGGACCGGGTAGCCCCGCCGGCCGATACGGTGGCTTTGGTCAACAAGCTGCATGAACAAAAGGGCATCACCGTGACGCATCAGGAAATCGAGGGCGCGGACCATTTTTTCCAGGATCAGCACATGGAAACGATGATCGGCAATGTGACCGATTACGTCAAACGCCGCCTGACCGAAACGAGCCGCTGATGTCGATTGTTGACGTCCTCGCCGCCAAGCTGGCGGAAGACACGATCAAGGCGATGGACGAACTGGGCGAAGACCGGCTTTATACCGAGGTGGGCGATATTCTGGCCGCCGCGTCGCAGACCCTGGAAGAGGCCTACCTGACCGAAGTCAGGGTGCGCCTGGCCGAACGTCTGGCCCGGAAATTTCTGGTCAAGAAGGTCAAGGATGACCGCGCCGGCAAGGCCGCAGCAAAAGCCCAGAAAAAAACGCCTGCGCCTGCTGCTGCCCCTGCTGCTGCCCCTGCCGCCACCCCTGGCAAACCGGGATGAGCGCCAGGCTTGACGCGCAGATCGCGTTTCTGCGCGAGGCGGACAAGCTGAAATCGGTTCTGCGCGCCTCGCGGCTGATCGACGGGTCGCGGCGCGAAAACTCGGCCGAGCATAGCTGGCATATCATGCTGTATGCGATGGTCCTGGCGGATCAGGCCGGACCGGATGTCGAGATACCCCGCGTGCTGAAAATGCTGCTTTTGCACGATCTGGTCGAGATCGACGCCGGCGATGCGCCGATTCATAGCAATGTAGACCACGCTGCCATGGCCCTGAAGGAACAGGCGGCGGCGGACCGGCTGTTTGCGCTTTTGCCGGACGATCTGGCGCGCGACTTTCGCGCGCTTTGGGACGAGTTCGAAGCCGCAATCAGCCCGGACGCCGTATTTGCCAAATCCATCGACCGGATGCAGCCCCCGGTGGCCAATCTGGCCAGCGGCGGCGGCACCTGGAGCGCGTATAATGTGACGCTGGAACAGCTGGACAAGCGGGTTGGCGTGCCGATCAGGCGCGGCGCACCCGGTCTTTGGGACTGGCTGAAGCCACAGCTGCAAGCCTTCTTTGGCTAGGGTCTGTGGGCAATCGGTAAGGTTGCTGCGCAAGCCATTCAAATGTTTTGATAAAATCAACCTTCAAAAAAACGGCTAGTGGCAAGAATCGTCAGAGTCGCACCCCTAGAATGTATTGCGGCTGACCGGCTTCAAGCATTCATCTGACGGTGTGAGACCGCATACNCTAAGCCACATAGCTGCAACAAAAAAATGCCCCGGCCCGAAGGCCGAGGCGTNTGAAAATTGCTTGCTGAAATATCAATTGTTACAATTCGTCCCCTTTAGGGGCCAGCACCTGTGCATCCTGGCCACGGGCCTGATGGCGGGCAGAATCAAAGGCGAACCCATCGCCCTGTTGCAACTCGGGGAACAGGGTAAACAGCTCGTTCCGCTGGTCGGGATTAAGCGCATTGACCATGCGTTCGGCGGGATGAAAGCTCTCGGTTTCGACGCCGTCGGCGTAGACCACCTCGTGATCGTCAAACGCCATGTGGATATAGGTCACATCGCTGGTCGGGCGTTCTTCCAGCACGGTGGAATCGTTGCACAGCGACACTGCCGGCACCAGAACCCCGCCTTCGACGCCGAACATGAGCTCGGCGCGCCAGTCGCGCACCAGCACCCGGTGCTGGCGCGATACGCGCATGTCCTGCTGCGGCAGGTCCGCCCCCAATGCGCCTTTGCGGATCAGGATGGGGCGCAGGGCCGGTCGCGCGGCCACATAGCCTGCCGACAAGCACGTCGCACCGATCCAGCGGATCAGCTGAACACCATGGTCGCGGGTAACCACCCGGTCGCCGGCTTCAAGGCTTTCGATTGCCACCGGGCCTGCCGGGGTCAGAATACGCGTACCCGGCGTGAAACAGGGAACGACCGTCAGGATGTGCTGGGTTTCCACCAATTGTTCGCCGCTGCCCGGATTGCCGGGATCTTCGGCGAAATAGGCATTGAAGGTGACGGTTATATCCTGGCCGATGTCAAACACCGGATCAATTTCAAGGCAGTCTATCGACCAACCCAGTTGGGTGGTGATGACTTCCGGGTCACCTTCGTTGAACACCAGCGTCTGGGTCAGCGGATCGCCATTCATGTCCACGCCTTCAATCACGATCTCGAAGCGCAGGAAATCGGCGTCGGTCAGCGGCTCGACAACGATATCAAGCAGATCCTGGCCGCTCAGCACCTGATCGGCCCCGCCGGTATTGTCCAGGTCGTTCAACGCATCAACGCTCGAATTGGCCCCAAGCCCGATACCGGTGATCTGGGCGTTCCAGTTGTCTTCCAGCCCCTCCGCCGCGCCGGAAATATTCTGTCCGGGAGGCCACGGATAACCGTCGGACATGAACACCACAATGTTGGTATCCGCCGGGTCAACCCCGGCATCGTCCCANGCTTCGTTCACCCCGTTCAGACCGGCCACGTAATTGGTCCCCGACAACGGCCCTTCAGCGGCAATCTCCGCCAGGGCCTCGCTNAATTCGTCCGCCTGATCAAGGCTGAAGGTGCCCTGAACCTCGTTGGAGTATGAATAGGAAATCAACGAAATCGAGATTTCGGACGGGTCGTACCCGGCTGACACATAAGCATCAAACAGTTCCTGCGCTGCATAAAGCTCGGCCTCAAGAACGGTTTCGTTGGTGCCATCGCCGTCGAAATCGGTGCCGGAATCATCGGCAGTCGAACCGGATTGGTCGATCACTATGGCGATATTCACCTGTTCGGTTACATTCGAGCCAGTCAGATTGACCGACACCTCAAACCCGTCATCGTCAACCCCACCGTTATCGACCGTCTCAACAGTCGAGGTCTGGGTGACCTCGATCGGGTTGTTTGAAAGCGGATCAATCGGAACATTGGTCACCTGTTGCTGATCGTTTGGTCCGGTTAGATCTACCATGTCATTCTCCAATCCCTGGTTGGCACCATCAACAAATTGGCACGGCCCACACGGGTGAGACAATTTGACCTATGGGCTATAACATGGCCCAGGAACATGCCGCAAAAATTACCACAAGTTTTACATATTAAGGCGATATGGCCCGCATATTGGGGTATCGCGCGAAACAATCCGACAAGGGTGTCTGGATTGTTGCCCGGGCCATCGCCGGGGGGCGCGATTCTGGCCATCCCACACGCCCCACAACCGGGAATCGCCTGCCGGCGGGATTGCCGTTATTCCATGGGTTTTACGGGCGCTGCATTCCGGTGTTGCGACAAGACCGGTCAATCCGTCACCGTTGGCGATTGCAACCTGAGGCCGGCGGCCCTATATATAGGCTGTCCTTCGGGACTATGAACATAAACGCGCTCGTAATAAGCGGATCGGACCCGGGGGCGGTACCCGGCGACTCCACCAAAAACCGTTCATTTGGCGGATATGGGGTCGAAACAGGATCGACGAACGTCTAAAGGGGTTAGCTTTGTTTCGGTGAGATACCACCGTTATCGGTTCATTCAAGCTAGTTGCAAATGACAACAAAGCTCCGATGGCTCTGGCCGCGTAAGCGGTTCGAGTGATCGAAAACTTAAGCCCTCTCGCTTAGCAGCGTTTGGCGGGGTTCGCAGGCACCTGGCAACAGAAGCCTGCACTTTCCTTCCCCCCGATTGGTCCAATATGCCCGGGTCGTAGCGACCGCCGGTATCCGCCGCGATTTCTGCCCGGCACACCTTTTGTTTCTCTCCGAATCCCTTATGTTGTACGCAGGCCTGTTCGTGTTCTTTCTGAATCGGGTTGAATGCGAAATACCACTGACTTTCCGGGGAGATAACGATGTCCCATGAAATTGACTATGGCAACCTGATGCACACCGCCATGCGCGGCCTGATCAAGACCGTGCTTAAGGATGTGGCCAAAAACGGCCTGCCCGGTGCGCATCACTTTTTCATAACCTTCGACACATCGCATCCGGACGCAGAGCTGGCTGACTGGTTGTCAGACCGCTATCCCGACGAAATGACCGTGGTCATGCAGCACTGGTTCGACAATCTTGAGATTGGCGAGGATGGGTTTTCCATCACGCTTAACTTTGGCGACGCGCCCGAGCCTATGTATATTCCGTTCGATGCCATCAAGACGTTTGTCGACCCATCGGTTGAATTTGGCCTTCGCTTTGAATCCGCAGAAGACGACGAAGATATGGCCCCGGCCCCGATCAATACCGATCACGTGGGTGGACCCGGTGATGGTGACGGTGACAAAACCGATGCCGAGATCGTCTCGCTGGACAATTTCCGGAAATAACCGGTCGGCATTGCGCGCCGGGCGAAAAGTTTTCCCAGAAAACTTTTGTGTCGCGTACCTTCACTGGCGTTTCAAAAAGGTTGAAACCGACCGCTGTTGCGCCCCATTGCGCGAAAATTTGAAATCGAGCATCAATCCGCCTGTCGCCAGGGTGCGGTCATATTGCTGCATTTCATAGCCCCCCTCATCATCGACAAACAGGGAATATACCGTCAGCGTATCGCCCACGATCCGCCCCCAGACAAACGGTTCGCCCTTCATTGGGTCCAGTTGAACCGCGTGACCGAAAACGTTACGTTCCATTGCCGCCGAATAAATTCCGTCCCGGTCGCTGGGCACAAAACCAATTGAATAGGATTTCTCTTTGGTGCGCCCATCCGGTTTGTACGTGGTCGAGGCCCACTGCACCGTGAACCCGTCCCTGGTCTCGCTGATGGCGACACTCATGTCGCGTTGCGACCGCACCCCGTCAGACGAAACGATCTCGGCACTGCCGGTATAATCCCCGGCAAACCGGGTTATATCGCCGGCATAGGCGGGAAACGTCAATGACAACAGAAGGATCTGGATAGCCGCAATCGTTCTGGCCGGTGGAAAATACAAGCGCATCTGAATGAATGTCATGATTGATCCTTCTGTATTCCAAACCCGGCCCGGCCACCCGATCAGGCCACCTCTGCCCTTTATATTAGCGTGGCCACCGCGCGGAACAATGATCGACTTGGATTTCAGGCAGATTTCGGTTCACAATTGCCACCTCCCTGTGCCTTGCCCCCGATTGCCCCCGATTGCCCATGTGCTGCACCCACCTGCCCGGTTGCGCCTGTCAAACGCGCCCGATACACCCGCATGCAACCGCATACCTACGGAGGCACCCATGTCCGACACAAGCCCGAATACCCGCACGGAAACCGACAGTTTTGGCCCCCTTGAAGTCCCGGCCGACAAATACTGGGGGGCTCAGACCCAAAGGTCGATCCTGAACTTCCCGATCGGCTGGGAAAAACAACCCATCGCCATCGTGCGCGCATTGGGCGTGATCAAGAAGGCCTGTGCGCAGGCCAACATGACGCTGGGCAAGCTGGATAATGAACGCGGCACTGCAATCGTTCAGGCCGCCGGCGAGGTGATCGACGGCAAGTTTGACGACAATTTTCCGCTGGTGGTCTGGCAGACCGGGTCCGGCACCCAGTCGAACATGAACGCCAACGAAGTGATCGCCAACCGGGCCATCGAGATCCTTGGCGGCGAGATCGGCTCAAAGGATCCGGTGCACCCCAATGACCATTGCAACATGGGCCAGTCGTCCAACGATACCTTTCCAACCGCCATGCATATTTCCGCCGCTACAAGCGCGCATGAGGTGCTGTTGCCGGGGCTGGAAAAGTTGCACGCGGCGTTGCAGGCAAAGGTCGAGGAATTCGAGGGCATCATCAAGATTGGCCGCACCCATACGCAGGATGCAACACCCCTGACACTAAGTCAGGAATTCTCGGGCTACACCCATCAGGTGGCGATGGGCATCCAGCGGATCAAAGACGCGCTGGGGCGGATTTACGAACTGGCACAGGGCGGGACNGCCGTCGGCACCGGGCTGAACACCACCAAGGGCTGGGACGTGATGGTTGCCGCCAACATGGCCGAAATCACCGGCCTGCCCTTTATCACCGCNCCCAACAAGTTCGAGGCATTGGCGGCGCATGACGCGATGGTTGAAATCTCGGGCGCGCTGAAAACCGTGGCGGCGTCGCTGTTCAAGATCGCCAATGACATCCGCCTGCTGGGCTCCGGCCCGCGCTGTGGCCTGGGGGAACTGATCCTGCCGGAAAACGAACCGGGCAGCTCGATCATGCCCGGCAAGGTCAACCCGACCCAATGCGAGGCGCTGACCCAGGTCTGTATTCAGGTGATGGGCAATGATGCCGCCGTGGGTTTTGCCGGCAGTCAGGGGCATTTTGAACTGAATGTCTACAAGCCGATGATGTCCTATAACGTGTTGCAATCCATGCAGCTTCTTGGCGATGCCTGTTCGGCGTTCACCGATAATCTGGTGGATGGGCTGAAGGCGGACAAGGTGCGGATTGAAAAGCTGATGCGGGAATCGCTGATGCTGGTCACGGCGCTGGCCCCCGAGATTGGCTATGACAATGCAACCAAGGTGGCCAAAACCGCGCATAAAAACGGTACAACCCTGAAACAGGAGGCGATTGCCCTGGGGCTGGTGGACGCCGAAACCTTTGACCGGGTGGTGCGCCCGGAAAACATGGTCGGGCCAAAGTGATGGGCAAACCGGTCAACCTGAACCGGTTTCGCAAGCAAAAGGCGCGGGCCGATGCCAGGACCCGCGCCGATGAAAACGTCGCCCGGTTTGGCCGCTCAAAAACCCGAAAAAACCAGGAAACCGAACAGGCCGACAAGGCTGCGCGCGACCTGGACGGGCACGAACTGGACCGATGAGCAGACGACCGAAAAAGCATTCGCTGACCTTGCGGGGGCATCGCACATCGGTTTCTCTTGAAGATGAATTCTGGCAGGCGTTCCGGGACATAGCCGCAAAAGAAGGTCGCCCTATCAATGATTTGGCAGGCGAAATTGATGTGGATCGTGGCGAAGATATGGGGCTTGCCTCGGCCATCCGGTTGTTTGTATTGCGCCGCTTAAGGGCACCTTAACTTTGATGCCCGATGATTGGCTGCATGAGCGTCATGTCCCCCCATATTTCCCCGTGCCGATGGTCAGCGACGGGTCAGGCGCAGCCAGATGCCATCGTGCGACCGCACCGTCAGATGCGCCACCGGCACCGGATCGCGCGCCTCAACCCGCTCGACCCGGAACTGCCGCAGGATCATCGACAGGATCAGCGGCCCCTCGATCATCGCAAATCCCGCGCCGGTGCAAACCCGCGGACCGGCGGAAAACGGGATATAGGCGTTGCGCTGACAGGTCTTGCCGTTTTCGCTGTGCCAGCGGTCCGGGTCGAACCCGTCGGGATTGTCCCAAAGCCGCTCGTGCCGGTGCAGGTGCCAGGGGCTCAGCACCAGTTGCGATCCCTTTGGCACATCCCGGTCGCGGAAATGCTCCGGGCAACTCGCCTCGCGCACCATCATCGGCACCGGCGGATAAAGCCGCAGCGTTTCGCGGAACACATCCCGGCTGATTTTCAGGCGCGAAACAAGCGAAAAGTCGCACCGTTCCAGAATCTGCGCCTCTTGCGCCACTTTATCCTGCCAGTCTGGATAGAGGGCCATCATGTAAAGCGTCCAGGCCAGGGCCGAGGCGCTGGTTTCATGCCCGGCCAGAAAGAATATCGCCACCTGATCGACCATTTCGTCAATGCTGAAGGTGTCACCGGTCTGCGGGTCGCGCGTCGTCATGATCTTGGTGGCCAGATCATCCGGAGCCGTGCCCGCCCTGATCCGTTCCATCCTCTCTTGGGTCAGCCCGGTGATCAGCGCGCGGATTTCGCCCGCCGTGGTCTTGGTGCGGCGGCTGAAGAATCGCGGGAACCACTGCGGCAGCGGCACAAAGGCAGCAATATTCAGGATTGGCTGCTCGCGCTGATAGGCGCGGAAACCAGCGAACACGCGCGCGGCAACCTCGTGTTCGATCGGGATCGAAAACAGCGTGCGAAAGATCACGTCAGCTGCGGCGTGGCTGGTCACTTCCTCGATCTCGACGACCTGCCCCACCTGCCCGTCCAGCCGTGCAACCGCCGCCTCGGACGCCGCCCACATGGCGTCAAACGTATCGCGCAGCCGTCCGCCCTCGAACGCCGGGTCAATGATGCGGCGCTGGCGTTTCCAGGTCTCGCCATTGGTCAGGAACACCGAATTGCCCAACAACGGGCGCAAACCCTCGCTGATGCGGTCGGATTTGGGGAAATCACCCGGCCTTTCCTTCAGCACAGTCTGCAACAATTCCGGCTGGTTGATCAAAAACGACCGGAAGAACGGCGTGCGAAACTCGGCCATCCAGGCGCGGTAAAGCCTTGCGGGCTGGGCCGACAGGATGTCCTGACGAAACAGCCGCACATAATGGCGAAGCGAGACCTTGTTTGCCCGCGCCTTTGGTTTTGGCGGCATCATCTGGCGGCCACTGATCTGTATTTCGACACCGGCTTGTCGATGCGCGACCCCGACGCCGCACGGCCCGCATAGCGCGCGGCAAGGGTCTGAGGGCCGGCGGTGATGCGGAAATAGTCGTAATCTCCGGGCCGGTCAAAGGCACAGAGATACTGGAAATGCAGCCGAAAGAACCGCCAGCGCAGCTCGGCCCAGCGTTCGGGTGACAGGGTTTGCGTAAAGGCCGCGGAAAACACCAGCGGCCATTTCTTGCCCTGCGGGGCCACACCGCTGACCGAAACCGGGTCGCACATGGCAAAGGAACAGCCATCGCCGGGGGCGGATACGTCGATCCAGGCCAGGTCATCGCTGGTCGAAAGATAACGCAAATCGGCGCGCAGCCGGTGCGCCTGTGGAAGGAACGACACCATCGGCACCACGTGCCCCAAAGTAAGAAACCCCAGCGCCGGACCGTCCGGCGGCACCCTTCCGGACCGAAGCAGGTCGGCCAGCACCGACACGGCCAGATGCGCGCCCGACGAATGGCCAACCACCAGAACCTCGTCTAGGTCCTGGGTCAGCGCATCAGCGATCAGATCGGCGAATGCGCGCATCCTGGCCTCAAGCTCCGGTGGGTTGGCACCGCCAAGTTTGGCCGAAAACGTAAAGTTGTGAACCAGATAGTAAGTATAAAACCGGCCATCCTGCGCCCGGAACCAATTCATGATCCGCTCGCCCCCCCAGGCTCCGGCCACAAAGGTCAGCGGGGTGATGATCCAAGCCTTCGCCGCATCGCCAATGGGTATCAGCGAAGCCGCAACCCCGAGGCCTTTGATAATCGCCACGCCAACCAGAATCGCCAGCAACAACTGGAGGAAAAGCATGCCAACCGGATACAATGCGGCAATCACCGGCCCCTTGCGCAACCGCATCAACCGGCGCAGCGTACCCGTGGCAATATAGATCCAGGCGGTGCGCAGCATTTGCAGATAGGTGGCCAGAATGGTGTTGGACATGCTGGTGCGGACGATATCGGACCAGACCAGCACATCCACATCCGCATCGACCGAGCCCCCTTCGATTTCGGCCTGAACATGCCAGCCAAAAGGGCCGGTGCCCGATTTTTTTCCATTAATTTCAATCTGATACCCGGAAATCTTCGCTTGCCGAACACTTTCCTTTCGGTAAAGCTCTCGATAGCGTCGGGGCGGAATCGGGTCATAGCCGGGAATGTAAAACACCCGGCGCCGCCGCACCTGTTCTGCCTTGTTCGTGGTCATGATGACCCTCTTGCCTCGGGTCGATCATAGCCGGTCAATCGGGCAAGGGTAAGACCCTCAGCCCAACAGCGACAAGGCCGGGAAAGTTTCCAGCAACCACCAGGAAAAGGTGGTAAACGCGCCGGTGATCAGTGCAATGCCAACCAGCAAAAGCAGCGCCCCCATCACCCGTTCGATGGTCTTCATATGCCGCTTCATCCGGTTCATCAGCGCCATGGAGCGGGTCAGGAACATCGCCGCCAAAACAAACGGAATGCCCAGGCCGGCGGCATAGACCCCCAACAGCAAAGTGCCCCGCGCCACCGAGGATTCCGAAGCCGCCAGCGACAGGATCGCGCCGAGTTGCGGGCCAATGCACGGCGTCCAGCCAAAGGCAAACGCCAGCCCCAGAACATAGGCCCCAAAGGCTGATCCACTGCTTTGGCCGGTATCCATACGCGCCTCGCGATCCAACAGGGGAATGCGGAAAACACCCAGGAAATGCAGGCCGAAAATGATCACGACAGCCCCTGATATCTTCGCCAGAAGCTCTTGGTTTTGCAGGAAGAACACACCAAACGCCGAGGCCGTGAACCCCAGCAACAGAAACACCGTCGAAAGCCCCATGACAAAGAACAGCGCCGCAATTGTCGCCTTGCGCCGCGCGGCGGCCTGACTGGACATTTCACCCAGGGAAACGCCGCTCATATAGGCCAGATAGGGCGGCACGATGGGCAAGACGCAGGGTGACAGAAAGCTGATGATCCCGGCCACCAGCGCGATGGCCATGGCCGGCAACAGGGCCGCGTCGATGATTTCAAAACCAAACATATGATTGCCCNTAGGCCATTGCGCCCCCCGCGTCACGGGGCCTTGTTGCCACGTTTGGTAACATCCCTGTGGACAGGTTGAAACAACCCGACTAATTGGCGTCCCATGGTTAATTCTGACGACACTCTGGACGCGATCGGGCTGTTGTGCCCCCTGCCCGTCCTCAAGGCCCGCAAGCGGCTGATGGCGATGCAGGGCGGCGCGGTTCTGAAACTGTTGGCGGATGATCCGGCGGCCATTGTCGATGTCCCGCATTTCTGCGCCGAATCCGGTCACGAACTGATGGATCACAAAGACGGCGACGGGCATCGGATTTACCTGATCCGCAAACGCGGCTAGCTGCTGGCCTTTTCCTCCAGCATCAGCCAGTCTTCTTCGGCGGCACTCAGCCGTGCCTGCCGCTCGCTCAGGGCCTCGGTAGCCTTGGCAAACTTGACCGGAGATTTCGCATAAAGCTCGGGATCACCCAGCAGCTCTGCCAGTTTGGCGATCTCGGCCTCAAGCCGCTCGATCTCGCCCGGCAGCGCCTCAAGCCGGTGCTTCTCGGTAAAGGACAGACCCGTTTGCGGCGCGTTTTTCTGCTTTACCCTGTCCCTTGAAGCCTTTGCTTTTTCGCGTAATTCCCCGGTCTTATCACCCCGTTGCGACACATAATCGCTCCACCCGCCGGCATAGACGATGGCCCGGCCATCGCCCTCAAGCGCCACGGTTGTGGTTGCCACCCGGTCCAGAAAATCACGGTCGTGGCTGACCAGCAGAACCGTGCCGTCATATTCGTCCAGCAACTCCTGCAACAGATCGAGCGTTTCCACATCCAGATCGTTGGTCGGCTCGTCCAGCACCAGAAGATTGCTGTTACGCGCCATCAGCCGCGCCAGCAAAAGCCGCGCCTTTTCGCCCCCCGAAAGCGAGCGAACCGGTGCGCGCGCCTGCGCCTCGTCAAACAGGAATTCCTTAAGGTAACCGACAACATGGCGCGGGTTGCCGCGCACCATCACCTGATCTGAACTGCCCGAAACCCGCATGTCGGGCGCGCCGGTCAGACTGTCCCACAGGCTTAGGTCCGGGTCCAGTTGCGAGCGCGCCTGATCAAACACCGCCACCTCAAGATTGGTGCCGAGGCTGACGGTGCCGCTGTCCGGGGCCACCTCTCCCAGCAACATCTTNAGAAGCGTGGTCTTGCCCGCACCGTTCGGCCCGACAAAAGCAACCCTGTCGCCCCTTTGCACCTTCAGTGAAAAGTCCCGCACAATGGTAACGCCATCAAATGCCTTGGAAATCCGCGCCGCCTCGATCACCTTGCGCCCCGACTTCCGACCCGCCTCAAGTGCCATGCCCGCTGTGCCCTGCCGCCGGATCTGGGCCGAGCGTTCGGCCCTTAATTCGGCCAGCGCGCGCACCCGTCCCTGATTGCGCTTGCGCCTTGCACTGATGCCTTCCACTGCCCAGCGGGCCTCGGCCTTGATCTTGCGATTCAACTTGTGGCGGGCGGTGTCCTCTTCGGCCCAGACCGTATCCCTCCAGGTCTCGAAATCTGCGAACCCCCTGTCTTGCCGGCGCACAACTCCCCTGTCTATCCAAAGGGTTGCGCGCGTTAGTTCACGCAGGAATGCCCGGTCGTGACTGATCAGAACAAACCCGGCGCGGGTGGCTTTCAACTCGCGCTCAAGCCAGGTGATCGCTTCGATATCCAGATGGTTGGTCGGTTCGTCCAACAGCATCAGGTCGGGGGCCGAGGCCATCAACTTGGCCAGCGCCGCGCGCCGCCTCTCGCCGCCCGACGCGGTGGCGACAGATCGTGCAGGATCGAATTTCAACCCCTCGCCGGCGCGCTCGACCTTGTACAATTCGCCCGGCTCCAACCCGTCGCAGGCGAAATCGCCCAAAGTGGCAAAGCCGGCCATATCCGGCTCCTGCTCCATATAACCAACTGAACGTCCCGGCGCGACAATCACCTGGCCTGAATCGGCCTCGACCAGCCCGGCCATCACCTTCATCAGGGTCGACTTGCCCGACCCGTTGCGCCCAACCAGCGCCAGCCGGTCGCCGGGCTGCACCACAAGATCGGCGTCGTCAAACACCGGATCGCCGCCAAACGTCAGGGAAATGCCGGACAATTGCAAAAGAGGGATTCTCGCCATGCGGCTCAGCTACCCCGGTGATACAAAAGCGTCAACGCCCCAGCTTCTTCTCGTCCCAAATACTCAAATTCCCCCGGCTACCGCCCGGAGCAAACGTTTGCGGCCCTCAGGAATGGCCCCGATTTCCAGCCCGGTAAACACATGCAACGTGTTCATCTCGCGGTCTATCACCGCATGGTCGCTGACCCGCCCCCCCATCGCCAGATAGCTCCGCAGCAGTGGCGGCACCTGCCTTGTCGCCTGCCTTGCACCGGCGTTGCGCGGGGTCATGTCACAAAAGCGGAACACTTCGGCGGCCTTGATGCCGGGCAACCAGCGACCGGGGGCAAGGTGACGCGCACCAAGCATGGCAAAACCATCAAGATAGCGGGCCGTGTCCGTCCCCTCGAACGACGAGCAGCCAAACAGCATTTCCACCCTGTTTTCATCCACATATGCCGTCATCGCCCCCCAGGCGAGGCGCAGAATGTCCGGGTCGGGCCAGTTCGGGTGGACACAGAACCGGCCCATCTCGGCCATTGGTCCCTGAAACCGCGCCAGCGCGGTCAGGTCGTAATACCGCGCCGCATAACTGTGGCCAAGTTCCCGCCCGTCCGCCAGCCTTAGCAATCGCGCGCAACACACCAACTGGCCAGAGTTCAGATCATCGACCATCAAATGATCGCAGATCTCGTCAAACGCATCGCAATCGGGGCCATCAATGGCAAAGGCCCGCGTTCTAAGCGCCCGCGCCGACGTAATGGCCGCCGCCCCTTTGGCCAACCGCGCCCGATACCGGCCTCTGGTCAGAGAAGGCATTTTCGGCAGTATCCCGCCCTCCTTGTGCCGGGGCATGTCACCAGGGGCGGTACCCCTACCCTATTCTTGCAAAGCTGTGCCGGGGTTGAAATTGCCCAGGTTGCCAAGCAACTGGCGCAGGAATGTCTTGTTCTCAACGCTTGAACTGGTCACCCGGCGTTCGAACGCCACCACCTGACCGTCCTGCATGCCATAGCGTTCGATGTTGCGTACCACGCCGGAGGGATCGAAACTGATCGCCACCAACTCGCGCGAAACCACCTGGGGCTTGCGCGGTCCGTAATGGCGCAACTTGGTGGTGACGTAATAATACCCGCCATCGCTCAGCACCCCCGAAGAGCTGGGCGCGCCGACGCTTTCAGCAACTGAATCGCGGGTATCCACACCAACCTTGATCTCGGCCAGTTCTGCCTCGGACGGGACATAGCCATGGTTGCGATAGACAGCAGAACAGGCGGAGACAGACAATATCGCCAGCCCCAGAAGGGCCGCGCGGAATGCCGGTTTCAGCAGGGATCGGGTTGCAAACATGTCTGCCCTCTTGCCTTGGCTTGATACGCCTTTTATCCCGACTACAACAAACCGGCCCTGTGGTTCAAGAAACGAAAGCCCGACAATGTCCGAACATCCCCCGATCCGTGTAACCGATCTGGCGCAAAACAGCGATAATCCGTTCGATATCCGACCCGATTCCGCAGCCCAGCGGGCGCTGGCCACCCAACTGGGGCTGACCGGCCTGCGTAAACTGCGCTTTAGTGGCACAATCCGCGCGCGGGGCAAACGCGACTGGCAAATTAAGGCCACCCTTGGGGCGACGGTAACGCAGGCCTGCGTGGTAACACTTGCCCCGGTCACCACGCGAATCGACCGGGATGTGCGCCGGACCCTGCTGGCCAACTGGTCTGACCCGGACGAGGAAGAGGTGGAAATGACCGGCGACGACACTATCGACCCGCTTGGCAGCCATATCGACCTGTACGCGGTCATGTCCGAGGCCCTGGCCCTGGCCCTGCCGCTTTATCCCCGCGCGCCGGATGCCGATCTGGGCGAGGCGGTGTTTACCAAACCCGGCGAGATCCCGATGACCCGGGAAGCGGCAAAGCCTTTTGCCGGTCTTGCCGGTCTTGCCGGTCTGCGCGACACCCTGAAGGGCGACGACTGACAAAAGCGACCGGGGGTGGGCGAAAAAACCACTTGCACCGCACGGGATTTACAGTATTTTCGCGCGCTCACCTGATTATTGGTTGGACATCGGCTGGGCTGCGGCCTAAACGCACGTCACGCCGCCCGAAATGACGACGAACACGACAATGAAACCTGGCCGCGCATGCAATGGCGACGCGGCCCTTATCAGACAAGGGTTGAGACATGGCCGTCCAACAGAACAAAGTATCCAAATCACGCCGCAACAATCGTCGCGCGCATGATGCGCTGGTTGCTGCAAACCCGAACGAATGCCCCAATTGCGGCGAACTGAAGCGCCCGCATCACATTTGTGCGGCCTGCGGTCACTATGACGACAAGGAAATTGTCGCGCTGGCGGATGAAATTGACCTGGACGAAGACGCGGCTTAAGCCCCGTCCTTTTGTCCACTGAATGACGGCCCAGCCCGATCAGACCCAGGAAGTAACTGGACGGATAACCATCTCGGTTGACGCCATGGGCGGTGACACGGGACCGGCAGCGGTTATCGCCGGGATCGAACTTTCGGCGCGGCAATTCGGCGATATCGGTTTCATCCTGCACGGGCCGAAAGAAACACTGGAACCACTGGTGGCAAAGCGACGCACCCTTGAAGGGCGCGTCGTTTTTCGCGATGCGCGCGACGTGGTGACGATGGATGACAAGCCCAGCCATGTGATGCGCAACGGCAAGGGCACGTCCATGTGGTCGGCGCTGGAATCGGTGCGCGGTGGCGAGGCCGCGGGCGCGGTGTCGTGCGGCAACACCGGCGCGCTGATGGCGCTTTCGATGATCCGGCTGCGCAAGCTGCCCGGGGTCAACCGCCCCGCCATCGCCATTCTGTTCCCGTCGCGCACCGCGCAGGGCTTCAACGTGATGCTGGATGTGGGGGCGGATGTGCGCGCTGACGCCCGTGATCTGCTGCAATACGCGCTGATGGGGGCGTCTTATGCGCGCAATGGCCTGGCGCTGGACCGCCCGCGTATCGGGCTGCTGAATGTCGGCACGGAAGAGCACAAGGGTCACCCCGAACTGAAAGAGGCGCACCGGCTGATCGGGCAGTTCGCCGACCAGAACAACTTTGATTTTGTCGGTTTTGTCGAAGGCAGCGATATTGCCGGCGACAAGGCGGATGTGATCATCACCGACGGGTTTACCGGCAATGTGGCGATCAAGACCGGCGAAGGCACCGCCAGCATGATTGGCGATCTGCTGCGTCAGGCGTTTGCGTATTCGTTCATGTCGCGACTGGCCTCGGTGCTGGCGATATCGTCGATGCACCGGCTGAAACAGCGGATTGATCCGCGCCGGGTCAATGGCGGCGTGTTTCTGGGGCTGAACGGTATCGTGGTCAAATCCCATGGCGGAGCCGACGCCACCGGCGTTTCGGCCGCCGTCGGGCTGGCCTATCGGCTGGCGCAATCAGGCTTTGCCACCAAACTGGCGGAAAAGGTTGCCTCTACCGCCGAAGTGGGCGGGGTCGCAAATGAAAACACTCAAGAACAAGAAGGGCAGGCATAGCACATGACGATACGTGCCGTTGTCACAGGGGTTGGCCACTATTTGCCGGAACGCGTTGTTCCCAACTCACATTTCGAAACAACGCTGGACACAAGCGATGAATGGATCCGGTCCCGCTCGGGGATCGAGAGGCGCCATTTCGCCGCCGAGGACGAAACCACGTCGATGATGGCCACCCAGGCCGCGCGCGCGGCGCTGAAGGATGCAGGGATCGAGGCCGANGGTCTGGATGCAATCATTCTGGCCACGTCGACGGCTGATCTGACCTTTCCGTCGTCGGCAACCATGGTTCAGGCCGAACTGGGCATGACATCGGGCTTTGCCTTTGACATCCAGGCGGTTTGCGCCGGGTTCGTCTATGCGCTGAGCAACGCCAATGCGCTGATCGTGTCGGGCCAGGCCAGGCGCGTATTGGTGATTGGTTCCGAGACCTTTTCGCGCATCCTGGACTGGAGTGACCGGTCCACTTGTGTGCTGTTCGGCGACGGGGCCGGCGCATTGGTGCTTGAGGCCCGAACCGGCGAAGGAACCCCGCAGGACCGGGGCATTCTGGCCACCGACCTGCATTCGGACGGGCGCTATCGCGATTTGCTTTATGTCGATGGCGGCGTGTCCAAACAAACCACCGGGCATTTACGGATGCAGGGCAATCAGGTGTTCCGCCACGCGGTGGAAAAGCTGGCCTCGACAGCGGAAACCGCGCTGGAAAAGGTCGGGCTGGCGGCGGGTGATGTCGACTGGATCGTGCCGCATCAGGCCAATATCCGCATCATCAAGGGCACCGCCAAGCGGATGGGTGTGAGCATGGATAAGGTGGTGGTGACGGTGCAGGATCACGGCAATACCTCGGCGGCATCGATTCCCCTGGCCCTGTCGGTTGGCCGTACACGCGGGCAGATAAAACCCGGCGATCTGATCGTCACCGAAGCGATTGGCGGCGGTCTGGCCTGGGGATCTGTGGTACTGCGGTGGTAATCCAGTAGTAATCCGGTGGTAATCCGCGCATGAACCGACTAATCCAAGCCATTGCAAAGCATAAACATTGACAGCGAAATTACCCGCGCCTTATGCTCGCTGAAACATACAAGGGGACAGGAATGGGTGATAACACACTGACGCGGATGGATCTGAGCGAGGCTGTGTTCCGCGAAGTTGGTCTTTCACGCAACGAAAGCGCGCAACTGGTCGAAGCCATGCTGGAACATATGTCCGATGCTTTGGTACGCGGCGAGCAGGTCAAGATTTCGTCGTTCGGTACGTTCAGCGTGCGCGATAAATCGGCGCGGATCGGGCGCAACCCCAAAACCGGCGAAGAGGTGCCCATTCAGCCCCGCCGGGTGCTGACCTTCCGGCCTTCGCACCTGATGAAAGACCGGGTCGCCCTCGGGAACCGGACCTAAGCAGGAGGCAGGGATCGCATGGACAAGTCGCCGGACGCCTTTCGCACCATAAGCGAAGTTGCGGAATGGCTGGACGTTCAGGCCCATGTGCTGCGCTTTTGGGAAAGCAAGTTCACCCATGTGAAACCGGTCAAACGCGCCGGCGGGCGGCGCTATTACCGCCCCAATGACATGCAATTGCTGGGTGGCATCAAAAAGCTGCTGCATGACGACGGGCTGACCGTAAAGGGTGTCCAGAAAATCCTGCGAGAACAGGGCGTTACTCATGTTTCCTCACTCTCCCAGGAATTGTGCGAGGTCTCTGCTGACGCCGCAAATGCGGCTAACTCGGGGGGCGCGGAGGCGACTGTTTTGCCTTTCAAGGAGGCGGGTACCGCTGCCGGCACGAAAGATCCGGATGACCCGAGCCCTGCGCAGATCGAGCATGTGGCCACAGATGAAAACGACAAAGCCACAGTGAAGGCCACCGAGAAGACCACTGAGAAGACCGCCGAAAAAACCACCGAAATAATCCCAGAGTCGTCCCCGGAACCCGCGACAGGGCTGCCATCTTTCATGTCTGTCAAAGCCATCGCAGAACCAGAGCCTGAACCTGAACCGGACAGCCCGCCATCGGTGGAAGACAAACCATCCCTTCCGTCCTTTCTTCACCGGCCAGCCCGCGACTTAAAGGGCCCCGAAACAACCGCACCTGATCTGGAGCCGGAACCGCCGGTTGCGGCCAGCCCGTCATTGGTGGTCGAGGCCCCCGATCCCCCGCCCGAAAACGACTTGCCCTATACGCACGGTCCTCTGGCGAAGCTGGCCAACTGCGACACACTCAGCCCGGCCAGAATCGCCGAAATCGCCCCGCTGGCGCGGCAATTGCAGGCCTGGCTCGCCCGTTCGGGCGTGGCAGGGGCATCCTAGCCGGAATCGGGGGCGACCTCAGGTGATTCCCTCTTGCTCCCGGACACGAATCCGCTATGAACACCCAATCGTCGGGCTATGGCGCAGCCTGGTAGCGCGTCCGTCTGGGGGACGGAAGGTCGCAGGTTCGAGTCCTGCTAGCCCGACCAAAATTACACCGACGATTATACGCCGACGATCAAGACCGACAGCCCGGCCAGAGGAATGACCGCATGACCGGCGTTTGCCCCAACCAGCAGATCCAGGCGATGATCGCCAAAGGCGAGATTCTGGCCGATAGCCCGGTTCTTGAGGCCCAGGTGCAACCCGCCAGCCTTGATCTGCGTCTTGGCGATGTGGCCTACCGGGTGCGTGCCTCGTTTCTGGCCGGCGAAGGCCACCGGGTAACCGATCGTCTGGCCGAATTCGAAATGCACAGAATCGACCTGAGCGGTGGCGCGGTGCTGGAAAAGGGCTGCGTCTATCTGGTGCCCCTGGCCGAATCTCTGGCGCTGCCGGCGGACATAAGCGCGGTTGCCAACGCCAAAAGTTCGACCGGACGGCTGGACCTTCTGACCCGCACCATCACCGATGGCGGGGCTGAATTTGACCGGGTGCCGGCGGGCTACACCGGCCCCTTATTTGCCGAGATTTGCCCGCGTTCGTTTTCGGTGCTGGTGCGCCCTGGTATGCGGCTGAACCAGATCCGGTTTCGCCACGGTCAGGCGGTGCTGAGCGACGCCGAGTTGACGGCGCTGCACGCCGAGTCGCCGCTGGTGGACGGCCCGGCGGTGATCCACGACGGGCTGGGGTTTTCGGTTGATCTGGACCTGGCAGGCGGGTTGGTGGGCTATCGCGCCAAGCCGCATACCGGGGTGATTGATCTGGACCTGATCGGCCATTACGATGCGCGCGAATACTGGGAAGAGGTGCGCACCGACAAGGGCCGGATCATTCTGGACCCCGGCGCGTTCTATATTCTGGTCAGCCGCGAGGCGGTGCATATCCCGCCGCGTTACGCCGCCGAAATGGCCCCCTATCTGGCCATGGTCGGCGAATTCCGGGTGCATTACGCTGGCTTTTTCGACCCCGGTTTCGGCCATGATGCCGCCGGCGGGGCCGGATCACGCGGGGTGTTGGAGGTGCGCTGTCACGAGGCCCCGTTTGTGCTGGAACACGGGCAGATTGTCGGGCGGCTGGTGTATGAACGCATGGCCGAACAGCCGACCCAGATATACGGCGCGGGGATTGCGTCGAATTATCAGGGTCAGGGGCTGAAACTGTCCAAGCATTTCGCCGTTTAGAACAACACGCTTTAGCCGCGGCGGCGGTGCCGGCCTCCACGGCCCCTGCCCTCGGCTCCCGGTGCGGCGGGCGGTTTGTTGTATTTGATCCAGTTGCTGCCATGCGGATCATTGTCGGTCAGGAAGTTTGCCGCGCGGATCGCCTCCAGTTCCGAACCCGAACGTGGCAGGGTACTGCCAAGGCCGAACATCGTCACAAACGCCTCGTCGTCCATGGCGTCGGGCAGGATGATGCCGGCGGCGGCCACTTCGGCCTTTTTCTCGGCGATGCGTTTCTGCGTCACCGGCAGGGCCACCGGGTTCATGATGGCACTGGTCATGCCCGCGCCCATGGCCATCGGCAGGAAGGCGTTGTTGATGCCATGCCGGTTGGGCAGGCCAAAGCTGATGTTGGAGGCCCCGCAGGTGGTGTTCACCCCCAGTTCCTCGCGCAGGCGCCGCACCAGCGCGAACACCTGCAAGCCTGCGGTTCCCATGGCACCAATCGGCATCACCAGCGGATCGACCACGATGTCATGTGCCGGAATGGCGAAATCGGCGGCGCGTTCGACAATGCGTTTGGCCACGGCAAAGCGCACATCCGGGTCTTCGGAAATGCCGGTATCATCGTTGGAAATCGCCACCACCGGCACGTTGTACTTTTTCACCAGCGGCAGGATCAGTTCCAGCCTGTCCTCTTCGCCGGTCACGGAATTCAGCAACGGGCGCCCTTCGCAGACCTCAAGCCCGGCCTCAAGAGCGGCGGGAACCGAGCTGTCGATACATAACGGAATGTCCACAAGCCCCTGAACCATCTTGATAATCTTCTGCATCAGGGGTGGTTCGGTCTCGTTCGGGTTGGGGTTGGAATTATAGACCACCCCGGCATTGATATCGAGCATGGTCGCCCCGGCGGCAACCTGCGCCAACGCGTCCTTTTGCACGGTCGAAAAATCCCCGGCCTCAAGTTCAGCCGCCAGCTTCTTGCGCCCGGTGGGGTTGATCCGCTCGCCAATCACACAGAACGGCTGGTCAAACCCGATGATCGCGGTTTGGGATTTGCTTTCGATGATGGTGCGGGTCATGAGGGGCCTTTCAGGCTCGGATTGTCAGGTCTGGTTTGCGGGGCGGGCCGAGGTACCGCCGTGGTCGATGGCCCAGTTGGCGTTGGTTCTGATACCGCCAAGGGGAAAGAAATGCACCGATTCGATGTTGAAATCCGGGTTGGCCGCCTTGTGCGCGGCCAGGTCGGTGATCACCTGGGTCGGCTCGTAAGGCAGCAACAGCTTGGTCACGTCCATCGCCCGTTTTTGCAGCACCTTCAGCGATGGGCCAACCCCGCAGGCAATGGCGAAGCGGATCAGCGTCTGCAACTTGGCCGGCCCGGCGATGCCGATATGGACCGGCAGGGTAATCCCGGCCCCGGCCAGCGCATTCACCCAAGCGATAATTGGCTTGGCTTCAAAGAAAAACTGGGTGGCAAGGGCCATTTTCGCATCGGTCCTGTCCTGAAACTTCTGTTTCCATTCAAGCGCTTCATCGACGTTCTTCATGCTTCCATCCGGGTCGATGTCGCGGTTNCCTTCGGGGTGTCCGGCCACATGCAGGCGGGTGAACCCGGCCTTGTCAAACAGCCCCGTTTCCAGCAACTGCATGGAGCTTTCATACGCCCCCACAGGCTGCGCCCGCCCGCCGGCCAGCAACAGCGCCTGATCGACCCCCGCCTCGCCCTGATAGCGGGCGATCCAGTCGGCCAAAGTCGCCGCGTCGGCAATGATCCGCGCCGGGAAATGCGGCATGACCGCAAAACCGTCGCGGGCCAGACGGGCGGCGGTGTGCACCATGTCCCCGATCGGTGTTCCTTCGATATGGGCGATATAGACGCGTGTATCGGCGGGCAGCAAAGCCTTGAAATCATCAATCTTTTCGGCAGTGCGCGGCATTACCTCGATTGAATAGCCCTTCAGGAACGCCTCGACCGGAGGGTTGATGACATGCGTGTCAGCGCCGTATTTCTTGCGGAAGTTCAACAAAGCCATTGCGGCCTCCCATATGGATCGCGGGCCTAGGCCCATCCGTCATTGTCAATCAGCGCCCTGATGCGGGCCTTGTCATATTCGCCCTCCAGGCGCAGCGCCTCGGCCTCGGCCACGGACGCCTGTTCGCCCTCGACCGCATAGGCCGGGGCCTTGCGCCAGTCGGCCATGTAGGCCTCTGAACTTTCGGCATTCACTTTCATCGCCGCACGGTCGATCGCCTGTTCGAACCTCTCGGCCAGAACCCGTTTGGCCCCGCGCCGCCCCTTGCCAACAATGACCTGGGCCGGAATGTCGCGCCAGTAAACTATGGTAACATCCGCCATGTTCGTTTCCTTTNTNTTAGCCAACGTTGTAGCGCNGTTGTCGTGANCCCTGTCTATTTCAGTCCGCCCCCGCAAAAGAGCCTGTTTTCGACAGAACACGTCGGTCTTGCGACCACCGGGCAAGAGCTACCCTGCCCGCCCGGCACATTCCAGCCACCCGCCGGACCGAAATATTCACAATGATGATGAATCAGCCGTCATAACGCGCCTTGCAGGAATCTGCGCGCCGCCCTATCTTTAGGGTAACTCGAAAAACGAAAGGGCGTGTAACATGGCGCCCAAGCGCTCCGATGGTGCGGGCGCGTTCCCCAAAGCGGTCGAAACCCCCGCGCCTGAGAAACCCGATCCCGCGGCGCTTTATGCGGCGCTGGATCTGGGAACAAATAGCTGTCGCATGCTGATCGCCCAGCCCAAGGGCAGCGGTTTTCATGTGGTTGACAGCTTTTCCAAGTCGGTCCAGTTGGGATCGGGGCTGGAACAGACCGGGCGTTTGTCGCGCTCGTCCATGGCGCGTACCGTGCAGGCGCTGAGGATTTGCCAGCAAAAGCTGAAGCGCAACAAGGTCAAGCGTATGCGCCTGGTCACCACCGAGGCCTGCCGGCGGGCCGGTAATGGCGGCGAATTCATCCGCCAGGTGCGGCGCGAAACCGGTCTGACGCTGGAGGTGATCCAACCCGAGGAAGAGGCCCGCCTGGCCGTGGTGTCCTGCGCGCCGCTGGTCAGCACCCATACCGAACAATTGCTGGTGGTGGATATCGGCGGCGGCTCGACCGAGTTGGTGTGGATCGACATATCATCCGTGCCCCGGCGCGACCGGCCCCAGGCGATCATGCGGCTGCATGCCGGGTTCAACCCGGTGGCCAGCCCGTTTCCGGCGGCCCGCGTGGTGGACTGGATATCGGTGCCCTTGGGGGTGGCGACGCTGCGCGACCAGTTCCGCGATGTCGAGGACGATTCGGCAAGGTTCGCGCTGATGAGCTGGTTTTTTGAGGAAAACCTGACAGAATTCGCACCCTACAAGGACGAACAGACCCGCAAGGGGTTTCAGATTGTCGGCACTTCCGGCACCGTGACCACGGTTGCCGCCAGCCATCTGGGGTTGAAACGCTATGAGCGATCCAAAGTGGACGGGCTGCGCATGACCAGCGATCAGATCGACAAGGTGATCCGCAGTTATCTGACGCTTGGTCCCAAGGGGCGGCGGCGCGACCCGCGCATTGGCGAGGACCGCCAGGCGCTGATCATGTCCGGCTCGGCGATCTTGCAGGCGTTGCTGCGCTGCTGGCCGACCGATCAGCTTTCAGTGGCCGATCGCGGTTTGCGCGAAGGGCTGCTTTACGCACAAATGAGCGCCGATGGCGCGTTGGAGGACGGGCCGTTCTGATGGTAAAAACACCCAGTGGCAAAAACACATCCGGGCGCGGGCAGCGCGATCTCAAGGTCAAGGTCAAGAGTGCGCGGGGCCGCAAGCTCAGCTCGACCCGTTGGTTGCAGCGCCAGCTGAACGACCCTTACGTGAAACGCGCGCAGACCGAGGGCTATCGCGGGCGCGCGGCGTTCAAGATCATGGAGGTGGATGACAAAATCCGCTTTCTGGTGCCCGGTGCAAGGGTGGTCGATCTGGGCTGTGCGCCCGGTGGCTGGCTGCAGGTCGCGGTCAAGCGGATCAACGCGCTGGGAGAAAAGCAGGGCAAGGCGGTGGGCCGGATCATCGGCGTTGACCTGCAAGAGGTGGAACCGGTGGCGGGGGCCGAGGTCCACCTGTTGGATTTCATGGCAGACGGTGCCGACGATCAGGTCAAGGCATGGCTGAACGGCAAGGCCGATGTGGTGATGTCGGACATGGCGGCATCGTCGTCGGGGCACAAGCAGACCGACCATTTGCGCATCATCAACCTGTGCGAGGCAGCGGCGTATTTTGCCTTTGACGTGCTTGAGGACGGCGGGACATTTGTCGCCAAGGTTCTGGCCGGCGGGGCCGAGGGTGAATTGCAAAAGCTGCTGAAGCAGAAATTCACCAAGGTGGCCCACATCAAGCCGCCCGCGTCGCGCGCCGACAGTTCCGAAAAATTCGTCGTGGCAACCGGGTTTCGCGGTTAAGCCCAGCTACCAACCGCCATCACGCGGATCATCGCCGCATCTTCAAGGTCCAGATCAGCCCGCGCAAAATTGCGCACGCGCAGGCGCGCCGAGGTTTGTTCGGACAGGTTTTGCTGGCGTAACAGCTCAAACAATTGCGCATGGCGCAGGGTGGTCAGGTCTTGGGGCATGGCAGCGCTCCGGCAGATGGATTTGCCGGTTATGCCTGTGAACCATGGCCTGCACAGGACGGATCAGGGGCGGAAATGGGGCAGGTTCGCAGGTTCGGGGGGGGTTACCGCCCCATCTGCCCCATCAGCTGCAACAGCGCCGGGTCGTCCGGCACCTTGCGAAGTGCGCTGCGCAGCATCGCGCGGGCCGCGTCCCGCCCTTCGATGGCATCACTCAGGCGCACCAGCATCACCCAGGCTTCGGCCCGTTGCGGATCAAGGCGGACAACTTCGCCAAAAGCACGCAGGGCGGCGGGGAAATTGCGCATGGCCAGCGCCGTGCCGCCCATCACCAGATGAGTTTCGGGAAAATCCTGCTTGTTGGCCAGGGATTTCTGCCAATCCCCCATCGCCGCGCCCAGAACCGCCTGCTGCGAGCGCCCCAATTGGTCGGGCGGCGTATCCAGAAGTTGTTTGGCCGCCGCAATGCGAACCGCGCGCATCGGATCGCCCAGCAACGGCATCAACCGCGTCGCCCGCGTTTCGACATCCACCCCGCGCTGCATCGGCGCGGCATTGCCCCGGATCAGCGGATCGGCATGCCCCAGCAACGGGGCCGTGGCCGCAGCCAGCGCCGGGCTGACCTGCGGTTGCAACAGATAAAGCGCGGTTGCGCGCACGATACCCGGCTGGCCCTCGTCCAGCGCCAGAGCCAGCAGGTCGTCCGCCGCCTGATCCGGGGCCGCGCGCCCTTGCGCCAGAACCTGCCCGTAATGCGCACCGCGCCTTGTGGAATCGGGGAACCAGCCCTCGATCTGCGTCGCAGCCCAGTCCGGGGTCTGGTCGGCGTGGCAATCGGTGCAGGCATCCGGCCCGCCGGTTTGCGCTGCCAGATCAGGGCGCGGAATGCGGAAGGAATGGTCGCGCCGCCCGTCGGTGCCCATATAGGTGCGCTCGATCATATGGCAGGATTTGCACTGCGCGCCTTCGCTGTCCGGCGCGTGGAACGTGTGGTCGGGGCTGTCGTACACGGCCTTGTTCAGGGTGGGGAAATCCGGGTTTCCCGCCTCGGAATGGCACTGGGTGCAGACCGCGTTGCCATCCGCCTTCAGCCCTGCATCATGCGGGTCATGGCAGTTGGTGCAGCCTACCCCGCGCGCGTACATCTTCGATTGCAGGAACGAGCCATAAACATAGACCTCGTCCAGGATCTGCCCGTCCGCGTGGTACAGGCCGGGGCGCAGCAGGGCCAGCGTATAGGCGTCGTGCAACGGCGTGCCGGGCATCGGATTGCCACCCAGCAGCGATTCACGCCGGGAATGGCAGGAGGCGCATTGTTCGTCGCCGATCCCGGCCACGCCCGCAGGCAGGCCCACCGCGTTCAGATCCGGGCTGGTGCCGGTCGGCACCGCCTGCCCCCCAGCCCATGCCACATGCGCCGAAGCAGGCCCGTGGCAGCCTTCACACCCCACCCCCATCTCGGCCTGGGTCGAGGCATATGTTTGCGTACGCGGGCCGAAATTGCGCTGATACCCGGTGGCGTGACATTCACCGCAGCGCGCGTTCCAGTTCTTGTACGGACCGCTCCAGTGCAGCCCGTCACCGGGCGGCAGGTGCTGGTCCGGGTAAAGGTGATACCAGCGTTTTTCCTCAACGTCCCAAACCACGTCATAGCTTTGCTGACGCCCCGGTTCGGTTTCCAGCAGATATTGCTGAAGCGGCGCGATACCGGCCACCGAATGCACCGGATATTCAGTTGTCACACCGTCGCTTTCCGTGACTTCGACATAATAATTTCCGTCCCGGGTGTGAAACCGGGTCAGGGTGGCGTCATGGGCAAACTCGGCATCGTTGAAATCGCCCAGAACCGTATCCGGGCCGGGCCGCGTCCAGGCCAGCCCGTGATGCGAGCCCTGCCAGGCCGCGTTTTGTTCGGCGTGGCAATCGGTGCAGGCATCAGAGCCGACATAGTCCGGCACCTGCGCCTGCGCGCCACCTGCCAGCCAGAATATCGCGCAAAGGCGGGTCAGAAACGGGGTGATCGCTTGCATTGGGTATCCTAACTGGTGGGCGTTAGTGGCGGGTCGCATGGCGGGCAAGGGAAACTGCAAGCCTTTGGCCATACGCCCATATCCTGCGCCGGTTGTCACGGTACTTTGTCTGCGCGCCGGTTGTCACGATGATTTGTCTGCGCGCCGGTTGTCACGATGATTTGTCTGCGATTTGTCTGCGCGCCGGATAATCAGGGCACCGTTGAATTCGGCCCCCAGAATCAGGATTGCCGCCATCAGGTACATGAAAATCAGCGCCGCCATGGCCCCGGCCAGCCCGGCATAGGTGGCCCCGTAAACGGCAAACCGCGCCAGATAGAAGGCAAACGCCTGGGCCGCGCCGCCCCACAGCACAAGCGTCAGCACCACGCCGGGCCAGATGTGGCGGAACGAATGAAGATGGCCGGGCAACCACAGATGGCAGGCCGTGACGGCCAGAACCGGTACCCCCATGGTCAGCCCGANGCGCAGGCGATCTCCGNTGAACCAGTCACCCCAACTGCCCGGCACCGCCTCGGCGACATAGCTGAAATAAAGCGGCAGCGCCACTTCGACCACCGCCGCCGCCAACACCACCGCTCCGCCCACCAGCACGAATGCCACACATAACAGGCGCGCGCGCCAGAACGGGCGGGTGTCCTCATCACGGTAGGCCAGGGTCATTGCCACCCGCACAGCATCGACTCCGTTCGAGGAGAAATAGATCGCCAATACTCCGCCCAGCGTCATGAGCCGGGAACTGGACGATGCCACAACCACATCAATCTGGGCGACAATCGGTCCGGCCACATCGTCGGGCCAGGCCCCGAACACCAGATGGACCAGGTCATCGGTGTTCACATTCTGCGACAGGAACCCGGCCAGTGAAACGACGAACAGGACAAACGGAAACAGCGCCAGCATCATCGACATTGCGATATGGCTGGACAGCATCCAGCCGCCCTTGCGGTTGAACCGCTCCGCCGCATCCCACAGGGCCAGCCCCACTGTTGCAAGTATCGGTTCGCGTGCCTGCACCCGCTGTCCTCCTTTATACCATGTCTTTTTCCACAGCCCCACTTTACCCAGTCTGAGACGTTGCACAACCACGCGCAACGTTGCAACATCCCGCCGATGATGGCGATTCCAGGTGGCCCCATGAGCAAAGACGCGGATACCGGACAACGCACGTTTCACACCCTCGCCCTTTGGCGGGATGGTCTGCTGATTGTTATACTGTCAGTGCTGGCGCTTTANGCCGGAGCAGGTTTTCTGGTGCCGCTGACGCTGGCCATTCTGGTGTTNCTGCTGATCAGCGCNGTCAGCGACCGGGTACGCGAGATATGGCGGCTTTCCCTTCCGATGCCCGTTCCGATGCCGGTCTGGCTGGCCAATCTGANCGGCGTTTTGGTGGTCCTGTCTGGGGTGGGCGCTTTGGTCTATGTTCTGGCCAGCCAGGCGACGCAATTTGTCCAAACCATGCCGGACTATGAAAGCGAGATGGATTCCGCCATCGCCCGTGTTGCCACGCTGATGGGCAACAGCGCGGCACATGCGCTGAAGGACATGATCATTGATATCGACATAAGTGTGCTGGCCATGACCGCCTTTGGCGGCGCGCGGTCCTTTCTGTCCACATTCCTGCTGATCTGCCTTTACGTGGCCTTCATGATGGCCGAACGCGGCACCATCGCGCGCAAGGTCCAGATCACCGCCGGGCACCACCGGATTGGCCGCGACCTGCCGGGGGTGATGCAGGAAATCTCGCTAAGCCTGCGCCGATATATTAGCGTCAAGACATTCATCAGCGCGCTGACCGCCGTATTCAGCTATGCGGTGTTTCGTTATCTGGAACTGGAGTTCGCCGAAACATGGGCCGTGCTGACCTTTGCGCTGAACTTCATCCCTTCGATCGGCTCGGTGGTGGCGGTGCTGTTCCCGGCTGCCGCATCGCTGGTCCAGTTCGAAAACGTCACGCCGTTCCTGATTATCCTGTTCGGCTGTGGATCGCTGCAATTCGCCATCGGCAACTTCCTTGATCCGGCCCTGCTGGGGCGGTCCCTGAACCTGTCGACGCTGATGGTGATCCTCGCCCTGACCTTCTGGAGCGGCGTCTGGGGCATCACCGGTGCCTTCCTCAGCGTGCCTTTGACCGTTTGCCTGCTGATCGTTCTCAGCCATGTGCCGGCGATGCGCCCTTTGGCCATCCTGATGTCGCAGGACGGCACTCTGGAAGATGAACCAAACAGATGAAGCCCCGTGTACCCATGCCAACGACAAAAATTTCCTGACACAAAGGGCGAAAATGACGTAAAATGAACAGCGAGTCAGCGGATTCCCGGCCTATGTTGACCGAATTGTTTTTACGATTGGACTATCAATGAGTGCACTTGACGAAATCGGTGACCTGCGCGCCCGTATGGGCCAGTCCATCATCGGTCAAACCGATGTGATCGACCGGCTGGTCATCGGTCTTCTGGCCAATGGCAACCTGCTGGTCGAAGGCTTGCCCGGTCTGGCTAAAACCCGCGCAATCAAGGCGATGTCGGACAATCTTGATGCAGATTTCAGCCGCATTCAGTTCACCTCCTGACCTGCTGCCATCGGACGTGACCGGCACCGAGGTCTATACCCAGACCGACAAGGGCGGCACCTTCCGGTTCGACCCCGGTCCGATATTTGCCAACATCGTACTGGCCGATGAAATCAATCGCGCCCCGGCCAAGGTGCAGGCGGCACTGCTTGAGGCAATGGAAGAACGCCAGGTCACCGTCGCCGGCACCACCCACAAGATGGAGCCGCTGTTCATCGTCATGGCCACCCAGAACCCGATCGAACAGGAAGGCACATACCCCCTGCCCGAGGCCCAGATGGACCGGTTCCTGATGCATGTGAACATTACCTATCCCCCAGTCGAGGACGAGGTGAAGGTGATCCAACTGGTGCGTGGCGAGGAAATCTCCGCCATTTCCCNGACCGGTGACAAAGCCAAAAAGGAAAAACCNGCCGCCATCCCGCAGACGGCCGTGTTCGCCGCGCGTGACGAGATCGGCCAGATCCATGTCTCGGACGCGATGGAACGTTATATGGCCGATCTGGTCTATGCCACCCGCACGCCCGAGGTCTACAGCGACAAGCTGGCCGCCTGGATCGAGGTCGGGGCCAGCCCGCGTGCCTCGCTGGCGCTGGACAAATGCGGGCGCGCGCATGCCTGGCTGAACGGGCGCGATTATGTCGATCCGCAGGATGTGCGCGCCGTGATGCATGACGTGCTGCGCCACCGCCTTACCCTTAGTTTCGAGGCGCAGGGCGATGCGATGACCGCCGATCAGGTCACCGACGAGATCGTCAGGCTGGTGGCATTGCCCTGAACCGGGAGGCGCTTATGACACATGACCCGCGCATCCACATTGACGCCGCCCACCTGCGCCGGCTTGGCCCGCAATCGCGCGCCCTGTCGCTGTTGCCACGCCAGCCGGCCCGGTCGGTTCTGAACGGGCGGCATGCCTCGCGGCTGCGCGGGCGAGGGCTGAACTTTGAGGAACTGCGCGGCTATCTGCCCGGTGACGATGTGCGCAGCATCGACTGGAAGGTGACCGCCCGCACAGGTGAGCCCCATGTGCGCATCTACACCGAGGAACGCGACCGCCCTGCCCTGTTGCTGGTCGATCAGCGCATGTCGATGTTCTTTGGCTCTCGGGTTTACATGAAATCGGTGATCGCCGCCGAGGCCGCCGCCATCGCCGCGCATCGGGTTCTGGGGCAAGGCGACCGGATTGGCGGCATCGTGTTCGGTGATACCGCCATCGCCGAACATAAACCCCAGCGCCGGCCCAATGCGCTGCACCGGCTGCTGAGTTCGATCACCGATGCCAACGCGCTGTTGCACGCTGCTAACCGGGACGGTGAAACCGGTGCGCAGAACGATGTGCAGGGCGATGTGCTGAACGATGTGCTGCGCGCCGCAGTGCGAATTGCAAGCACCAACACGCTGATCGCGGTATTTTCGGATTTCGACGGGCTGGACTACAAAAGCGAGGCGCTGTTGCGCCGGCTTGCCCGCGCCAACGATCTGATCCTGTTTCATGTGGCCGACAAGGCGGCCAGTGCATCCTTGCCGGCCAATCTGCGCATGACCGTGTCGGACGGCACCATGCAGGCCGAACTGGACACCAGCCACGCCGACACCCGCGCCCGGCTGGATGCGGCAATAGGCGGGCGGCTGGACGATCTGTTTGCCTGGTCGCGCAAATACGCCTTTCCGGTGGTGCCGCTGGGCACCGAAACCCCGGCGCTCAGCCAGATGATGCGCCTGTTCGGCCACGCGGGGGCGGCGCGATGAGCCAGCATCTTGAGGGCAAGGATCTGGTCGAACTGCTGGACATGCTGGAACCGGTGCCAGAGCCGGCCGCCGTATCGCTGATGCCGCAAACGCCGGGCTGGATCGTGCTGGGGATTGTGGTGGTCGTCGCGGTCTGGTGGGGGCTGCGCCGAATGCGGGCGCGCCGGCGGGCCGGTGCCTATCGCCGCGCCGCTCTTGCCGAACTGGACAGGGCCAGGGATAGGGCCGGAAACAGGACTGGGGATGATGGCGCGTACATTGCCACGCTGCTGCGGCGCACCGCACTGGCCGGGTATCCGCGCGCCCAGGTGGCCGGGCTGACCGGTGATGACTGGTTGAACTTCCTCGACCAAAGCTATGATGGTAAAGGATTTTCCGGGCCTGAAGGCAAGGCGCTTTTGGCGGCACCCTATCGCAGGAACATCCCGCAGCCGGGGCTGGCGGATCTGGCCCGCACATGGATCACCACGCACCGGCAGCTGCGCCCGTGACCCTGTCGCTGGCATATCCCTGGCTGCTGTTGCTGCTGCCCACGCCCTGGCTGGTCTGGCGGTTCGCGCCACCCTATCGCAATCAGGTGCCGGCCATCCGCATCCCGTTCTTTCGCCACCTGACCCAATCCGGCGGGCTTGAGGCGCGACGCGGGGCTGTGGTTCTGGCGCGCAAGCGGGTGCAGATGGCAGCGGCGATAGCCGTCTGGGGCCTGTTGATACTGGCGCTGGCCCGCCCCGAACGCCTGGGAGAACCGGTGGTGATTGAAACGGCGGCGCGCGATGTGGTGCTGGCGCTGGACCTGTCCGGGTCGATGGATGCGCGCGATTTCAAGGCCGCAGATGGCAGTGGGGACGGCACGCCGATGCAACGGCTTGAGGCGGTCAAACAGGTGATGCGCCAGTTCATCACCGAACGCGACGGCGATCGCATGGCGATGATCGTCTTTGGCACCAAGGCGTTTGTGCAGGCCCCGTTTACCGAGGATTTGCAAAGCCTTGTCGGTTTTCTCGATCAATCTGTGGTTGGTATGGCCGGGCCGAACACGGCGCTTGGCGATGCCATTGGCCTTGGTATCCGCACCTTCGAGGCGTCACAAGTGGACCAGCGCCTGATGATCCTGCTTAGCGACGGGGCCGATACCTCAAGCCGCATGACGCCGGTCAATGCCGCCGAATTGGCGGCTGATCGCGGCGTGGTGATCTATACCATCGGCGTCGGCGACCCCGAAGGATCGGGCGAGGATCGGGTCGATCTGGGTGCCCTTCGCGACATAGCCAAGCGCACCGGCGGCCAGTTTTTCTTTGCCAGCGACGGCGACGCGCTGGCACAGGTCTACGCCGAGATCGACAAACAGAACCCGCGCGCGGTGCAAACCACCAGCTTTCGCCCGGCGCAGAACCTTGCGCATATACCAATGGGACTGGCGTTGGTGACTGTTCTTTTGACGATCATCGCCCTGCATTTCAACAGCCACCGCCCGGAGAAAAAGCGCGAGGCGCGGACATGACCGAGGCGCTGCAATATTTCCACTTTCTGCGCCCTTTCTGGCTGTTGGCGATCCCTTTGACGCTGTTGATGTGGTGGCTGATCCGCCCGCGCCGTGGGGCCGGCCCGGCCCTGCCCGACACCATTGCCCCGCATCTGGCGGCGGCGTTGCAGGTCGGCGAGGATGGCCGCGTGCGCATCCTGCCGATTGACGGCGTGGCCGTGGCGCTGACCCTGCTGACACTGGCGGTGGCCGGGCCGACCTGGTCGCGCGCGCCCAATCCGCTGATCGCCGACACCGCGCCGCTGGTGGTGGCCCTCAAGGTGAGCGACTCCATGTTGAACGCCGATCTGGCCCCCAGCCGGCTGGACCGGGCGCGCTTTAAGGTGCTGGACCTGATAGCGGCGCGGGCCGGGGCGCGCACCGCCCTGATCGCCTATGCCGGTTCTGCGCATAATGTCTCGCCGCTGACCGAAGATCCCAACATTCTGCGCCCGCTGCTGGAAGGGTTGAACCCGCAGGTGATGCCAAAGGACGGTGCCGATGCCGGGGCCGCCCTGACGCTGGCGCGCGGGGTGCTGGAAACGGCCGAAACCGCCGGGGCGATCCTGTTTGTGCTGGATGATCTGGACCCGGCGGATATTGCCGCCTTCAACGCCGAAACCGACCCGCCGCGCCCGCCTTTGGTGTTCCTGCTGGCCCTGCCCGAGGGCGGCGAAGTAGCCCAGCTTGAGCGGATCGACAACGCGACCGTGGTGCCGCTGACGGCTGACGACACGGATGTAACCCGGATCGAACGCCGGGTGCGCGCGGCTTATGCGGCGGCGCTGGCGGGCGACGAGAGGTTGCAATGGCAGGATCGCGGCGGCTGGCTGGCCTGGCCGGCGGCACTGTTGATGTTGCTGTGGTTTCGGCGCGGCTGGACCATGCGCTGGGCCTTTGTGGCGATGCTGGGCCTGACGCTGCTGGGCCTGACGCTGCCGGGAACGGCGCGGGCCGATGGCTGGCGCGAGTGGTTCGCCACGCCGGACCAGCAGGGGCAGATTGCGCTGAACAACAAGAATTACACAGCGGCCGCAGACCTGTTCGAAGATCCCTATCTGCGCGGTTATTCGATGATGAAGGCCGGAAAATACGCCGATGCAGCCGAGGTTCTGGCCCGGGTCGACACGCCCGAAGCAGCTTTTGCTCAAGCGTATGCGCATGTCCGTAACCGCGAATACCGCCCGGCGATCAAAGCCTATGAGGTCGCTCTTGAACGCCAGCCTGATTTCCCCGCGGCCGAGGAAAACCTGGAAATCACCCGTGCGATTTTGACATATGTCGAAGACGCCCGCGAAGCCGGCGACACTGGCGAAGAAACCGGCATCGGCGCGGATGACGTGGTGTTTGACAACGAAGACGCGCGCGGGGCCGATACCCAGATCCAGGCCCCGCAAGAGGATGCCGGCCCGCTGACGGCAGAGCAATGGATGTCCAGCATCGACACCGACATGGGCGATTTCCTGCGCAGCCGCTTCTTGCTGGAAAACGGGGGGCGCAAGTGAAGATGCGCTGGTTGTGGATCCTTGCCCCGCTGGCCCTGCTGGTGCCGCTGGCGGCGCGCGCGCAGGATGGTCCCCGCCTTGACGCCGAGATGCCCGAAGGCGAGGTGATCGTCGGCCAGCCGTTGACCTTGCGGGTGAAACTTCTGGTGCCCACATGGATGCCCAAACCGCCGGTCTGGCCGACGCTTGAGGTGCCGTCCCTGTTGGTGCGCCTGCCGGAACGGGCCAGCACGCCAATTTCCGAGACTATCGACGGTGAAACATGGTCCGGCATTTCGCGCGCCTATCGGCTGTATCCGCTTGAGGTTGGGGCCTATGAAATCCCCGGTCAGACGCTTGTCGTGACCTATGCCGATCCCGGCAAGCCCGATCCGATCATCACCGACCTGCCGCTGGAGGCGATCCGGTTCACCGCGGTTCTGCCCGCCGGTGCCGAGGGGCTGGACCCGGCCATCGTCGCCAGCGGCCTGACGCTGGAGCAACAGATTGACGGCG
>JGI24025J20009_10000238_pt1 | contig 42998 bp, 35 predicted proteins | sample Cruoilmetagenom3_FD_20009 | JGI IMG/M metagenome (IMG submission 20009)
CCCCGCCATATCCTGTTCGTCTGTGGCGGTAGCTTCAACGGCTTGGAGAAAATCGTCGAACGCAGGGTTCGTTCCTCATCGCTTGGTTTCGGCGGCAGCACCAGCCGAAAGCGCACTATCGATGAATTACTGCCACTTGTGGAACCGGACGACCTCATCAAGTATGGCCTGATTCCTGAGTTCGCAGGCCGGGTGCCTGTAATCGCCGCACTTCAAACCCTTTCCAGAAAGGCCTTGATTGAAATCCTAACCAAACCCAAAAACGCTTTGCTGAAGCAGTATGCCTATTATTTCGAGCAGGAAGGCATAAAACTGACCTTGACCCCTGAAGCTTTGGAAGCGGTGGCTGACCTAGCTATGAAGCGCAAGACCGGTGCCCGCGGACTGCGTTCGGTCCTGGAAAGGGCGATGCTCGATATCATGTTCGAGCTGCCTTCGCTGAAAAATGTCACCGAGTGCATCATCACCCCCGCTGTAATAGCTGAAGGTGTCCCTCCGGAATACCGCTCTGCAAAGGCAATCCGCCGGGCTCAATAGCCCGCTAGTCCTGCGGTTCGAATTCGGCTTTGGCCGCACCGCAGACCGGGCACACCCAACCATCAGGCAATTTCTCAAAAGGTGTGCCAGGCTTAACACCGGAATCCGGGTCACCTTTGTCCGGGTCATATACATACCCGCAGACAGAACAGACGTACTTCTTCATCTTCTTATCTCCTTTCTCAGTCTCACTGTTATCCTTCGCAATACTGGCCTTGTACCCGGGCGCATTCTTACCGGTCTTGCCGCCTTTTACCTGATGGTAATATGCATAAGTCAGCGGCTCACCCTTCTTCAGGTTCTCAGCCCTGACAACTTCACCGATGAAGACCGTATGACTGCTGCAGTCAATCGCCTTCTCTACTTCGACCTCAATGCTGGCCAGGGTGTGCTCGAGCACAACAGGACAGCCGGTTACACCGTCCCGGAATCTAACCTTATCAAACTTATCATAATCCCTGCCGGATCTGAAACCGAATATGCCGATGAGCTTCAAGGGTACATCCTTTGTCAGAACCTGAGCTGCGAAAAACCCGGTCTTCTTGATGAAATCATGGGTCAGGTTCTTTTTACTGACACTGACCGAAACCAGACATGGCTTGCTTGCAACCTGCACAACGGTATTGACAATACAACCGTTGCGCTTTCCCCGGTCGTGTGCGGTCAGGATATACAGCCCGTAAGTCAGGTATCTGAGTGCTTTCAGGTCAAGGCCGGTTGTGCTCATCTTAGCTTCTCTGCTATTTTCTCAGCCACCTGTCTGCCCAGGACTTTACATCTGGCCAGGGCCGTTTCGTCCGGCACATAGTTAACCTTCGCCGGCTCACCTACCAGTTCCACTTTCATCTGCTCCAGTTCCCTGACCAGTTGGTTCACCGATTCACCGCTCCATCCATACGAACCGAACGCCTGGCCCACAAGGTTCTTCGGTTTCAGGCCCCGGACATAGCACAATAAGTCAGCCACTGTCGGAAACATGTTATTGTTCAGCGTTGGGGACCCGACCAGAAAAGCACCTGCGTCGAGCAGTTCTGTCACCACTTCACTCCGGTCCGAGGAACCGAGCGGCATAACTTTGACCGTTGCCCCGCCTTCAACAAGCCCTTCACTGATGGCCCGTGCCATCAGCTCGGTGCTGTGCCACATCGTGTCAAAAGCAACAACCGCCTTCATAGTCGGCTTCTGCTTGGCCCATCCTCCATACCAGCCCAGAATGTCAAAATCCTTGCGCCAGACCGGTCCATGGTCCGGAGCAAGAACCTTAATGTCAATACCGACTTCCTTGACCGTTGCCAGCAACCTGGTGATTAGTGTCGAGTAAGGCAACAGGATATTGGCATAGTACTTTGCTGCCTCCTGTTTCAGGATGCTCGGCTCAATCTCATCGGCGAACCGTTCGCTTGACGCTAAGTGCATCCCGAACCCGTCCTGGGAAAAAAGCAGCTTATCCTCGGCCAGGTAGCTGACCATACTGTCCGGCCAGTGAAGCATCCTGGTTTCCCAGAAGCGGAGATTCAGGTTACCGAGGCTCAGTGACCCGCCGTTCTCGACCGCTTCAATCTCGACCCGGTCCAGGTGGTGCGCAGCCAGCGCCTTGTTCCCCATCTTCGAAGCAAACACTTTCTCCGGCTTGACCGCATCAATAACCGCGGGCAAAGAACCGGTGTGGTCCATCTCCGAGTGGTTCGACACGATGTAGTCAATCTTCTCCGGGTCAATAACCGACCTAATCCGGCCGAGCAGTTCGTCCAGAAAAGGGGCTTTGACTGTATCAATCAGGGTCACTTTGTCGGCAAGAATCAGATAAGCGTTGTAGGTAGTGCCACGGCTGGTGGTATAGCCGTGGAAATTCCTGATTCCCCAGTCAATCGCCCCGACCCAGTAAACGTGCTCGTTTACCCTGACCGCTTCAAAGTGCTTAGCTTTCACTTTCCTCTACCTGTCCTTTCCACAGACCGTGGATATTGCAGTACTCACGCGCAGTCACCTTCTCCGCATTGACATGAAACACCGCTTCCGGCGCTTCGCCCGAGTTCAGAAACTGCCGGTATGCCTTACCACCCGCCAGCAGTTCAATCCACTCGATGTAATGCCGGTCTTCCATCGGATGGGCAACACTACCGACCTTGACCTTGTAACCCTGGTTAAGCTTCTCAATCACCGGCACGTGCTTCTCCTGGACCGCATCGGTCGTGTTCTCGTCCTGGAGCTTCATCGGCTTACCGCAGCAGACCAGCGAACCAGCGCCGCTGTGCAGCACCTCAACGATATTACCGCACACTTCACACTTGTACACTTCCAGTTTCTTTGCCATACTTCACCTCTGTTTTCTTCTGCTTAAACAACCTGACAGCCTGTCTTGATTATTCCTGCCGGAGACAGTCGCCGCTACCAGTTCTCGCCCAGCAGCTCGAAATGGGCCTGGGGATGGGCACACGCCGGACAAACCTCAGGTGCCTCAGTGCCTTCGTGCAGGTACCCGCAATTCCGGCAGCGCCAGACAACCGGTTTGTCCCGCTTAAACACCTTGCCTTCGACCACGTTCTTGCGCAAATCAAGATAACGCTTCTCGTGCTGCTTCTCAGCCTTCGCAATCGAACGGAAGACATTGGCGATTTCGGGAAACCCTTCTTCGTCCGCAACTTTGGCAAATCCCGGGTACATCTCGGTCCACTCAAAATGCTCACCCCCGGCCGAAGCCTTGAGGTTCTCCTCGGTGGTGCCGATAACCCCAGCCGGAAAAGCCGCCTGAATCTCAACATCCCCACCTTCCAGAAACTTGAACAGCCGCTTGGCATGTTCTTTCTCCTGATTGGCGGTCTCCTCAAAGATGGCCGAAATCTGGACAAACCCTTCTTTGCGTGCCGTGCTTGCGAAATAGGTGTAACGGTTCCTGGCCTGAGACTCGCCGACGAAAGCGGTCAGCAGGTTCTTCTCGGTCTTGGTTCCTTTCAGGTTCATGGTTGGTTCCTCCTATAAGTTCACTTCCTGGCTGTTTTCCTCTTACAATGCTTGACTCCATGATAGGTTGTTTTCTTCCTTGACTTTGTTTCCATTCGGTCTAATCTTCCAGCATAAAGGAGCAAAGTCAATGTATGGCGTAATAATTTTCTTGCACTTACTGGTAGCAGTAGTTCTGGTTCTTGTCATCCTGATGCAGCAACCACGAAAGGGTGGAATGGCCTCGATTATGGGAGGCGGTGAGACTATCTTTGGCGGTGGCGGTGCGGCCCCTTTCATGACCAAAGTGACCGCAATTCTGGCGGCCATTTTCATGGCCACATCATCTGCGCTCGTTCTGCTCTCTAAGAAAAATGTCAGGCCTGCCGCTCGGACTCGCCCTGTGCCGACCCAGCCAGCCCCGAACATACCTGAACCGACAGAACCCAGCCCCTTAGGAAGATGATGTACGCAGTTGTCAAAGTCTCCGGATTTCAGTATATAGTCAGGGAAGGCGACACAATAACGGTTCCGCGCCTGGCGGCTGAACCCGGTTCCAAAGTCAACCTTAAAGAAGTCCTGTTCCTTCGTGCCAATGACAAGGTTGTAATCGGCCGCCCGAATGTCCCAAAAAGCTACATCGAAGCTGAAGTAATCGACCACCCGAGGACATCGAAAATAACTGTATTCAAGTTCCGCCGCCGTGAGAATTACCGCCGTAAAAAAGGACACCGGCAAGCGCTGACCCGCGTACGGATATCAAAAATTCTTTACGAAGAATAAAGCCAGCATACTGGCACATTAAAATAAGGAGGAAAAGATGCGGCCTGGAATTGGACTCGTAAGTCTGGCGGTCCTGCTTCTCTCGGTTCCTGGCGCTAAAGCCGACCTCTTGGAAAATGGCGACTTTTCCAACTGGTCAACTCCTACCCAGCCAACAGGCTGGACAGTTGAAGACACCAACAAAGCCAGGATTGAACAAAGTACAGACCCGGTGCGTTCGCCGGTCTATGCGGTAAAAATCACGCGAAAGGTCGCCGGCACAGGCAACAACAAAGGTATCAAACAACTGGTTCCGGTAAATCAAAACCAGGGCTATACCTTAACAGCCTGGTACTTTGATAATGACATAAACGCCGGCGGTGGCATCGGCATAACCTGGCGCGATGCCGACACCAATTACATCAGCTCCTCTGGTAATGCTTACACAGACTCGGGAATACATACCTGGCAGATACTGACCAAAGCTGATACATCACCACCGAATGCTGCATTCGCCGACATACTGCTGAGGGTATATGGTTTCAGCGGCAGCGATTCGCTCGGGGTCGTCTATGTTGACGACGCTGTTTTTATCGCAGGATGCGGCATAGCTGAATATAACCAATCATCAATCCATTCTTCTATCAGACTCTCAGTTGAACCAAACCCATTCCCTGGTTACGCAACCATTTTTCTTGAACTACCGCATCCGGTTCGTGTCAATCTCGATATTTACGACATAACCGGGATGAAATGCACCACCATTTACTCGGGAGAACTATCCCAGGCCCATAACACCTTTGTATGGAACGGCACCGGCAATTCCGGCCAATCGCTTCCCGCCGGGCTCTATTTCGCGGTCTTGAATCAGACCGGCAATACAACCGTCAGCAAGCTTGTTTTGCAGCGCTGAACGAAAATGGTAAGATTCATCTTACTGAGTGTATTGGTGCCGATTCTCATCTTTGCCCAGCCTCAGGGACGGATTCTTTGGTCTCGTCACGGCACCGACGGCAGTCCACTCTGGTACTACAACTTCAACGAAAGGGTATATGATGTCACCGGTGCTCCTGACCTGAATGGCGACGGCAATGCTGATGTCGTCGTCGGACTTCAGGACCAGGGACACGAACCTGACCACCTGTTCTGCTTCAGTGGACTACCACTGTCAGCAATTGACGCAAACCCGGCTTATCTCCCCAAAAATTCGCCAAGCCTCTTGACCTTTGACCCACTCAACCGCACTATTCTGATACAAACCCCGGCTGGCAGCAGCTACCGGCTAAGACTATTTGATGCCAGCGGCCGAATCGTCATTCCGGCGGTCACGGGTAAGAATCCAGACTGCAGGCCGGCTCAGGTAGCACTTGATAGTCACGGTTTTCTTCCCGCCGGTACCTACTTTGCAAATCTCGTGTTATCTNATGGCTACAGCAGTACTCTTAAACTGGTCCTTCCTACAAAAAACAAGTTATGAAAAAAGCAAAACAAACCTTGCAGGAGAAATGAAAAACAAACATCAAACCGCACTTGAGAATATAGAAAAGCTCGGTAAGAAAGTCGCTACCATGACTCAGGCCGAGCTTGCCAGGACTGTCGGTTGTTCCCGTGAACGCATCCGTCAGCTCGTGCCACGCATGAAAATTAAACCGGGCCGGCGTATCCGTGCCTGGCATCGGACCGTGTCCCGAAAAGTATGCGCCGAGATGGCGAAGTTCCATGACAAAGGGGAACCCCTCGCCGGTATCGGTAAGCATTACGGGGTAAGCGACTACCATGTCCGTGAAGCTATCCGCCTCGTGAGACCCAAGCTTGAACCGGCAGGCCGTATTCAACGGCTGCGCCGACTGGACGCCCTCCGCAAGCTGCTCAACAGAAGCCTGACTTTTGAACAGGCCTGCGACAAACTGGGTTTCAGTGCCTTACAACGTCGCCGCTACCGTAAACAACTGGGATTGCGTTGGGACGGTAAAAAGACAGTTCCTGCGAGGAAAAGAAAATAAAAGAATGGGCGATACAAGATTTGAACTTGTGACCTCTGGTATGTGAGACCAGCGCTCTAACCAACTGAGCTAATCGCCCACCCCTGATTTTATTCCGGCAGGATAGCAAGTCAACTGACTCATCAGTTTCTGGCCAAATCATCCAGAAATTGCACTCCGGTCTCCGAATGCGGAATACGACCTAGTTCATCGCGAACCTGCTTCAACTTCTCTTCCACGCTAAGTCTGGAATAAATCCGCTCAGCCTGCTCAAAACACAAGCGCGCCTGGTCGGATTCCCTCTCGGCCACGCACAACCTTCCGAGACCTAAAAGACAATCACCTTCCTTCTGGGCATCGTCTGCTTCCCGTGATAATTCAAGTGCCCGGACCAGATTCTGTCGGACCGAACGAAAACGCCCGGCGTGCATGTGCACTTCGGCAAGCGCGCACAAAGCCCAGGCCTCATCGGTTTTGGCACCGGCAGAATGAAGCTCGCGCAATCCATTTTCAATACTGCTCCTGCCACCATCAGCTTTTCCCTGGCCCTCCAGTGCGACGCCCAGATTAACCAAGTCGCGGCCAAGTTCGGTTTTGCTGGACAGTTTGCGACGGAGGTCTATGACGGTCTTCAATTCACTTACCGCAAGGTCATGACGATTCAATGCCAAGTAACTAAGCCCGACCGCAGAGTGCAGGGCCGCCTCTAGTTTCGGGTTATTCAAGCCGCGTATCCGCGACTTGTGCTTTTCGAGGAGTTCCAAAACCTCGGTATCTTTACCCTGACCACGCAGTGCCCTGGAAAGTTCAAATATGCCCGGTATCCCGGCATGAGCCGTACCGATATGGCGAGCAAGGGTCAATGCCTCTTTCAGACATTGCTCTGCCTTCAGAAACTCGTGCTGCTCCAATAGAACCTTTCCAAAAGCCACAAGGTGATTAACAAGATTCGTGGTGCTTTCGGTTTCCCTGTCAAGCTTGATAGCCTCTTCCAGCAAGGGCAGCGCGCGTTCAAAAGCACCCTGCGTTACGCAGCCGCTGGCTACCCCTTCAAGGTTACGCGCCTGGAGAACCCGGTCACCGATTCGGCGAGCAAGTTTGAGTGAATACTCGTAGTATTCCAGCGCAATACCCTGGTCGCCCAACCGCCTGTGCACCACCGCTAGCTTGTATAGCACGCGCGCCTGTCCATAGGGCTTGTGCACTTCACGATAAATCTTGAGCGCACGCTCAAACACATCAAGCGCCCGCTTCAAACTGTCCTGACTCAGATGAATATCACCAATTGCTGCAAGCCTTTCCGCTTCGGCCAAACGGTCACCAGACTGCCTGGCCAGATGCAATCCGTCTTCGTGAGCGGCCCGCGCCTGGTCCATATCACCTTGCCTAGCGAAGATATCGCCTATTGCCCCATATTGAGCGGCCATGCCTTTTTTGTCACCCGATTTCTCCATTAACCGCAAAGTATGACGACGGATTTCCAGGGCCCGATGAGTATCACCCAACTTCTCTATTACTTCAGCCAATCGTGTCAGCGAATTGGTCTGTTCATGAACCTCGCCCAGAATGCGCCACAGCTCACTGCTGGCTGCAAAATGGAACCTGGCCTGACGATACTGTCTCTCACCTTCCTCAAGACTGCCCAAAGCAAACAAACAGCTTGCCTTACCGGCCCTGTTACCCTGCTTTGAAGCCGCCTTCAAAGCAGTAACCATTATAGTCCGAGCTTCCTCTGCACGGCCTCGCAAAATATGACAACAGCCACACAGAAAATCCAGGGCTACTGCTTCGCTTCCATCTGCACTTTTTCGCGCACCACCCCAATTGTTCAGTGCCCGGTCCCAGTTTGCGCGCGCCGCATCGTGCAAACCAGCACTGAACAGTCTGGCGACAGCCTTATCACTCGTAAAAACCAAACCGTCAAGGTAAACAGTTCCCACTCGGTATCGCATGGTCCGCAATTGGTCCAGTGCTTCACGACTGGCGGTCCTTTCCAATTTGGTCAGTCTGGACTCGAACCGGACAATCCGACGCTGAGCTGCCGCCCGGCTGACAAAAAATACTATCAGTGTAGTCAGTGCACAAACTGCCAGGCATAAACCTATTGTTAACATTACTGTCATTTTTGCCTCAGACTATATCGAACATCTTTGTCAAAATGTCCGCTATGTCAAGATGAAAAAATAAGCCATCTCAAGCGCTAGTGCTGCACCACGAGTTTACTCGTAGTCGCAAATCTGTCCGTATCAAGTCGCACGAGATAAACACCAACACTCAGAGTCTGCAAATCGAGATTCGCCGCACCATTGCGAGCCGCCATTATCATCTGCCTCTGCACCACACGACCTGCTACATCAAAGACGCTCAAGCTCACCGGCCCGGCATCGGGCAGGCTGTACCGCAGGGTCGCACCCGTTCTCATCCTTAGGTACATAAGCAAGCCTCTTCCAACTATCCTTCACCGGGTTATAGCAGTAGAACTCGTAGGTCTTGTAACCCTTGGTAGCGTAAATCATACCGGTGGTATCGATTGCCATCCAGGCACCACGCTTTACAGGCCTTGTGCCCAAAGGTATCGAAGCAACCTCATGCCAGCCACTCAGAATCGGGCCGTGGACNATGCAGTTTCCATAGGCAGTATCGTTACTTAAGTCCGGGTCTCCGCTGAAATTGACAATCGCCTGCAGGCCAAAGTCGCCTTCGGTCGCTGTCCATTTATTGAAAATAATGGTATCGGTTTCCCCGGGCAGCAGTTCGGGTATCACCTGTACAACATTGTAAACAGTACTAATCCTGAAGACAACCGGAACATTGGATGCGCCCGTTGTGGAACTCAGATTCTTTACAACGGCGACAGGTGAAACCGTATCACCAGGGACAAGAGATGAAGGTGGAGCGAGGATTTCCAGGGCTGTAATATCAACTATCGGGATAATATCCTCTTCTGTTCCGGCAGGCAGATAACCTGCGCCGTTTCTGCAAACCGACCACGCTCCAGCGCTGGCTATTGTTAACCCAGCAATCAGCACCAGGGCGACCGATACTGCTGTTTTGTTCTGTCGCATCTAGCCTCCTTAAATATGCTTTGTATAACTCTGTTATCTGATGCAACCCAGTCAAATTCAGTACAGAACAGTGCAACTACCTGTCAATGAACAGACTTCCTTGACACCAGGCACAGAACACAGACAATAATCGTGATGCAACGGCTCTTGCAAGTTATCGTAATATCCTACCTTGTATTCAATTGCTGCGGGTATTCAGCCCGTTCGCTCTTACCTCCGCACTTGCATACTGTGGCCGTGCCACCGGTGGAAAATTCAACCATGCAGCCAGGACTGGATGATGAACTGACTGAACTGCTTATTACCGCATTTAATAAAGACAGAAATCTGCGGGTAACTACGCTTGACAATTCTGACCTGGTAGTCTTGGTAAACATCACAACCTATTCCCGCACTGCCACAGCCTACGACGAGAAACAGACCATTTCCACTTACGACATAGCCATATCCGCGCGGGTTGAAGCAGAGGACAGAATCCGGGACGAAACATTCTTCAAGGGCATGGTATCAGAGCGTATCAATTATGACCCGGACTCGGAAACCGAGGAACAAGCAGCAGCAAGGGTCCTGGAAAATCTTGCTCGTGAAATCGTCCGCCGCATCATAACAACATGGTAGTAGAACTCGTCATCAACCGCATCGTGGCTGGGGGTAATGGACTTGCCACCCTTGACGGGCTTAAGGTCTTTGTACCATTCTCGGCTCCGCAGGAAAAGGTTCGGGCCCGGCTGGTCAACCGCAAACACGACTATGCTGTTGCCGAAATTGAGGAGGTTCTCGAACCATCACCCATCAGGGTCAAACCGCACTGTCCGTGGTTTGGCAGGTGCGGTGGTTGTCAGCTACAGCATATCAGTTATGAAGGCCAACTCGTAGTAAAGAAGCTTATTGTCAATGATGCACTCCAGCACTTAGGCCACATCTTTGTGCCGGTCAGCAATATCACTGTTGAACCTGAACAATGGCACTATCGGAACAAAACCCAGTATCCGGTCAGATTCAACAACGGCCTGAAGCTCGGTTTCTTCAGGCAGGGTTCACATGACCTGCTCGATATCCCGGTTTGCTTCCTTCATCCAGAATCCTTCGACCGTCTGCGCAAAGCGGCATTGAACGCAATCACCGCAACCAGAGAAAAACCATATGACGAGAACCGGCACAAAGGTAATATCCGTCATCTCGTCCTACGGAAATCCGAATCCAATGACCAAACCCTGGTCATAGTGGTAACCAGAACCGGTTCCCTGAATCCTACCTTAGTCAAGCGACTTGCTGAACAACCCGGGGTGGTCGGGGTTATCCAGACCACAAATCCAGACAGGACCAACCGGATTCTTGGAAAAAGGAAAAAGACATTAACCGGTCTGGACTACATCTTCTATCATGTTCTCGGCAAGAGCTTTCGGGTATCAATGCAATCCTTCTTCCAGGTGAATACCTATCAGGCTGCCAAGCTGTGCCGAAAAGTCCTGAAGCAAGTCGCTCCGAACGGTGACGAAACAGTGCTCGACCTTTTCAGCGGCGTGGGCATGATTTCACTCATTCTTGCCGATTTCGTTAAAAGCGTCACCGGTATAGAAATAGAGCCAGCCGCGGTTGCCGATGCCGTGTTCAACGCCGAGCAAAATGGCGCTGACAATCTCCGATTCATTACCGGCGATGTCGCAGCAGTAATAGATAGCATCGAAAAAGCGGATATAGTAGTCCTTGACCCACCCCGCAAAGGCTGCCAGGCCAGAATCCTCAAAAGTATCACCGAACTCAAACCGAAAAAGATTGTTTATGTATCCTGTAACCCAGCAACCCTTGCCCGGGACCTGAAGCTCCTGGACGCAATGGGCTACCAGACCAGCGCGGTAGAACCGGTAGATATGTTCCCTCAGACATCTCATGTAGAAGCAATTACCCTGATTGTACCCCAAAAATAAAAGGGAATGGAATTCACTGGCCGCATCATCCAAAGCCCTGATGCCGAACCGTTCTATGGCCGGTTGGTTCTGAAGAACGGCAGAATTACCGAATTGGTCAAGCTCAGAGGCAAACCTGGGCCCGGCACCTTGTTTATTGCACCAGGATTTATCGATGCCCATACCCATCCACTCGAACTGGGTCTGCAGCAGCTCTTTGTCAACCTGGAAAAAGTGAAGTCGGTTGACGAACTCCTGACCGCACTTTCGGCCCGAACCGAAGCAATGCGGGAATCAGGAATACTCTTGGGTTTCAACCTGGACCCGGAAAATCTGGCCGAATCCCGTTACCCGAATCGCTGCGAACTCGACCGCGTCACCCAAAAAATCCCGACGCTGGTATACCGTGTTGACGGCCACTCGGCCTGCGCGAATTCTGCAGGTCTCGAACTCGCATTCGGACACCAAATCGGAAAGGAAAACTCCGGAATTCTGTTCGGCCAAGCATATGAGCAGGCATCACAGGTATTCAAACGAAAACTTGGCCCAGAAACCATCATGGCAGCACTGGAAAGTGCGGCTGACATCGCTGCATCCAATGGTGTTACCACGCTTGCAGCCCTTGTCGGCACCAACGACACGAAAGAACAGAAATGGCAGATTCTGCTCGATGCCCTGTCCGGACTAAAAATAAGGACCGTCCCTTTCATGCAGACACGAAACCCGGAACTGGCCTGTCGTTTCGGGCTTCCACGGGTAGGCGGGTGCGTGCTTGTGGACGGTTCTTTCGGTTCCCATACCGCAGCCCTCACCAGGAATTATCATGATTCACCCAACAACCGTGGCCTCTGCTATTTCTCGGACAAAGAATTACTGGCGTTTCTGAAACAAGCAAATGAACTTCAGTTGCAGACCGCACTTCATGCCATCGGGGACCGGGCAATCGAACAGCTCGTCCGGTGTCATGAAAGCCTGGCATGTCCTGGAAAGAAAAATCCCTTGCGCCACCGTATTGAACATACTGAACTGCTGGATGCCAGCTTGATTGAACGCATAGCAAACCTCGGGCTTATTCTTTGCGTCCAGCCTGCATTTGAGGCCCGCTGGGGCGGACCGAACCGTCTCTATGCCAAAAGACTTGGCAACCGGTGGCGCAAAACAAACCCTTACCGTTCTCTGCTCAATGCCGGTATCTTGCTAGCCGGTGGCTCTGATGCACCGATTACCCCGATAGACCCGTTCGGAGGCATCTGGGCCGCAATCAAACACCCGAACAAACAACAGGAAATCACCGGCCAGGAAGCATTCGCAATGTTCACAACCGCGGCCGCATACTCGCTCGGCCTGGAGCTCACGATTGGTCGGCTTGAGCCGGGTTACCAGGCCGATTTCGTATTGCTGACAAAAGACCCCAGGTTTGAAAGTGACAGCCGGTTGATTGCCACTTATCGGGCCGGAAACTGCCTGTATCAGGACAAGAAACAAAAGAAGTTTTCTACCTGACATGCCCGCAAAAAACAAGGAACTTGCCAGCATATTCACGCAGATAGCCGATGCCATAGAACTGAAAGGGGAAACAGGATTCAAAGTCCTCGCTTATCGCCGCGCTGCCCGTGCGCTCGTTGACTCGGCAGAGGATGTCGTAAACCTGGACAAAGAGAGCCGGCTTGAGTCAATAACCGGAATCGGTTCTGGAATCGCACGCAAGATTCATGAGTATCTTGCTACCGGCAGAATGAAAAAACATCAGGAGGCTATCTCCGGACTGCCGGAAGGGCTCTTTGCCATGCTCGAACTTCAGGGCCTGGGTCCCAGAACAGTCCGGCTCCTGTACGAAAAACTGAAAGTCAACAATCTGGAAGACCTGAAGCGCACTATTGCGGATGGGTCGGCTGCATCCCTGCCCGGAATGGGTGTAAGAAAAGTTTCCAACATCCTCAAGTCAATACAACTCAGTGAAAAGTCGGGTAAGAGAATGTTCCTGAATGAAGCGGCCGAACTTGCCGAAAGCGTAATCCACCGTCTGAAGAACGACCCGAATATCAGCAACATAACCGCGGCCGGCTCACTACGCCGGGGTAAGGAAACGGTCGGAGATATCGATATTCTGACTACGGGCAAAAACCCGAAAGAGATTGTCAAAAACTTTACTTCTCATCCATCGGTCAGGCAAATCCTTGCTGCTGGCACAACAAAGGCATCGGTCCTTTTTGAAACCAGAACCGGCTTGCGACAGGTTGACCTCAGAATAATCGATGCATCCTCCTATGGTGCTGCGCTCCAGTATTTCACCGGTTCCAAGGGCCATAATATCGCACTGCGTTCCCTAGCCCAGAAAAAAGGACTCAAAATCTCAGAATACGGTGTTTTCCGAGGCAAAAAAAGGGTCGCCGGGAAGACCGAAAAGGCGGTCTATACCTGTGTAAATCTTCCGTATATCGAACCGGAGCTGCGCGAGGACCGGGGTGAAATCGAAGCGGCAGCCAAAGGCAAACTGCCACGACTGGTGGAGTTAAAAAACATCAAATCCGACCTTCACATGCATACCCGGCAATCAGACGGTAAGAACTCTGTTGAAGAAATGGTAGCCGCTTGTCAGAAACTTCACTACACCCACATCGCGATTACCGAACATTCGGTTTCGGCCGGCTATGCCGGCGGCCTGACTGCGGACGAACTCATGCGCCACTGCGACCGGGTAGACAGATTCAATGCCCATTCAAAAGGCTTCAAAATACTCAAAGCGACCGAAGTAGATATCACAACATCGGGGAAGCTCGACTATCCGGACAAAATCCTTGCCAGACTTGACCTCGTTGTGGCATCAATCCATCAGGGTTTCAAGAAAAATGTCACCGAAAGGGTATGTGCAGCACTAAAAAACCCGCTTGTCCATATCATCGCCCATCCCACCGGCCGGCTCATCGGCAAGCGTGAAGGATACGACATCGACCTGGACAAAGTGATTGAAACCGCTGCCCGCTTCCGTAAAATTCTTGAGATAAACGCTTACTACGGCCGGCTCGACCTGAACGACATCTGGGCACGCAAAGCAAAACAGGCCAATGTCAAACTATCCATAAACACTGACGCCCATGCGGTGAAGAACCTGGACTGGATGAAATACGGTATCCTCGTCGCACGCCGGGCATGGCTTACCAGAAACGATGTCATCAACTACCTTTCAACCTCCAAACTGCTCAAATTTCTGAAGACCGGCATCTAGTTATTCGGAATCCTTGATTTGTGCTGCCAGCCATCGGCACCCAGCAAGAAGCTCTTTGCGACTACCGGGTCCGTGTTCACCAGAGGTGGTTTTCAGCTCGGTAACCAGTCCTTCCATATTAAACCGCCAGAGCATCATTTCGTTCTCAGCCCGGTTCCAGTCATGGGTTCTTGTCACAAGATAAGCGAAATGGTTACCCAGAGTTTCCCAGACAGCGAACGGCAGCGCACCACGGTGCGCGCAAACCGCGACCACACCCCTCACAATGTCCGGGTGAAGAAACATCGAAGCCAGCGCCTGCACACCCTGGCCCGATAATCCGAAAACAAAAATCCGGCTTGAATCAACCGGATACCGCCTAATCAATTTCCCTATCGTCTTTACGACATCAGCATCATTAAGCAACATATTTCGATGATTGCGACTCGCATGGCAGGAAGCAAGAATCCAGCCGAGCGAATCTCCGACCAGCCGGAACGAATCCAGGGTTGCGGGACGAGCGCCGTTGCAGTGAAGAATCAGCATGGCTGGAAAACTGCCCCTTCGGGTCGAAACCGGCACATAAAAGCAGTCCGTATCAGAATCACACGAAACCCGACTCTCCTGGCTGAGCGTTACCGAAAAAACGGCCAGAGCCACACCGAAAATAAATCCCTTATTGCCGAACATTGAATATCAATATTACAGCTACCGCTCCGAATACGATATCGGGCAACCATGCGGCAAGCGCTGGACTTATCATATGGGAAGTGCCGTAAGCACGGCTTGTCTGGATTGCGCCCCAGTATAAAAAGGAAACCAGCAATCCGAGCCCAAGCCCGAACATCACTCCGCCTCGCCGCAACTGTATTGAGAGCGGCAGGCCCAAAAGCACTACCAGAAAACCGACAAGCGAATAGGAAAACCTGTAGTGGTATTCAACTTCTTCTTTGGCCACATCCTTACCTGCCCGTCTCATCCGTTCAATAGACTGCCTCAAGGCCAGAGTCGATGTTTCGCACACCGGTCTCGGGCTCTGCACAAAGTCGGTCGGCGTTTCGGTAATATCCTTCATGACAAGGGTATCATAGCGGACGAGTTTTTCTATCCCGTCGATTCCAAACACGCGCACCGTAACATCGTGCCCGACCCAAGAGCTGTCTTGATAAAATGCTTCCCGACCGTCTATCCGGCGTCTCAATTTCCTGTTCGGCCCCAGTTCCTCCACACTGAAATTGTGCATCACACCGCTCGACTTGAACTCCTTGATAAAAAACACCCTTCCGCCTTCGCCAACAAAATGGACATCGCCCCGCTTCTGCGCCTCAGGAACAGCACGCTTCTCTATAGTATACTTTCGCAGGTCACTCAGCCGGGCATTGCAAGGAATAGCCACGAACTCGTTGCCGACAAGATAAACAAACACGGTAACCAGACCCAGTGCGATTGCCGGTACAAAAAGCCGGACCGCTGATATCCCGGCGCTTTCAAGTGCGTGGAGCTCCAGGTATCGTGTAAGCTGACCATAGACTAGGAAAACCGCCAGCAGCAGGCTGACAGGATAGAGCAAAACAACTGCCGACGGCAGACTGTAAACATAGTAAAGCAGAATATTGAAGAAACTCACCTTTCTTGTTGTAAAGTAATTCAACTCTTCGAACAGGTCTATAAGCAGGTAGATAACGACCACTGACAACAGGGCCAGAAACGCGAACTTCACCATTTCTTTCAGAATATGCCGGTCGACTATTTTCATCGTTTTGACCACCGCCAGACAACCGGCTGCTCAAAAAAGGCACGGCCGAGCATTTCCACAACCGGCACCACCAGGAGAATATTTGGCAACCACATCCCGACAAACGGTGACAGCCGGCCTGAATTTGCCAGGTTCTGGCCGCTAAGAAGCAATATATAATAAATTGCAAAGAACACCAGCCCGATGATGAACCCGGTGCCGATACCGCCCCGGTGCAAAAGAATCCCCAAAGGAGCGCCGAACAGCAGGAAAAAGAAACACGAAAACGCCAGGGACAACTTCTTTTGAAATTCAACCTGATACCTTGCAGCTTCAAGTCTCTTATAGCGCAGCCGTGTCTGAAGCTCATCCAGCCTCAACCTGCCCGCTTCGCTTCCGGAATTCGTGTGCGTCTCCCCGACCTTCTGCGTAATCCCCCCAATTTCTTTGTGCAAATGACCGATTTTGCCCAACAGTTGAGGCAGCATCATTTCCTGGCTACTCCGGTACTTACGGTCCCGTCGAATCAGGTCTGTGTTCATCTCGATATTTATTACATGGCGCTTGAATGAAAGCCGGCGATATGTATCATTCTCCTTGAGTTCGTGCATTTCACCGTTATAAAGGGTAAGAATCATATACCGGTCATCCGGTGTATATGAAATCTCGCCCTCGGGCGCAGTGATAAAACCTGGTGGCTGCTTTCTCTTCTTGCGCTCAAAAATGGCAACATCCTTTATTCTTGCTCGCCGTTCATCAATCGAGCCGATGTAAATCCTGTAATTAGCAAAATCGGTCATAAAAACCCCTTCACGCACGCGCATCGCTGGTTTCTTGCGCGCCACATCGGTAAGAAGGTTACGGACCCGGTGCTGAGCCTCAGGGACAATGAAACTGTTGAACCCAACCATAATAAACATCAAGAACACACTCGCTATTACAGTCGGAACAAAAACTCTTGCCATCGGAATCCCGGCCGCACGAATCGCCCCAACCTCATTATCCTCNGACATCCTACCGAAAGTAACCACCCCGGCAATCAGACTGCCCAGTGGTNCGGCTACGCTGATTACGAAAGGCAAAGACAGAAGCATAACTTCGTATACCACCACCGGCGCCACCCCTTTACGCACCAGCAGGTCGGCCAGAAGGAACAGCCTGTCCATCAACAGAACAAAAGCCATAATAACAATCGCAAGGAAAAAGGGCGGGAAAAACTGCCTCAGCGAATGCCGCTGGAGAATCGTCACTGGCAAATGATACCTGTTGACTTCCTTGAGTCAACGCAGACCATGGGACTTCTCCTGCATGGCCAACAGTGCCGTGATTGACACCGGTTCAACTCAGGCTAGATTGAGAACCGAGATTGACTGAAGAATCCAACAAAACCGATGCATTTATTGCCTCAGGCATGGGCCTGCTTGTGCTGTCAGGCTATCTTATCTGCCTTTGCCACCTAATCGGGCCCGGTGATTCTGCCGAGCTCACCCTGGCCGCACTCAAACTCGGGATTGCCCATCCGCCCGGCTACCCGCTCTTCACCTGGCTTGGCAGGATTGCAACATTTATCCCCCTGAGTGAACCGGCCTTTGCCACAAATCTCCTGACCGCACTCATCGGCGCAGCAGCGATTTCTTTTCTGTATCTCGCCGCACGAATATCACCGATTTCCCGAATCGGCTCAATTGTAACATCCCTTTGCTTCGGATTCTCAGCAACATTCTGGCAAAATGCAACCAGCCATGAGGTTTATACCCTGACCATGCTCTTCCTGGCCCTACTCATATTCTTTTGCATACAGTCCGGTTCTGGCCGGCCAAAAATGGCAATCGCAGCGGCATTTGTTCTGGGTCTTGCCACAAGCCACCAGCCAACCGCTCTCTTCTGGCTTCCAGGACTGGCATTACTTTCCTTCTCCAGACAGAGAAAACCCGGATTAAACCTGATACTCCCTTGCATCCTGCTGTTCCTTCTTGGATTCTCTGCCAGCCTGGGCACACTGATTCGAGCAACCGCCAGGCCTGAAATCAACTGGGGTAATCCGGTCAACCTGTCTGGTTTCTTCAGGCATATCACTGGCGCTCAATACAACAGCCTGTCATTCGGTGTAAGCAAAGCAACTGCTCGAACACACCTGTTCGGGTTCCCGCTGCTCTGTGTTTCTGAACTGGGTATACCATCGGTACTATTGAGCCTTACTGGTATAGCGACGCTGTTCAGAAGGAATCGTTCCAGTTTAATCGGTTTCCTGCTTATTCTTGCCACAGCATTGTTCGGGATATGCTACAATGTGCCGGATTACAAACCTCATCTTCTGGCATCGTTCATGGCAGTTGCATTTCTGGCCGGAGCCGGGACTGATTTCATAATAAACAAGTCCCGAAAATACTGGAAACTGACAGCCCTGTTTCTTATTATTCTTGGCCCAGGTTTTACCATATTAAACAATCTCCGCCTGAATCTTGAAAACAGAACCACAATCGTCCATGACCTAGGTATTAACCTGCTTGCCTCTTTGCCTGCCCACGCCGCATTCATTTACGGGTCTGATGTTACTGGCAATGCAGTCCAGTTCCTCCAGGCAAATGAAAATACAAAACCGGATGTCTTTCTCATATCCGCGGAAATGCTCTTCTCTTCTACATACTGGAAAACACTGAGACAGAAAATCCCGCTTCCTGACTTCGAAACGGCCCTCCTCCGGGCCGGAAACAGGCCGAAAGAACAGCGCAAACAACGCTTGGTATCGGTTCTGGCAGAACACCTGATTATTTTGCGGCCAGTTTATCTCGGCACCGGTCTGCTCACACCGGAATTCTTCCAGGGCCCGCTTGTAGAAAAATTCCAACTGGTTCCGCTCGGCATTGTCAACTGGCTCTTGCCCAAACAGGAAACAACAATTCCCAAAGACACAATCCTGCACAAGAACCAGGAAGTCTGGAATTCATACAAGCTCAAGTCGCTCAGACGCACATACCGACTTCCAGAATTCCAGAACATCCAGCTCATCTATGCGAGCAGCCGCAACAACCTCGGAATGTTCTGTCTGGAGCAAGGCTGGCACAAGGAGGCACTTAAGAACCTAAATGCATCCCTGTCCATACCTGCACCCGAACAGTTCAAGGCGGTCGTGCGCCAGAACCGGCAGAGGGCGATTTCACATTGACTACCGTTCAGATATGCGGAACGATTATTTAAGGATGCCTTGCTTCAACTTACCGGATTGACTGATACCAGCGGAGCACAGCCTGAGCCTCTTTGTTTCGCGTCCTGGCACGCAATGCCTGAATACGCCGCTGCGCAAAAAACCCGTAATGCTCCAGATTGGCCTGGGTGCGCATATCCGACCTCGGGCTCGGCCGCACCTTGAGTTTGGAATAGTCAAACTCCGGCACGATAGTATCAGTCCGGACCTGGAATAGAATCCCTACCGGCACCCACCGATAAGAACGAAACATCTGCTTTGCGTCCGGGCTCGCATCCCATGCAAATGTTGTATATGCGGGCCGGTCCGGATTATTGACAGCAAAACTCTCAAGCAATCTTATAAAAGCATGTTGTATCCCGACCTGGTCATGCAGACGACCGTGCTCGAATCGGTCGAGAAATCCAAGATAGCGCTCAAGCTCAGACCTGGAATTCTTAATCAGCCATGGATACTCCTCAGCAAGATAATTGAAATACCAGGAACGGCGGACCAACTCTTTATCAATGATGCACACATCCGGCCTCACATACTCAACATGCTGAAGATAGAAAACCGGTGCGTGCAAATCCCACCAGTCGGTCATGATAATGGCATTCTTTTCAGCCGAAGCCAGGGTATTCATTGCTTGATCATATGCCACATAATCGCCTCTTCTGCTCGCACCGGAGAAATTAAAGACCAGTGCCAGGACACCGGGCACCCACAAGAGATGCCGCCACCTGCCGACACGCCGGGCAATACCGTCCAGCCCGACTGCGCAGAAGACGGCCAGAGCCAGAATACCGGGNATATAATATGCCTCAATATCCGGAATGCTGTAGTTGATTGCGTAAAGAAAAGANAGCAATGCAGTCACACCAAGACCGATCGCCANGTTGCGCCTGAGCCTGAAAAGCCGGAAAGCACCATAGAATACTACCGGCACCANGACATAAACAAAGCTGCGTGCAAGAAGNAGTAGTCCTTTGCCCGCATTCTCCATGACCTCTNAGAAAGGCAGGGAAAACATCCAGACCTGATACTGCTTTCCTGTTACATGCCAGAAGAATCGCTCGAGGTTCACGGGATTNCCCCAGGCAAGAAGCGGCCCGGCCCTTGCCCTGAGCACAAGAAACAGATAAGGCGAAAGCCCGAGCATAAACAAAAGAACCATCGCAGGAACCCTTCTGCGCACATACTTTCCCTCTTCCAGAACCAGAGCCAGACCTGCACCCAGGATAACGCTCACAGCAGACATATGATTAGTGAGCACCAGACCTGCAGCATATCCGAAAAGAAGCAGATAGCGCCTTGCTACTGTAATCCAGACCAGAACCGCAAGCACCAGAGTGAATGCATAAACCTCAACATCAACACTCACTGACCATACCGTATGGGAAAATGCAAGAACCAATGCAGTGCCGAACCCCGCGGCCATTCCAACACCCATAAATCTCAGCAGCAGAAAAAACAGTCCGATTCCTGCTGCTCCAAACACCGCACTCAAACCTGCCGTCCTGTTCGCTACACTCCCTACAGGAACGATGCTTGAAAGATGCCCGATAATAGTATATAAAGGATAACCGGTCGGGTGCAGAATATTCAGGAAATAACAGCCTGTAGCCAGCTCACCCGAATCAATCAAACCTACAGTCGGTGCCATTGTATACAAATACACCGCAAGCACAAAAGGGAAAAGAAGCCAATAACCACGGCTCACAACCTTCAGAATACGACCATAAGATATGGTGTCAAACAAGGATGCCGCTACGCGGCAGACTTCTATGAAAGGAGTCTTCCTTTCCGACTGGGTTCGGGCTCAGCGCCGTCCTCGGATGATTTCCTGACAGACCCAGGCAGTTCGGCTTACGCTTGACAATGTCCGAGTGAACCCTAAAATTTAATAGGCGTAAATATAGGAGGTTATATAAAGAGTTTATTTGTATTTTTCACCATCGGGGCTGTGCTGATGCTTGCCAGCCCGGTTCCGGGCCACAACCTTCGGATTGATGCCCGTGAAATCCCGCTTGTGATTGACACCTATGGCCGGTTCCAGCAGAACACAAGCCTTTTCATGTGGACTCCGTTCGATTCGACAAAACAGGTCTGGGACCTAACAAACTATCCTGCAGGGCTCTGGACAAAAGTAGGGCTGCGCGATTATACAGAAGGCCGCCCCCCGGCTCCCGACTCAATGGAAGACGACCCGCCCGACCCGGATATCTGCGAAATGGACACCTTGGGTGACAACTCTGAGCAATGGGTTTACTTGTATAAGACCGACTTCGGACTCTACACCGATGGCATTGGCTTCTCCCAGCAGACCTCCCGTTTCATCGGCAACTACCGGCCTGACGGCGTAACTTATACTACCCCGATGTATTATGGTGCCGGCTGGATGAGCGCAATTTCCTGGCAGTATGAAATCATCCCTGGTATCCCGTATGTCGCCAATGAACAGCATATCAAACATATTGTAGCCAAAGGCAAAGTCAAAGTCCCGATGTCAGGCGATTACTACTGGCCCTGCCTTGTCATCAAAGACCATATGTCATATTCAGACAATATGAGCAGGAGTGACTCCCGCTGGATATATGAATGGGTCGTGCCCGGACATTTCCTCGGGGCCAATGGTGTGGCCGCGGCCATGAGCCAGAACGGTGCTTCCCCGGACTTCATCAATGTTGACAAAATGTTCAAAATCTTCCAGGCCGATATCCCGGACTGGGACATCATCCCNCCGGAATTCTCCGATACCCGACAGTGGCCTGACACCAATTATGCCGGGCCTTATGTAGTCTGGTCAAATATCACCGACNACGATGCGGTCGGTGCTGAATCGCTATTCTACCGGGTTGANCAGGATACCTGGCTTTCGGTCGGCCCGGACTCGTCANACAGCTCCACATACTATTTTACAATCCCCCAAGTAACAATACCGGCGCAAATAGACTACTATATTTGGGCCGAGGATGAGTTCTGTGTAGACGAAGATATTGACTTCTGGACAACCTGGCCGGTCTGCTCGCCTGAAAGCACAATGATAACATTCCGCATCACCAGTTCGGGCATGAACAGCAGAACAGAACCTGCACCTGAAAAACCATTAAGCGTTTATCCAAACCCGTTTAAGCGCATGACAAAATTCACCCTTTCCCATCCAGGCACCGACCACGCCACAGTTAGAATTTTCTCCTGCACCGGACAACTGGTCCGTATCCTTACCCTTGAACCCTTGAACCTTGGAACCCTTGATGCCGTTTGGGACGGCTGTGACCAGAACGGCATAAAGCTTCCTGCGGCAGCGTATATGTTCCGCGTTCAAGCCCCGGGATATACTGAAACCGGCAAGCTACTGTTCAAACATTAGAACAAGAAACATGGAACTGAAACAAATCAAACTGGAAAAGCCCGAAGACACAAACCTGATTCTTGGCCAGACCCATTTCATCAAATCAGTCGAAGACATCTATGAAGCGATGGTGAATGCAGTTCCCGGTATCAAATTCGGCCTTGCATTCTGCGAAGCATCGGGCCCCTGCCTTATCCGCCGGACCGGCAATGACAAAGGGCTTGAGCAACTCGCAACAAAAAATGCCCAGGCACTCGGCGCAGGACACAGCTTTATTATCATCATGCGCAACGCCTTTCCGGTAAATGTCCTGCCCCGGCTCAAAATGGTCCCGGAAATATGCAATATCTTCTGTGCCAGTTCCAACCCGGTCACAGTAATTATTGCCGAGAACGAAACCGGCCGCGGCATCCTGGGCGTGATTGACGGTGAAAAACCCAAAGGTATCGAGGCCGAAAAAGACCAGGAAAACCGCAAAGCATTCCTGCGCAAAATCGGATACAAACAATAATTCTTTCCTCCCTATGATGCCGGGCACCGAGGATGCCCGAGTCTAGTTGAAATTTGAGATGGCGGTTCCTCAGCACGGCGCTCGGCATGGGTCGCACCGGTAGGCTTCTGGGATTTGAGTAACTTACTTCATAGACAAGCCTGCTCCATATCATGGTCGCACTTTGAGTGCGCAGGTATTATCGCTGCAAGCAGTTATGGTTTTGGCCTGTTATGCGAATCAGACAGAACCGAAGGAGCAGGCATGGACATTGCAGGATAACCAAAGGTTAAGCCCATTTTTAATGATGGATATTGAACAAGGTGTGCAGCTTCCAAAGAGCTTGGGTAAGGTATCTGGTAGTATCACAATTCCCCGACCATTTCCCCAGATTTCGGGAAGTCTTTGGGCTGGTCTGACCCGGCTGCAGAAAAGGGTTGACCAGCATATCAGAATTACCGGACGCAAGAGGGATATTTTCTTTGTCATCGGAGACGGGGCAGTAACGGTTCTGGCAACATCGCTCATCTGCCGGCTTGCAGTAAACGGTTTCTTACTGACCAATGCCCTGATTCTGTCTGGAATCGCCAGTCTGCTTGTTCTGCTGACCAATCTGTTATTCGGCAATTATCGCCTGGCCTGGGTAACATTCTCACTTTCCGACCTGAGAAGGTTATTCGGTGCGGTGGCGTTTGTAACCATAACCTTGATCCTGCTTGACCAAACCCATGTGCTTGCAGCCTTTTCCCCGCCCAATCCGCTCCTTTGGGGAATGACGCTATTCTTTGCGCTTGCCACTTTCAGGGGCAGTAAGAGGTTACTTATGGAGCCTGTGGTCAACAGAGCCCAGGGCAAAAGAACCCTGATTGTAATGTCTTCCAAACATGCGTATTTCCTGCCCAATGTGCTGCGCCGTTTCAAGAGCTTTAATTATCATATCGCCGGCATTGTTGACCCGGACACTGGCAGGGTTGGCAATTACGAGCAAGGCATTCAGGTCCTGGGCACAACCGACGACATCAAGGCCATAATCGAAAAGTATAAGATTGAAGTAGTAATCGTGATGCTGGAAAACAATCCCGGATTCAACCTCGGCGATTTCTATACACGGCTTCAGCATATCGCGGTCGAGGTAAAAACGATGCCATCACTTGCAGATGTGCTTGAAGACCACTCAGACCTTGGTGCACTTGAAAAACTCTGCATCCATGAGCTGACAGGCCTGCCTCCGGTATCGATTGATATCAGGGAAATGCACCGGGTATTCACCGGTCGAAAGATAATGGTAACCGGTGCTGGCGGCTCAATAGGAAGCGAACTCTGCCGGCAACTGGCACGATTCGAGCCGGACCGTCTTGTGCTCTTTGAGCGTGATGATTCCAATCTCTTCTATATTGACCGGGAAATAAGACAAACCCATCCCGGACTTAAATTGGTTCCTTTTCTTGGTGACATCACCCGGCCCCATGACCTGGAAAAGGTGTTCACCCAGTATCGGCCTGAGACCATTTTCCATGCGGCCGCTTACAAGCATGTGCCGATTCTGGAATTTCATCCTGAGGATGCAATCAGAACGAATGTTCTGGGCACCCATCTTCTGGCAAATATGGCGGTAAGATATGGCGCAGAATGCATGGTTTACATCTCCACTGACAAAGCTGTCAACCCGACAAGCACAATGGGTGCAACCAAAAGACTGGGCGAAATGGTCGCCACTTCAATGAACGGCCTGGGCGATATGCGGATAATGGCCGTGAGGTTCGGCAATGTGCTGGACAGCCGGGGCAGTATATCTACTATCTTCCACGAGGCGATTACGAAAAGAAAACCAATCACGGTTACCGATAAGGGTATGAAGCGCTATTTCATGCTTACAAGCGAAGCCGTGCTTCTGGTGCTGCAAGCGGCTGCACTCGGCAAAGGCGGTGAGGTATTTGTCCTTGATATGGGCAAGCCGGTAAGAATCTGGGACCTTGCACATCGAATGGTAGAACTGGCCGGACTCACGCCGAATATTGACATCCCGATTGTTGTCAGCGGCAAAAGGCCCGGTGAAAAGCTGTTCGAGGAACTCCTGACCGCAGAAGAAGGCACTGTCGCAACTGAAAACGACCGAATCTTCCAGGCCAGAATATACCACAAATACTGCTATCCAGACCTTGCTGCCGGCATCAGGAAACTGGATGATATGCTCAGGCACAACGGGTCTGCCCCGGTTGTTGCCAAGCAAGCACTGTCCGAACTTGTCAAAAGCTACAAGCTCGACCCATGCGTTGGGCTGAAACCATCCTGCCATCTGGCGGTTTCACAAACCTAACCCCAATCTAAAATCTCAAATCCCCAAACTCCGCCTGCGCCTCAATCCTGAAATTATCGCATTCGCAATCAGACCGGCAATGGCGATACCGGCAATCACCGCACCCCAGATGCCCATAAGCGAAAGCGTGGTTACAATAGCACTGGCAATCAAAACACCGATGAATATGGCGAGCATCGAACGCCAGTAAGGAACCCCCATAACGACTGCGGCCACGCTTCCTGTCCAGGCACCGGTCACCGGCAAAGGAATAGCGACAAACAGCACCAGACCCCAGAACTCGTATCGCTTAATCAGACCGCTCTTTTTACGGGTGCGGGCAAACAGCCAATCAAAGAACCTCTTGAAGAAACGGATATGCCCGAGCCAGACCGTTATCCGGTCAAGCAAAATCAATATCAGGAATATTGGAATCATATTCCCTATAATAGAAAACAAAACCGCCTGGTGCCAAGGCATCTTGAAAAGATTGATACCAACCGGAACCGCACCACGCAGCTCAACTATCGGCAGCATCGCGATCGCGGTCACCGCCAGTTCTCTCGGGAAACCGCGCTGCTCAAGTCTACCTGCAACCCGTTCACCCGTGCTTATATGCTGCTTTCCCATTGCCAACACTGTCAGAGCTAGAAATATCAGGGCCGCCTTCCTCACAAAAGCCCCCTGCGCCGGCGCAGCACCAGCTCGAGCCCGACCAGCAGCGCCAGAATTACATAAACCCAGACCGACCGCCGTGGCTCAAACCTGAATCTGCGCCTGGATTTCGCCAGAATCGGCTCGAAACCCTGTCCGGGCAAACTGTCCCAGCGGAAAAAACCGCCGCCGCTGGCCCTGGCTATCGCCANAAGCAAACCCNCATCAAGCCCTGTCCTGACCAGTTCCATTTCTCGTTCTGCAACTGCAAAGCTCGTTCTGACACGACCCAGAACCGAATCCCCCATTCGAACCAAAGCAGAACAAACATGATTCCTTTCCCCGGTTGCGGGCAGAACAGCCTCATAAACTCCATCCGCCCGCTCAATCATCGGGACCGAAGAGGGTCCTGAATCAATAGCGAGCACCACATCGAGCCCTGACCAGGGACTGCCGTCCGGTCCTTTCGCATTCATCAAGAACCTTACCGACTCGCCCGGATAAAACATGGGTTTATTGACCTCAAGCCTGAAACGCCTGCCTTGTTTCTCAGCCAGATAACGAATAGTCCCGGCAAGGAAGATTTCAAGCGGCCCCCTCTTGCCAGGTCCAATCCCGGGCCTGAATCCCCATCGCCAGATTGGATACCCGGCTACATAGACTACCTTACCTTTGCCTGCATGATATGCGAAAACAAGCGGGACATCGGAATTACGGGCATTCAGCCAAACCTGATTGCCAAAAACCCCAAGCGGCTCATATACCCATTCGAACGGCGGCAGCTCATCATAATCAATATCACCAAGCCATGAAAACATCTGTGCTGCACTGGTCAGCGCAGGAATGAAGCTGCCTGACCTGGGTCTGACATCTGCGCCTCCTGGCAGCAGTTGCTTCAGGACCTTTCCCGGTCGAAAATCAGGACCGGCAAGCATAAGAAGACCCGCACCTTTCTGCACCTTTTGGGCGATTTCATTCCATACCATGGCCTTGGTTTCACTTATACCAGCCAGCACAAAAACATCGGCCTTTCCGGTTATTGGCCCCTGGTTATCTGCCAGCCAGATGAATTTGTCCAGTTTAATCCGCGGTTCCTGGACAAGCGCCAGATGAAGAAACCTTGAGCCAAAACCGGGCCGGTTCGTGACATAAGCCACCCGGACCCGGCTTGGACAGACATCAACCAATGCTTCCTGCCGATTATCAAGATAATTATTCTCACCCGGCAGACTTTCCACAACCAGCCTGACCAGCCGCTGGCCGGATTGCTTGAAAACAACCCTGAACGAAACTTCCTGTTCGGCCGGCCCTGGTCCAATCTCCAGCTCCCGCCTCATGCCGTTTAATCTCACTACTGCCCTTCCGTGACCAAATCCACAGTATCGCACCCGTCCAACTATATCCGCGGTATCCCCTTCATAAACCATTGCCGGCACAGAAATCCTGGTCACATCAATATTGCGCTTCCCGACCGGTCCGCATCCCACTGTGTATACCGGCATACCGGCCTTGCGCGCAAGGGCAACCGGGTCTATCTCACCGTTGTCCTGACCATCGCTGAAAACCACAATCGCACCCGGCCTGGTTTTTATTACTTTACTCAAAGCTGCACCAAGTCGGGTCCGAGCGGCGAAAGAGGATTCCAGAATTCCGGGATTCCAGGATTCGAGTACGCGGCTTCTGACCCTTTCCGTGCTATCCCCGAAAACCCAGTATTCATGCCGTATCCCTTTGGGCAACTGAAAAACTTCCGCCGCCTTCAATGCCAATGTATCCGCACCAACCGCACCCATACTTTGCGACCGGTCCACAAGCATCACTACCCTGGTGGAACCTTTTGACCATTCATAATTGATTACCCAGTCTGTCAGTATTGCGGCAAAAAGCAGAATCACCGCAAGCCGCAAAACAAGAAGCCAACCGGCTTTGCGAATATGGCGTAGATACGCCAGTATTGCCAGAACCAGCAATATCGCGCTAACGGCGATAGGCATCTATTGGTCGGGGAAGGGTTTCCGGCAAAAGAAAAATGTCCAGGCTCTCGGCATCGGTATTGAACCGGACCGGCCCACCGGTCAAATCCATCAATCTGTCACCATTCGTATCCGCAACTGCAATTGCACGGTACCTACCGGGCATCAGTTTCGTTGCAAACGAACCGCCTTCAAGAATCGGAGCAAGCCCGGTTGTAGGCATGGGTTCCGAATCCTCGCCCACTTCAGAAAACAGCACCGTTCCCGTTCCTAGAGGGCAATGATGCCAGATTGCCCTGCCGCGAACCGCATTACCCTCAAGCAGAGAATCCTGAGTAAAATAAGTAAAGGCCTGACCGCGCAACGGATTTCCCTCAAGGTCAGGCACACCGGGCAAAAGCAGAAAATAAATGATACCGCTCGAAGCAGAATCCTCTAAAGTCAGGTTGAATCCTTGCCAGTTCGGTTCCCATGCAAAATGGAAAACCGTATCATAAGCCCCTGGAACGAAAAGATAACCGGGCAAGGTTAAGGTATCAACCGGCTCACTGAATCCGATCCCGACACTTGCGCGTATTTGATTCTCACTACCCGGTGCCGGGCTTATCCTGACGACCCTGGGAGGTATCGTATCCTTCCGTTCAGAACCCTTGAATCTTGAGCGGAAACGGCCGATGTTTCCGGCCAGGTCTGTAACAGTTCCGCTCACACGATACAGGACCGGCTCTTGTGGCCATGTCCAAAGCTCTACGCGGTCTGGTCTGCGGCCCCGCATTGCGCCACGCAGTTCAAGATTCTTATTTCCAGGTCCCAGCACCTCAAAACTGTCAGCAATCACGCTACCCGGGTCAATGTCCTCATCAAACACGAGTTCCAATCTCACCCGGTTCCGTGTGCGGATTTCCTCAATATGAGGAGGAAATCTGTCCGGGCTTGGAGGCAGCATCTTCTTTGCACACACGGCTAAGCCGCACACTAAAGATACTGCTATTGCACCCTCAAACAAATGCCTCAAGGATTCCTCCGGCCTTTGGGCCTGATTCTCAAAATAGACCTCAGCTGTCTTGCCGCGGCCGTGCTCAGCCCCTGCTGTCTAGCGATATCTACCAGATGAAGGGAAATCGTCCGGTACATCGGCAACAACTCTGGTGCCCGTCGGGTCAAAGCATCCAGATGCTGAGCTACTGTCATTGCATCGCCCCGTTGGACAGGCCCGGTAAGACTCGGCACTGCACCATACTCAACCGCATTCTCAAGCACGGTCCTCATCAATGGCGCCAGCATCTTCGCTGCACGCCGCCTTGAAATACCCAGCTTTCCTGCCAGATTCTCAGATGCCTCAATGAGGGCATTTTCGAAATTGGATGCAAAAACACACATCGCATGATACAAAGGCCGGTCAGGTCCGCGGATTACAACACAACCGCCCCGTAACAGACGCACCAGTCTCCGGCCGAAACGAAGCCCAGCCGCACTGCCCTCAAGTGCAAAAAAGGAACCTGGTAGGCTTCGGATGGCCTGGGCATGACTGGAGAAACTTTGGATCGGGTGCAATGCCAGTGTTTCCAGCCCCTGTTCTTTCGCACCCTTGAAGACATCATTCCCGAGTACACCAGAACAATGCGCCACAATCGTCTTCGGCCTTAACCAGCGTCTGATTGCAACAAACTCCGGCTCGATATGCCGGTCTGGCACGGTTAGGAAAAAAACATCACTTGCTGCCGCAACATCGCTCGGTTTCAAACGCACATAAGGAATTTTCAGAAGACCATAAACTACCCACGCCTGCTTTGGTTTCTTGTCCGTCACCCCGGCAGTCTCAAAACCCAACCGGTTACAATGCCAGGCCATTGCACTTCCTACCCTGCCCGCACCGATGAAACCGACACGGTGGTAACCCGCATGTCTGGCCTTCAAACCAGCTCTGAGCTTTTTCTTACCTGTCAGCTTATTGGACATAAGCGGCCCAAGATAACCGCCTGCTGCATTCTGTCAAGCCCTGATTAACCGATTTCCTGCTTTGGATTATCCTCGCTGGTGTTCTGATTCCAAATTCTGTGAAAATAACTGTGAAAGCACAGGGAAAATGTCATACTGCGGGCAAAACAACAGCTCTACCAGGAATTCCCTCAGTACTCGAGTGATTACCGCGGTTTCAGTCTGTGCAGAAATAGAACGCGGCCCCCAGCAATTGACAGTCCGAGTGCTCCATTTGGTCGTTACCGGCAGAAACTGCTATCCTTACGACAGCATGATTCATATCGTCACCCATCTAGGGACAGAAGAAAATCACCAAATTTATGACGCTGCTGGCCGGCCGGTCAGGACAATTCGGAATCTCAGACATTGCTCTGTTATCTGGAACGGCTGCGACGACAGCAACCAGAAGGCCCGTGCCGGTGTCTACTTCTGCGTTCTGCTTGATGCTCAAGCACAGACCTTGGGCCAAACCAAAATCACAAAACTCCCCTAATGCCGACCGGTCGTCTTCAGCACCGGTCCGATTACCACAAGTTCCCTTAATGTAGCATAGCGCTTCGGGCCGATCCCGGCGACATTCCTCAGTTGAGAAACCGTCTTGAACCCTCCGTGCCGCTCTCGATAATCGATTATGCGCTGGGCCAGCTTCGGGCCGATTCCGGGCAACGCTTCAAGCTCATATCGTTTCGCCCGGTTCAAGTCCAGCAGCCCTCTATCGACCTTTATTGTATCCGCCGGATACTGCACAACTATCGGTGAACTTGCGGCCCGTAGCGCAAGATTCCTCCGCCTGACATAAACAAAACCTGCACCCACGACAAAAGCAATCGTCAAAAAGAACAGAACCGTCTTTTCTTTATTATTCATCAGAACCTGAACAGCACCCAGATATTCAAATCGGTTGTCTTGGTAGCGGTCCCGCTTAGACCTTTGGTGTGGCTGTATCCGATGTTCGTCCCGGCTTCGATAGTGCGGGAAAAGCTGTATGAACCGGCAAGCTTGGTCGACAACGAATTGTCATGCTGCTGGGGCACGGTCTTCTCAGGAATACCTGCGGTCCATTGTGTTCTTGAGCGCGTGGTCTGTGAATAACCCAAAGACCAGGTAAGCCGCAGGTCTGAAGAAAAACGCACCCTCTTTAAGAAAGGTAGCCTCAGCCCTTTGGGGGCTGAAAACGAATAGGAAAACGAAAGGTCACCCCCACGGTTGTCAGAGTTTGAAACATTTCTATTCTCCCCGGTCTCGCTGAGAAAATCAGTTGCCGCTGTCAAAGAATAATTGGCCGACAAAGTTGTAGAAATCTTCCTCTTCCAGGTAGTCTGCCAGGAAACAAGCGGATTGAACTCATTCGTGTATGAATCGGTCCTCCCGTACATAACCAGGGTATCGCCTGAAAGCTCTCCGCTTCGATTATGCCGACGGCGGTACCTACCAGACAGCTTGGAATCGGTTGCAAGTTTCGGAAAGAGATTGTGGACCTTTCCAAGAGAAACATCCAAATCCGGCCAGGAAACGCTTCTGTCAACCGTCGTAGTGAAAACATTGACATTCCTACCCAAAGACCAGTCGTATCCGAATCCCGCCCTGAGTTGCCTTATCCGGACAGCAGAAGAAACCTTAAAGGAATTCTGCAGCTCGCGGTCTATGCTGCTCGGTGGGTTCAGGCTGTCAAAAGTGAAGGCATCTGAAAAACCCAAACGATATGACCATGACGCGGGTGTGCTGTCAGAAACCTTAATGAGTTCGCTGGAACGGGAAACAGAATAATCAAAATCCAGCGGGTCAAGAACCCGTGAAAGCGCTCCCGCGGCCCGACGCATTGAACTGCGCGAATTGCTTCCCTTTGTTGTATCTTTCGGCCTGGATTGGACCGTGCCAAATCTATCCAGCAGTTCAGGCAAATCTATTCCCAGACTCAAATCAAGGTCACCGGAGTTTTCCATATTCCGGTAATGTGCATAATTATTACTATCTTCCTTCGGACAGTCGTGCGAATAGTCACCGTCGAAATCCAGCGATGGGCTCAGGAAATCCCCGATATCAGTAGAATACGAAGCGCCGAAATTCTCATCCTGAGACGCCTCGCTGCCGATGCTCAGAAACCAGAGCGTATCAGGCCTGGAAACCAAAAGGTCGCGCTCTGACCCGATGCCGTATTCAAAGCTCAAATCCTCAATCGGCGAGTATTCCAAACCGAAGTCGGAACCCAAGCCTCGACTCCTCAGAGTATCAACCCTGAAGCTGTCTGCAACCGTTTGTCTGCTGCCGCGCAAGCCGAGCCGTTCACCGTTAGACAACCCGAACCTGATACCTTGCGGGAATAAATAAAGCTCGTTGTCTTCACCCAGCCCGATATTGATATCAGGACTTATGTTATACGACCATTGAAGCGCCCGGCTCCAACTGGAATCATTGGTCAATGCGGTCCGATGACAGGCTTCATGCCGACGCCAGGAAGCCGACATTGCCTCGATGGTATAATTCAGAACCCTGTTTCCAGAACGCTGTTTATGGACATTATTCAGGCCGATGTCCTGGCTGCGAGCCGTGGCAACATCGGCTGCACCCTGCTTTCGGTTCAACCGCAAGTCTGGATAAGTAGCAGAAAACTTCGGGAGGTCCTGCTGCCGGGAAATAGAATAGCTCAAAGGAATTGAAAACCCCCAACTGTGAGGCAGCAAACGGTCGAGATTGGCCCTGACATTTGTGCCGAAATTCGTTCCGAACCCGCCGGTCTTAACCCCCCGGCCTTCACTGAACCTCCGGAAATTCGGGTCAGAATAGGAAAAGGATACCCCCATGCTTGCAAGGTCGGAGAGTGAAACATCTGCCCTGGCCTGGAACCCGTAACCCTGGTCCCGGCGCGGACCGGTCAGCCGCATATCATCAAACCAGACCCCGCCGCTCGCAGGAACAGAACCACAGTTTTCTATCCCCAGAGCGGTGTACCGTATGTCGGCAAGAGAAGGNTAGCCTCTTTCACACCNTACCTGCCGTTTGTCCAGAAACCGCTGGAATCACCGAACGAATCCCGTCTCAACTTCATAAGAGGAAAAGAATCAAGGGCAACAACAAACTCGAACCATTTCCCGTCACGGCCGGGAATCATCTTCCCTTGGGTTATCGGCGTACAGAACTCGTAATAATTGGTCGAATCTGCTCCGATGCGCATCAGGAAATCGAATCCGTTTCCGTCATCGTGAACATAAAGGTGCAGCCCGTCATAGTCCCGGTAGTCATCATGCTCTGCACAGGCCTTTTCCACAACCGCACGATGGCCCGCACAGAACCCTCGATACCCGAAAAGTAACGAAGCCTCCTGCTCGACGCGGCCATAAACATCCTTTTTCAACTCGAATGGCGGAATATAACTGGTATCGGTTTTCTTGGATATCTGTGCAACCCATACCTGTTCGCTCGTATCAGGAGGCACCAGATGCTCATCCGGCACCGGCGCAATGTTGGTGTCTGAGGAAGGAGGCTGTGGCTCCTCGATGTTCACAATCCTTGGGTTATGCCACTTGCTCCCCACGAACTCAATCGAATAGAAGTCAATAGTATCGGTGTCACAGAACCCGTCAAACCACACCCGCACCAGCTTTATATTTTCCCATTTCGGCACCCCGACCGTCTCAAAAGCGCTCGTGTCGTGAAGAGAAACCCGGTACAACTGCCAGCCANGGTACAAGTCGGTTGCGAGGTATCGCTCATCACCCAGTGGAATCTCACACTCAAAATAATGGTTGTAACGAGAGAACCCGCTGCGGTCCAAATCTTCTGCATCCAGACGGCCGTTATCCTCGGTGCCACCAGGATTGTTGCCGACATCATAATCATCATTGCCGTCATCGGCCGAATCCGGACCCCAAAGTGAATCCGCACAAAACACGGTATCAAGACCGGTATCCTCCAGCTCCCTATCCAGAATGCCGTTGCCGTTCCGGTCCTCAGTATCAAGCCTGCCGTTAAGTCCGACAATCTTTCCGCGCCGGTCGCGGCGCGGGGCATCCTCATCAATACTCATACCGACAGAAACATGGATATTCCCTCGGCCGCGCCTGGACTTCAGAATTATCTGCAAATTCTCAACATCCTTCAGGTTCATGCCCATCGTTGAAGGACAGGTCATAACACCGGCCCAAGACTCAGGTTCTGCCGAATCCGGCGTGAAAACCAGTCTGAAATAGTCCTCTGTTTCCCTCCCTTCATCACCGATTGAAGGACCGAACACACTATCCTTGCGGATCCTGTCAAGCGGTGTTGACCAGAAAAGCGGCTTTCGGGCAAATTCAGCAGAGTCTTTTCCGACCGGCACCGATGCATCATACCAGAGTATGGCATTGGTGCTCACATCCCTGGTAATAGTGGTTCCCTCGAAATCATCCAGATAAGCTACCCCTCGGGTATTGGGGTCTGGAAGCGAAATCGCGCCTTCCAATGCGGTAGAGAACTTCGATGGAGCCTGAGCCCTTATCAATGGAAGGCGGTCAAGAAATGCACTCACCCTCTCATTGCTGATACTGTAAGAAGCGTCTGTTTCAGCAATCGTCCGCCTGAATGACTCCGAACCCAGCACCGGCTTGTCACCAGGGATACCTTCGCTCCGGTAGAAAACACTCGTGCCAACCTTACCGTTCGTCCCGAGCCGCCATTCTGCCCGCGTGCCCAGAAGCGACTTCTGAGACAGTGAAAACCAGGGACGGTACTCAAATGTAACCCGAATATCCGCATCAGGTGGCAAAGCCCGCAGGAAAGACAACCTGCCCGTGGTATAGTTTATGTCATAACCCACCCCTTTGGTCCACAGCTCTCCGTTCACCCGGACCTTCTCCGAACCCTCTTTAATATCAACTTGTCCGAGATAATACGACTCGGTAGCGCTGGAGAACTCAACTACCATGTAATATCTACGGCCTTCATTAACCTCAAGCGGGTCTTTACGATAGATAACCGAATCCCGGACCGACAATCCGAGAGAAGCAAAAGGCTTGGCACCCGGGAATCGAATCAGCCCGGTCTTTGAATCAAACTGAGGATACTCCAGTCTGCCGTCGCCGTTCTGGTCCAACCCCAGAATCTCTGTGAACCTCCTGCCGTTGTTTGGCCCACTGGTTTCATACTCCGCATCCTGGGGCCCGGTCGTGTCCCGGAACAACCGCACCGAACTCAACTGCACCTCACCCCTGGGCAATGCGTAAACATTTCTCATCTCGTAATCCCAGGTCAGTGAAAGCGAATCGGGCATTCCCGGTTTCAGCAGCTTCAACACAAGCGAATCATTGAAAATCTCTCCGCCGATAGTATCCTTATCCGTAAAAACCACCATCCCCACAATGTCCTGTGGGTCAAGGCTCCCGGAGAATTCAAGGATATTCCCCGGATACAGCACATAGTCGCTACCCAATGTTTTAAGGTCGAAATCCCCGGCGTCACGGTCCCAGCTCCAGTTCCCGGGAATCGAGTCCGGGTATTCGGGATAAACCGTGGCAATCGCTTTCAGCGAAGCCTGATTGTTCGCGGGGTTCCTGTCATCCACATACACCCGCAGGTTCAGAATCTTGTCGGGAACATCGATATAATAAAATCTGTCTCTGGCATAGTCACGGGCATAAATCGTGTCAACAGTTAACTGGCGTTTACCGGTGAAACTCTGGGTTTGACTCTGTGACTGTTCCTGCGAAGCAATACCGTAAATATCCACTCCGGCAAGCTTCCCCTGGGTCGAGATACCGAACAAACCCTTATGCACAGGCAAATCTCCGGTATATGCCGTTCCTGGAATCGAGAGGCGTGTATCCCCCAGTTCTACCGACTTAACGATATCATCGTCAGTGCCGGTATACGATAGCTTGATTTTGTTCTGGCTTTCCTGCCGCTCGGAATCGTGGTCGATATTCACCTTTGTCCGGTCGCCGACCGTGCCGTTGAGCTTGACTGCAAGCTGCTGCTCCATCTTGAGTTCGGGCAGCAATCTCCCCCCACCCGGAGTTCTCACAACACCTTCGAGGACCGTCTGCCTTCCGCCCAGTGTTATGCGGTCGTGGCCCGATATATCTATTCGACTGCCTTCGCCGAAGACCGGCAACTTGGGCAGCTCGATATCCGGGACAAGACCCCTGGAATCGAAAGCGAGTTCTTTCCGCTCCCTGGCGTGCTTTGTCTCCTTCTTCCATTCCTCAACAATCGACTCCTTGAGCTGGTAACCAAGATATTCCTCAAGCGGAATAACGCATTCCACCCCCAGGTAATAATCACCACGCCAGCGCTCAAGAAAAACCACTCCGAGGTCATACTCCACCCTCGGTTCTATCCGGAAGCCTTTGGTCAGCGAATACGCCTGGATAAGAGCTACCACTCCAAGGACAAGAATCGCGATTCTTTTCATCAACTTACTTCTGGAAGAAATTGCGGAACCGCTGTGTGAGCCGCTGCTCTGAAAGTCCCTCCAAATCCAGAAGCTTCTGCCGTGGCCCGTGCTCAACGAATCGGTCTGAAAGCCCGAAACAACGGACTGTGACATTTGTGCCTGCCTCCGCCAGCAGATTCTGCACTGCGGAACCGAATCCACCAACGAGCACATTCTCCTCGACTGTAACCAGGCGCTGACAAACTCCCGCCATTTCCAGAATGGTCTGCCGGTCCAGAGGCTTGACAAAACGGGCATTGACAACCGTAAGGTCCAAACCATTTTGAGAAAGATTCTCAGCCGCTTTCAATGCCTTAACCACCATTGCGCCGAGTGCCAGAACGCAGCCGGCCTTGCCGGTACGCAAAACTTCTGCTTTACCCAGTTCAACCGGCTGTGACTGTGACCCGAAGCTCGATTCTGACCCGCCCCGTGGATAGCGAATAGCGACCGGCCCCTTTCCATACTCAAGCGCGAACTCCAGCATCTGGCACAGCTCATCTTCATCCTTTGGTGCCATCACCACCATATTCGGCAGCATACCAAGATAAGTGAGGTCGAATACACCGTGATGGGTCGGCCCATCTTCACCCACCAGTCCTGCCCGGTCAACCGCAAGGACAACCGGAAGCCTTTGCAGGCATACATCCTGGATTACCTGGTCCAGGGCACGGGCCAAGAAAGTTGAGTAGATAGCGACAACCGGCCTCAATCCGTCCAGTGCGAGTCCGGCACTGAATGTCACCGCATGCTGCTCGCAGATACCCACATCAAAAAACCGGTTTGGGAATTTTTCCCTGAACTCTTTAAGACCTGTGCCCAGACACATGCCCGCGGTTATTGCCACCACCCGGTCATCGCCTTCTGCCAGTTCCACCATCCGCTTGCCGAATGCCCTGGTAAAGCTCGGACGACCGGGACTGACCAGTTTGCCGGTTGCAATGTGAAAAGGCCCGATGCCGTGAAAAGTCTCCGGGTCGTCCATCGCCGGCTTGAACCCCAGACCTTTCCTCGTGACAATATGAACCAGAACCGGCCCGCGCAGCGGTTTCATCCTGCGGAATGTGGATATCAATTCGGAAATGTCATGGCCCGGGACCGGGCCGACATATTTGAAACCCAATTCCTCAAAAAGCACACTCGGCACCACAAGGCTCTTCAAACCTTCGGAAATCCTGCGTGCCGCAACCCTGGCCTTCCCGCTCAAATCCTCTGGCAGGAGTCCCAAAAGGTTCCAGACATCGCCCCTTAACCGGTTGTACATCCGGCCGGTAATTATCCGGTTCAGGTATCCGGCCATTGCGCCGGTGCTTTGGGCAATCGACATCTCGTTATCATTCAGCACGACCATCAAATCCTGCTTCAATGCACCCGCATGATTAAGCGCTTCGAAAACCATGCCGGCAGCAATCGAACCGTCGCCAACGACAACGATGGATTTCCTGACCCCTCCCTGCAATCGGGCTCCGACCGCGGCCCCCAGTGCCGCCGAAACCGAATCGCCGGAATGACCCGTATCAAAACTGTCGTATTTACTCTCGGCCCGTTTCGGAAAACCCGAGATGCCCGCATATTGGCGCAGGGTCTTGAATCTTTCCTTGCGGCCGGTTATTATCTTGTGGGTATAGCACTGATGTCCCACATCCCAGAAAATCCGGTCATGCGGGCTGTCGAATACATAATGCAGCGCCAGGGTCAGTTCGACCGCTCCAAGATTGGGTGCGATGTGTCCCCCGTTCTTTGCAGTAATCTGGATAATGAGTTGCCTGATTTCCCGGGCAAGCTGCTCAAGTTCGGCAACTGAAAGCCGCTTAAGGTCTTCTGGCCAGGAAACCTTGTCAAGCACGCCCATCGCTAAAAAGTCCGCTCAAGCACAATCTGTGGGAAACCGGCCAGAATTTCATATCTCGGACCAAAGGAATGGAACAGTCGTTCGGCCTGCCGTGCCTCCCGGACTGCACGCCGCCTGGTCCCTTCAGGGCCGTAAAGGTTTATCGTAGTCATCCTGTTCCTATCGCTTTCCTCATCCCTGTCCAGCAGGTCATCTGTTGTCTGGAAAAGCGAACCGAGAATCCTGCCCGCCCGCCACAACCTGTCTCTCGTTTCGCCTCTCGCACCGGCGATTATCGCTCCGGTCACCAGAGCAGCAGCAAGAAAATCCGCAGTCTTCTTCCGATTCAACCGTTCCAGTCCCGGCTTGCTCAAGTGCATATTCGCAGTTATATCAAGCATCTGTCCGCCGGCCATGCCACCGGGTCCCACTGTCCGTGAAATCAACTCGATAGCGGCAATACGGCGTCCACAAGGTGCGCTGCTTTTTGCAAACAATTGGAAAGCATAAGCAAAGAGCGCATCGGCACCGAGGATCGCTGTCGCCACATCGAATCGCCGGTGCAAGCTGGGCCGGCCTCGCCTGAAATCATCGTCGTCCATGCTCGGCAGGTCATCATGCACAAGTGAAAATGCATGAATCATTTCAATCCCGCAGCAGAAAGGCACAACCCATTGCTCCTTTTCTCCCCGTGCCGCACGGAAAGCCTCAAGCGCCAGAACCGCCCGAATCCGCTTGCCCGGACCGAGAACCGCATAGCGCATCGCTTCTGCAAGCCGCTTGGGAATACCTTTTCCGAACCGCAACGCCCGACTCAGCCAGGAATTGACCAGTTTGCGGTCCGTTGAAAACCTTTCAGAACTCTCATATGCCGGCATTATCAGCTTCTCCTGTTTGTGCCGCTGCGGCTGCAACCGTATTGGACAACAGCATCGCTACGGTCATCGGCCCGACACCGCCCGGCACCGGTGTGATTGCAGAAACCTCTGGCGCAACATCCTCAAAATCAACATCACCGACCAGCCCTCTATCTGTCTGGTTGATACCGACATCAACGACGACTGCGCCATGCTTCACCATTTCCTTTTTGACAAACCTCGGCTTCCCCGCGGCAACGATGAGTATATCTGCACCCCTCGAGATTTCTGTTAGTTTCCTTGTCTTCGTATGGCAAACCGTAACCGTAGCATCGCCACGCTTCCCGCGCAGAAGCAGGATATTTGCCAGCGGTTTGCCGACGACTTCGCTCCGGCCGATGATTACAACCCTCTGGCCCGAAATTCTTATCTGGCTGCGCACCAGAAGTTCAACGATTCCGGCCGGTGTTGCCGGCAGGAACCTGGGTCTGCCGGCCACAAGCATTCCGAGATTTGCCGGTGTCAGACAATCAACATCCTTGGCAGGGTCAACAAGTCCCAGCAATCGGGCAGAGTCTACCTTATCTGGCAAAGGCATTTGCACGATTATACCGTGAACCGACTTCTCTCTGTTCCATTTTTCCACACGCTTCTTCAAATCCTCGAATTTCACATCCGCTGGAAAATCTACCGTTTCCACCCTGATTCCCACTTTGGCGCATGCCCTTTCCTTGCTGTGCGCATATATCTGTGAAGGTCCGGAACCGCTGAGAATAATCCCGAGTTTCGGGAAGATACCCTTTTGAATCAACCGTGCGGCCTTTGCAGCGATTTCCTTCTGCACCGTCCGGGCAATCGCCTTGCCCGCGATTATTCGTCCCTTATTCACCTCGTTTCTCCCGAGGCCTAAGGTTTTCATCCTTACTGGATTGATACTTACTACGATTCAAGCACTCAAACATCTAACACAGCTATCTCTCTGGGGCCTCCTTTTCTATAATTCTGACAGAAAAATACCCAAGGTCAACCTTGTAATCTATTCCTTCGGTTCCACTCCGACAAACATCCGGATACCACTACGCTCGATGCGGAAAAGAACCACCTCTTTTGTCTTGGCCAGGCGCTGTGCTACTTTATTGAAACTGCTCAAATCTTCGATTTTCTTCTTCCCTATCCTGAGGATAATATCCCCGCGCTCTATCCCGGCATCGTCGGCTATGCTGCCAGACTCGACGCTCTCCACCAGAACGCCACCTTCAACCTTGGCGTCTTTCTGTTCTTCCCGGGTCAGATTCCGCACCGAAAGTCCGAACGGGCGTTCGTGTTCCTTTTCGGGAGGAACGGCCGCCTGGGAACTCTCGGGAAATTCCGCGAGCTTTACCCTTCTTTCAAGCCGCTTGCCATTCCGGACAATTGTAAGCTTGACAACTGCGCCCGGTGCCACATCCGCAATATCGCGGCGGAACTGGGGCACATCCTTAATCTCTTTCCCGTTCACCTGGACGATAACATCGCCCTCTTTAAGTCCTGCTTTCTCTGCCGGCATATCATCGACTACTTCGCTTATGAGCACACCCTTGGTATCCTTAAGTCCCAATGCCTTGCGGATTGATTCGGTAACCGGCTGTGGCCTGACACCGAGGAACCCGCGAATAACCCGGCCATGCTCTATCAACTGGTTGGCAACCGATTTCACCATATCCACCGGCACTGCGAATCCGATTCCGACGCTGGCACCTACCGGCGAACGGATAGCACTATTGATTCCGATAAGTTCGCCCTGGATATTAACCAAAGGCCCGCCCGAATTCCCCGGGTTAACCGATGCATCGGTCTGGATGAAATCCTGATAGCTCGGGCCTTCTGGCAAAGGAATTCCCGACCTTCCTTTTGCCGAAATCACACCGACCGTAACCGTGCTCTGAAGGCCGAATGCATTGCCGACCGCTATCGCCCAGTCGCCGACTTTGATACCGGAAGCATCGCCGAATCGGATTGCCGGTAGCGGCTTATCGCTATTCACTTTAAGCACTGCTACATCGGTCTTCTGGTCCCGGCCCACAAGCCCTACATCCTTGCCGCGAAATTCTGTGCCGTCGGAAAGCTTTACCACGACATTGTCAAAACCGGCAACAACATGATTATTCGTAACGATATATCCGGCCGGGTCGATAACAACGCCCGAGCCCAGTGCATTCCTGTGTTCCTCAAAAGGAATCTCTGGCAGATTCCGGGAAAAATCCCTGAAGAACTCCTCGAAAGGCCCGTAGAATTCAGGCATTTTCTGCTGCCCATGCTTTATCGTTTTCTCTGCCGATATATTCACTACGGTTGGAATCACCTCATCCGCAACCGCAACAAAAGGGCTTTCTTTGGACCTGCTTAAAACAGGAACAGACGCCGGCTGTGCCATTGCCGGCTTAGGCGCGAAATCAAGCACACCGGCTACAATCAGACCGCCAAGGAAAGCAACCAGCACCGCCGGTGCCAGAATCGCACCAGCGAGCCTCAGCGAAATTCTTCTCATAATCTTTCCTCCATATTGAATATACTGATTTTGACGCCAAAACCCTGCCCCTGGTTTCTCAGGATTCCTCCTTACTTATGTAATTGCGCCCAACCGCCTGGACCGTCAACTCGAAGAAACCCACCTCCCTTTCTATCGCATCTTCAGCCTGATGCCTCAAATAGCGCAAACAATGTGCCAGTTCTCCGGATTCAACTCTGCGAAAACCCTTATCCCCTTTTTCATGCCTTTCTGCTACTGCGGTCAGCTCGTCTGTGGCAAACTGCACCCTCGGGTTATGAGACCGGAACTCATAAATCAGACCCTTTGATTTTGTCCGCAAAGTATCGGCAGCATTTGCAAGTGCCTGCTTCATCTCCGCTTCGGTCAAATCGTGTACCCGATTGCGCCTGACACGCACCAGTGCCAGCCGAAAATTATGCAGCACATCGAACTCGGCTATCTCAAGGTCCCTCTCACCAAGTGCAACCAGCTTGAGCAATGCCTGCCCGCGTGCCTGCTTGAGAAAACGGCACTCATCAGGACAGTCTATCGTCCGGTTCCGACTACGGCCGCAGCAGAGCGAACAGATATTTTTCCCGATAGCCGGGCAAAAACGCACTGCCCTGTTTCTGCCGCACAAAGCACACTTCTCTTCCATATTATAAATGTTACAATATTCACTCCATCGAAGCAAGCCGAATAAACCATGGGAATCAGAGAATGTCATACTCCACAGTATCGAGGAAAAAGGATTCCATTTTTGCAAACGCATTGGCAATCTGGTTCGCCGGCAGGAGGAAAACCCGGCTGTCAGACTGCAAACAAAGCCGGAAATCAGACCTGTTGCAAACCAGCCAATAAAACGGAAAGACAAACGACAATTAAAACCGATTGAATGATGTTTTGGCAAATGGGTTCAACGACTCCGGGAAAAATGACTTGAAATTGGGCTTTATAATCGGCCAGACAAACCGGTTGGGAAACGACCCCTGGGTATCGGTTCTGAGACACCGTTTCTTCAGCTAAGTCTGCAAATACCAGTGTTTTCCACCCTTTGGCAGCACATGCCGGAAACCCTGTGCCCGGGTTGATTTCAGTTTACGGTATTGTAAACTGGAATCAACGGGCCTTAGCATTGTCCATCAAGGCTCCACATTGTGCTGCCAGACGGTTCACACTCACCCTTTGTTCATTTCGTATGGTTTTTCCTGTAAGGCAATGAATGATTCCATGTGGATTTCACGTGAGGCAATGCGACCAGTTGACAATAGTCTACTTTCAAGGTATATTATTATCAGGTGATTGGGTGAGGCGTTTGCTGTGACCGGTT
>JGI24025J20009_10000239_pt1 | contig 42898 bp, 36 predicted proteins | sample Cruoilmetagenom3_FD_20009 | JGI IMG/M metagenome (IMG submission 20009)
CGGTGCTGAACCGGCTCGGAGGCGGGCTTGACCGTGCCTTGTTCAGTTCGGTGCGTCTGGGCGGGTGGCTTGATGCGCGGGTTGAACTGGTGGGGCGCGGCGGCGATGCCCCGCCCGACATGCGTATCCTGAGCGGCACTCTGGACATGCGCCTGGCTGACTTTGGCAGCAGTTCAGGGGTGGCAGGACAGGCTGGACAAACCGGGCCGTTGCAGGTGTCTCTGGACCGACTTCAGGTCACCGACACGCTTGCCCTGCATGATTTTGCCGGTCAGTTCCGCACCACCGGCGGGCTGAATGGGCCTTTCAGCGGCCTGCTGAATGGCCAGACCGAGGTTTCGGGCACTGTTGTGCCACGCGGGGCGGGCAGCGCGGTGCTGGTCGAATCTGACGACGCCGGTGGTGTGTTCCGCTCGGCCGGGTTGTTGACGCAGGCGCGCGGCGGCAATTTCAAATTGTCCCTGCTGCCGGTTCCGGGTGTACCGGGCCATTACGACGGAACGCTGCGGGTCACCAACACAAAGGTCAAGGATGCTCCGGCCATTGCTGCCTTGCTGAACGCGGTCTCGGTGGTGGGGCTGCTTGACGAAATGGCAGGGCAGGGGATTCAGTTCACCGAAGTGGACGCGAAATTCCGGCTCGGGCCGTCGCAGCTTGTGCTGTATCAAAGTAGCGCGGTTGGCCCGTCGATTGGCCTGTCGATGGACGGGCTTTACGACGTGCCGCGCGGCATTCTGGACATGCAGGGGGTCATTTCACCGGTCTATCTGCTCAACAGCATCGGCAGTATCCTTACCCGCAAGGGCGAAGGGATGATCGGGTTCAGTTACAAGCTGACAGGCACATCTGCGTCTCCCAAGGTTTTGGTCAATCCGCTGTCCGGATTGGCTCCGGGGATGCTGCGCGAGGTGTTTCGCGGGGCACCGCCAACCCCTGAGGGTGGCAAGAAGCCTTCCTTACGCGCCCCTCAAGGCCCAGGTGGGCCGGTAAGCCCGGGTGCCGACGAGCGGTGAAAGGCGCTTGTGGCCGGGCGGGACGCGTCCTATAGCGCGGCCCATGAAGTTAAGCGATTTCGACTTTGACCTGCCTGAGCGACTGATTGCCACGCGCCCTGCCACGCCGCGCCCTTCGGCGCGTCTTTTGGTGGCGCAGGGCGATGGGCCGATAACCGATGCGCATGTGCGCGATCTGCCCGACTGGCTGCGCCCCGGTGACCGGCTGGTGCTGAACGACACCAGCGTCATTCCGGCCCGCCTGAGCGGGCGGCGTCACCGGGACTCTGCGCAAGGTCCGGTATCGTCGGCGATCGAAGTCACGTTGTTGGAGCCGCGCCAGAACGGCAGTTGGTCAGCCCTGATCAAACCGCTGAGAAAGGTCAAACCGGGCGAGGTGATCCGCTTTTCATCAGCCCTGAGCGCCACGCTGGAAGGGGTGGAGGACGGGCAGGGGTATCTGCGGTTCAACCTTTCCGGAGATGCCTTTGACGCGGCTTTGGGTGATGCCGGGGCGATGCCTTTGCCGCCCTATATTGCCGCGCGCCGCAAGGCCGATGCGCGCGACAAAACCGATTACCAAACGGTATTTGCCCGCAACCCCGGCGCGGTGGCGGCCCCAACGGCGTCGCTGCATTTTGACGAGGCTCTGCTGGAGCAGATTCGCGCTATGGGGGTTGAGGTGACCTATGTCACCCTGCATGTGGGGGCGGGCACCTTTCTGCCAGTCAAGGTCGAGGATGTGACGACCCACAAGATGCACAGTGAACGGGGCGAAGTCACCAAAGCCGCCGCCGCCGAGATTGCCGCCACAAAGGCCGCTGGCGGGCGGGTCATTCCGGTCGGCACCACGGCCCTGCGGCTGATCGAAACCGCCGCGCAGAGAAATATGGCGGGCGGGGCGATTGCGCCCTGGAAGGGCAAGACCGAGATTTTCATTTATCCGGGGTTTCAGTTTCGGGTAACGGACGCGCTGATGACCAATTTCCACCTGCCCAAATCGACCCTGATGATGCTGGTATCGGCATTGATGGGGCAGGCGCGCGTCAAAGCGATTTACGATCACGCATTGGCGCAGGACTATCGGTTCTTTTCCTATGGCGATGCGTCTTTGCTGATCCCGCCAAAGGATGCGCACTGACTGCGAAGCGGAAGGACCACGTTGGACTGGTCAGATTTTACGCCGGTTTCATGATCGCAAAAAAGAAAAAGGCCCGAAGCATGACTTCAGCATGACTTCGGGCCTTTCCAGAAATATGGGGTGGCTACTTAGTAGGTACCCAGCAGTGTGCTCACAGCCGAGTGACCACCATTGATATTGGTATGGGTGGTGCTGTTGAGAGGCAGGCTGCGGCCTTTGTGGCCGAGCGGAATGGTCAGGCCCAGGCGGACCTCGTCATAGTCAGCACTGAGTGTACCGGGCTGGTCGAGCGACAGGTCAGTGGTAACCAGTTCCAGGCTTGCCACCATTGGCATGACCGGGCCGGTGCTGCCAAAGGTATAGGCCAGGCCAAGGCTGCCACGGGTGGCGGATGCGTCAATTGGTGCCCAGCTTTCGTCAGCCCAGGTACGCGACAAACCGCCGTAAACCGACCAGTTGTCGTTGATCAGATAATCGGCACCAAGACCCAGAGAGTAAAGGCTGATCGAGTTCCCTGCTGCGGCGATATCTGCTTCGGTGTAGATGAAGTGGCCACCCAGCGTCAGGTTTTCGATCCCGTTATAGGTGCTGCGAACGCCGACATCCATGATGTCAACGTCAGTGCCAATAAAGGAAAACAGGTTGCTGTCGCTTACACCGATGAAACCTTCGATGTCCCAAGTGTCAAAGTCTTTGCCCAGAGACAGACCGTAAGACGAAAAATCCGGGTTCACAGGTGCGTTGTCAATGCTGGATTTTGCCATTTCATAATAGGCACCAAGGATCAGGCCGTTGTCCAGAGTATAGCGGGGGGCAAGCGCGAAATCCCCCAAGGTCAGGTCGATGTTAACCCCGTCAATGTCGTAGCTGTGCGCGCCGATTTTCAGGCCCATCTCGAAGTTTTCTGAGAAGGTAACCGTTGAATCCATGCGCAGTGACAAGGCATTCACGTCGACGTCGGTGCCGCCACTGCTGATGCTTCCAAAGCTGTAGCCCAAGGTTACAGCACCTTCGATCGACGTTTCGCCAGATGCTGCGATTGGTGCGGCCAGTGCGATTATGCTTGCTGTGATTATGGAGCGTTTGTTCATGACTTCAGTTTCCTCTTAAAGGGTTGGGTCGTTTCCAAGTCTGATTGATAAGTTGTTGAAACTATTAACGGTCTGTTAACCATTCCCGATAGCGAGTGAAACAGGAAAGTAAGATTTTGGTGGCATTCTTCTCATATTCCCTTGCGGGCGGCGAAACTGTGGGTTTCGAGTCACAGTGACCTGAGGCAAGGGGGGAAGCGCCCAGATTAAGGGTCTTCGCGCGCGTTGTTTCTCAGTGTTGCTGTGGCGCGATCCTTTCGACGGGCTGTGGTTTGGATCGCTCGCCGCCGCCCGCTGCTGCCAGCCGACAAAACGAGCGCCCTCGCGGTGCAGAATAAGGGGCAAATACGACGCCCGCTTTGTCGTGGATTGATTAGTCCGACTGGCACCCTTTGGGATACTGCGGAGCAAAGCATCCTGCCGCCATGAAAAGGAGTGCCCGGATATGTTACAGGTTTTGTCAAGTTCTTGGGCGCTTTTGCTGGGAATGTGCCTTCTTATGGTGGGCAACGGGTTGCAGGGCACCTTGCTGGGGGTGCGCGGCGATATCGAAGGGTTTTCGACCTTTCAGATGTCCTTTGTCATGTCTGCCTATTTCATCGGCTTTCTTGGCGGGTCGCGCATGGCCCCCGACCTGATCCGCCGGGTCGGGCATGTGCGGGTGTTTGCAGCACTTGCCTCGTTCATCTCGGCGGTGATGATCCTGTATCCGGCCTTTGCCAACCCGATTGCCTGGTTTGGCGGCCGGGTGATCATCGGGTTCTGCTTTTCCGGGGTTTATGTCACCGCCGAAAGCTGGCTGAACAACGCCGCCGACAACCACAACCGGGGCAAGGCGCTGTCGCTTTACATGATCGTGCAGATGGTGGGCATCGTGTCGGCACAGGGGCTGCTTCTGGTGGGCGACCCATCGGGCTACGAGACATTCGTGCTGGCCTCGGTGGTGATTTCGATCTCGTTCGGGCCGATCCTTTTGTCGATCTCGCCCACCCCGGCCTTTGATACTGCCAAACGCATGAGTCTGCGCCGGATCACCGAGATTTCGCCGCTGGGTGTTGTCGGCATGTTTCTGCTTGGCGGAATATTCTCGGCTCAGTTCGGCATGAGCGCGGTCTATGGCGCGGCGGCGGGCATGACGCTGGCGCAGATATCGGCTTTTGTCGCCAGCTTTTATATCGGTGCTCTGGTGCTGCAATTCCCGTTGGGCTGGCTGTCGGACCGGGCTGACCGGCGAATTCTGATCATGGGCGTGGCGGCCATCGGCTGTGCGGCGGCGCTGGGCGGCATGATGCTGGGCGGGCACTTCCGGATATTGCTTGTTGCTGCCTTCTTGACCGGCGGCATGACCAACCCGCTTTATTCGCTGCTGATCGCCCACACCAACGACTACCTTGAGCATGACGACATGGCGGCTGCGGCTGGCGGGCTGGTGTTCATCAACGGGCTGGGGGCGATTGCCGGGCCATTGCTGACCGGTTGGCTGATGGGGGCAGGGGTGTTTGGCCCGTCCGGCTTTTTCCTGTTCATGGCTGTGCTGCTTGTTTCTCTTGCCCTTTATGCCGCCTATCGCACCACCCAGCGCCCGGCGATCCCGTCCGAAGACACCGGCACCCTGACCCCCATGTATGCGACCGCCTCTCCGGTTGCGGCAGAATGGGCGCAGGAGGTGGCGATCGAGGCCGATCTTGAGGAACAAGACCCACCCGACGCTGTTTGAACGTGTGCAATCTGTTCTGCCTTGGGCGATTTCGAAACAATGGATGCACAATAGGCACACTGTTTTCAGGTAAGTGCTAAGTTGCGCTGTTAACGGGCTTTTTCCCGGTAAAATGCCTAATTCCTTGAAATACTTGGGAAATTCCTATGGTGATTGCGCTAACTTGCTGAATTTGTTGGAAATTGAAAGAAATTGTTACTGTAAATTCATGATCAAGATTCGTTAAGATTCAGACATGATATGTGGGTGAATTGGAGTGGAGATTAATCCATGGCTGGTCCTGAAGAAGTACTGAGTTTTTGGCTGGATGAAGTGGGTGAATCCCGCTGGTATGTCCAGGACGAAGCGCTTGACGCCGAGATCCTGGCCCGGTTTCGGACGACCTGGGAAGGGGCCTGCGCCGGGCGGTATTCGCTCTGGCTGACATATCCCAACGGGGCTTTGGCCTATATCATCCTGACCGATCAGTTTTCACGCAACATGTTCCGTGGCAGCGGCGAGGCATTCTCATCCGATCGTGCCGCGCTGGCAGCGGCCAAGGCGGCGGTGGACAAGGGCTGGGATATGCGGGTCGATGAACCGGCGCGGCAGTTCTTTTACATGCCAATGATGCATTCGGAAAACCTGTGCGATCAGGATCGCGCCGTGCGTCTGATTTGCCAGCGCTCCAGGGGCAACCTTTTACATGCGCGTGCNCATCGCGAGGTGATCCGCCTGTTNGGTCGCTTTCCCTATCGTAACAAGGCCNTGTTGCGGTCCACGACCGACNCCGAGGCGGCCTATGTCACAGCCGGCGGCTATGGTCAGACCGTGCGCCAGCTTGAGGTGGCGGGCTAGGATCAGCTTTTCGGTGGCACACATCCGCGAAAATCGCTGATCCCTTGTGTTAGCCGGTCTGCGGNGGTGTCAATCGCNTGATCAACCAGACGCGTCGGGGCCTGTGACAGGTGCGCGACGGATTGGNGCGCGCGCTCCACATTTTCCGTGATCTTTCCAAGCNGCGCCTCAATTCGTTGCAGGCTGGCCGACTGCAACCCGTCCGACTGCCGTGAGATCTGCGCCAGATCCTGCCGTAAGGCTGCCAGTTCGGCTGTCGCCCCCTGAATATCCTCGCGCAGCGGCTGGATCGTCACCAGATTTCGGGCGAAATTTGAGGCGACCTGATCGGCCTTGCTGGTCACTTTCCAGGCCAGGAACAAGCAAAGGGCGATCAGGATCAGGGTGGCGTTGATCAACGCCAAGCCTAGGTCTTTCAGGGTTTTTGGCATTGTAAATCTCGCTTTTTGTTGTGAGTGTCCCAGTCGTAGCGTCATTGGCACCGACTGTATAGAACTGGCCCGCACAGGTCAGGGCCCAATAGGTCAGACAGATGGTGATTGAAGCGATTGGCAGATTAGTTTAATGGTGAACTAGTTCCTGAGGTCACCTTTTTCGAGGAAATATAATGTCTGAAAAGTCCTTTGATCTGATCGTTGTTGGTGCCGGTCCTGGCGGCTATGTCGCGGCCATTCGCGCGGCCCAGCTGGGCCTGAAGGTGGCAATCATCGAACGCGAGCATCTGGGCGGTATCTGCCTGAACTGGGGCTGTATCCCCACCAAGGCCTTGTTGCGCAGCGCCGAGGTGTTTCATCTGATGCAGCGCGCCGGGGAATTTGGCCTGAAGGCTGACAAGATCGGTTTCGATCTGGACGCGGTTGTCAAACGGTCGCGCGGGGTGGCGGCGCAACTGTCGGGCGGCGTCGGCCATCTGATGAAGAAGAACAAGATCACCGTGTTCATGGGCCACGCCACATTGCCCGCCAAGGGCCGTGTCAGTGTCAGGACCGACAAGGGCACGCAGGAACTGACCGCTCGCAACGTCATTCTGGCCACCGGTGCGCGCGCCCGTGAATTGCCCGGGTTGGAAGCGGACGGAAAGCTGGTCTGGTCCTACAAGCACGCGCTGAACCCGCCCCACATGCCGAAAAAGCTGCTGGTGATCGGCTCGGGGGCAATCGGCATCGAATTTGCCAGTTTTTTCAACACGCTGGGGGCTGAAACCACCGTGGTCGAGGTGCTGGACCGGGTGTTGCCGGTGGAAGATGCCGAGATCAGCNAGTTCGCCAAAAAGGCGTTTGTCAAACAGGGCATGACCATCAAGGAAGGCGCGATGGTCAANCAGCTGGACCGCGCCAAGGGCAAGGTNACCGCCCATATCGAGGTCAAAGGCACGGTCGAGAAGCACGAATTCGACACGGTGATTTCCGCCGTTGGCATTGTCGGCAATGTCGAGGATCTGGGACTGGAGTCGCTGGGCGTCAAGATCGACCGCACTCATGTGGTAACGGACGAATATTGCCGCACCGGCGTGGATGGGCTTTTTGCCATTGGTGACATCGCCGGCGCGCCCTGGCTGGCGCACAAGGCCAGCCACGAGGGCGTGATGGTGGCCGAACTGATCGCCGGCGCGAAACCGCACCCCGTGAAACCCGAAAGTATCGCCGGCTGCACCTATTGCCATCCGCAGGTGGCCAGCGTCGGCTATACCGAGGCAAAGGCCAAAGAGCTGGGCCATGACATCAAAGTCGGGCGGTTCCCGTTCATCGGTAACGGCAAGGCAATTGCTTTGGGCGAGGCCGAGGGGCTGGTCAAGACCATCTTCGACGCCAAAACCGGAGAGCTTCTTGGCGCGCATATGGTCGGGGCAGAAGTGACTGAACTGATCCAGGGCTATGTGGTCGGCCGCCAGTTGGAAACCACCGAAGAGGATCTGATGAATACGGTGTTCCCGCATCCGACCCTGTCGGAAATGATGCACGAAAGCGTACTGGATGCTTATGGGCAGGTGATCCATATGTAATACCGGAACGTTGCCGGGAAAACAGGATGGCCCGCAGTGCGCGGCAATTGTCGTGGAACCGGGTATTCCGGCACTTATTCTTCCAGAGCGCTTTGCGTTTGATATGAACCGCCTGTAACATCGAACGCCGTTCGTATTCACAATAGCTGCCTGGGTGGCTACCACGGTGGTTGCCTGGGTGGCAAAGGTGATACGCTGGCTCAGATAAAACGCAGAACGATTTAGGGACCGGGAAATGCTGAAACCAATTGCATCCATTTTGACCATGCTGACGGTCTTGATGATCGCCGGCTGCACAGCAAAAAAAACCGTTGATCAAAGCGAAATCGACGGGCTGGCGCGGGAAATTCGCAATCTTGGACCAGAAGTGGACCCGGGCGAGGCGGAACGGGCTGCACGCATCGCCTTTGACTATTCCAGTCAGCTTGCACAAGAGTATGAGATCACCGATCCGCCCCTGGTTCACAACTACAAAGTCAACAATGGGTTTCGCCAGCGCGGTCTTTGTGTGCATTGGGCCGAGGACATCGAAAAGCGCCTCAAGCAGGAAAACTTTCGTACGCTGACATTGCATCGCGCCATTGCCCCGCCGGAAAACCTATTTCGGGTCGACCATAGCACGACGATTATCAGCCGACGGGGCGACACATTTTACGACGGCATCGTGCTTGATCCCTGGCGCTATGGCGGCGTTCTGTACTGGTCACCAACCCTGGCTGACTCGCGGTACAAATGGCGGCCCCAAATTGAGGTCCTGGAGGAAAAATACAAATCCAGGCAGGCCACACGGGAGGCCGCGATCAACCTCTGACAAAGTGCCGGGGGGCACAGTTTCAATAAAGTGCCGGGGGGCACAGTTTCAATAAGGTGTCCCTCCCGTAACGTTACCGGTCCGCCTGCCGGCGGTTTTGTCCGCTGATCTGGCATTCTGGCGTCGCACGATACGTGGCGGATACTTGACAGCGGACAGACAACTGTCCCGACAGGCTTACCCCGCCAGAGCATCCAATATTCGCGCCCAGCTGCGCGTGCCTTTGTGAAAACTCTCCATGTCGTATTTCTCGTTTGGCGAATGGATCTGGTCGTCGTCACGGCCAAAGCCGATCAGCATCGCATCCATGCCAAGGATATCCTTGAAATAGCCGGCAATCGGGATCGACCCGCCACAGCCGATATAGGCGGCGGGGCGCGGCCATTCATCGCTCAGGGCCTGACGGGCCTTTTCAAACGCCGGATCGGCAATCGACATCTGCGCCGCCGCCGCGCCCTCTTCGGTGCGGTAGTCGACCGTAAACCCGTCCGGCAGATTGTCCTCAAGATATGACCGGAACGCTGTCCTGATCGCCTCAGGGTCTTGCGTGCCGACCAGCCGGAAACTCAGCTTGGCGCTGGCCTGCGACGGCAAAACCGTTTTGAACCCGTCACCGGTATAGCCGCCCCAGATACCGTTGATGTCGCAGGTGGGCCGCGACCAGATCATTTCCAGCGGCGTGCGGTCCTGCTCGCCAGCCGGGGCCTTGAGCCCAACGTCGGAAAGATATTTGGCGTGGTCGAAGTTCAGCCGCTGCCACTGGCTGCGGATTTCATCGCTCAGTTCCGGCACGCCATCGTAAAAACCGGGCAGGGTGACGGCCCCGGTGTCATCCTGCAACCCGGCGAGTATCCTGGTCAGCACCCGGATCGGGTTCATGGCAATGCCGCCATACATGCCCGAATGCAGGTCGCGGCTGGGGCCGGTGATGGTGAAATCCTCGCTCAGCAGCCCGCGCAATTGGGTGGTGATCGCCGGAACCGCGCTTTCGAACAATCCGGTGTCGCAGATCAGCGCGATGTCACAGGTCAGTTCGGCGGCGTTTTCGCGCATAAACGGCACCAGTGAGGGCGAGCCTGATTCCTCTTCGCCCTCGAAGAAGAATGTCATCTTGCAGGGCAATTTATCGTGAACGGATTTCCAGGCGCGGCAGGCCTCGATAAAGGTCATCAACTGGCCCTTGTCGTCGCTGGCCCCGCGCCCGCGGATCACCTGACCCTTGGGGGTGTCCTGGATTTCCGGATCGAACGGATCACGGTCCCAAAGCTCCAGAGGGTCCACCGGCTGGACGTCGTAATGGCCATAGAACAACAGGTGCGGTCCCGGACCATCAATGTGGCCGACAACCATCGGATGTCCCGGTGTGGGGCGTTTTTGTGCAGCAATGCCAATATCTTGCAGGTCATCCACCAACCAGTCGGCAGCCCGGTCGCAATCGCTTTTGAAGGCCGGATCGGTCGAGATTGACGGGATCCGCAGAAAATCCATCAGCCGCTTGGTGGCGGCGGGAAGGTTGGCATCAATACATGATAATACGTCTTCGATCGACATGGGTCTCTCCGGGGTTTGGCTGGCCATCCGGTCACCCTAGCACCGGGCGTCAGACTGTCCAGCCGGCTTGATCAAGGTCAAGGCTGCGACATGAAGCCCTGATGTAAAGAGTTGATCAGAAAGGGGCGGACCTGTAGGCATTGAATTCGCAAGGCATTCAGGAATGTGAATACGGGGCCCGCCCTGCACTCAGGTCTCAAACCCGGATAGAATGGTTCGGGACAAGAAAATGGAGAACGCCGGTGAACTATACCGCGAAACTGGATATCGCCTTGGATCGGCTGCACGAAGAAGGGCGCTATCGCACCTTTATCGACATCGAACGGCGCAACGGCAATTTTCCCAACGCGGTCTGGACCCGCCCCGATGGCAGCGAACAGGACATCACCGTCTGGTGTGGCAACGACTATCTGGGCATGGGACAGAACCCGGTTGTTCTGGCCGCCATGCACGAGGCGATCAACGCCACCGGTGCGGGGTCGGGCGGGACGCGCAACATTTCCGGCACCACCGTCTATCACAAACGGCTTGAGGGTGAGCTGGCGGATCTGCATGGCAAAGAGGCGGCATTGCTGTTCACCTCGGCCTATATCGCCAATGACGCGACACTCAGCACACTACCGAAACTATTCCCGGGGCTGATCATCTATTCGGACGNNCTGAACCACGCNTCGATGATCGAAGGCGTGCGCCGCAATGGCGGGGCCAAGCGGATTTTCCGCCATAACGATGTGGAACACCTGCGCGAATTGCTGGCGGCTGACGATGCTGACAATCCAGGCGCGCCCAAGCTGATCGCCTTTGAATCAATCTATTCGATGGATGGCGATTTCGGCCCGATCGAGGCGATCTGCGATCTTGCCGACGAATTCGGTGCCCTGACCTATATTGACGAGGTGCACGCAGTCGGCATGTACGGCCCGCGCGGTGCCGGTGTGGCGGAGCGCGACCGGCTGATGCACCGGCTGGACATCATCAACGGCACGCTGGCCAAGGCGTTCGGCGTGATGGGGGGCTATATCGCCGCCAGCGAAAAGATGTGCGACGCGATCCGGTCCTACGCGCCGGGGTTCATCTTTACCACCTCTATACCGCCGGCGGTTGCCGCCGGGGCAGCAGCATCCGTGGCGTTCCTGAAACGTGCGCCGGAGATTCGTGAAAAGCATCAGGAACAGGCGAAGATCCTTAAAATGCGGCTGAAGGCAATGGGCCTGCCGATCATTGATCACGGCAGCCATATCGTGCCGGTGGTGGTGGGAAATCCTACCCATACCAAGGCGCTGTCCGACATGCTGCTGGCCGACTATGGCATCTACGCCCAGCCGATCAACTATCCGACCGTTCCGCGCGGCACCGAGCGGCTGCGCTTTACCCCGTCGCCGGTGCATGGGCCGGACGAAATGGACAAGCTGGTTCGGGCGATGGATGCGCTGTGGGCCCATTGTGCGCTGAATCGCGCCGAACTAACTGGTTAACCTCTCGGTTGTGTTCAAATTACTTGCGCTGTGTTAGGGTTCCCGCAACAACAAGCGCGGGGCGAATCGTTGGGGCGGTTCGAAGGTGCCGCGCGGGGTTTGCGACAGGCGAGATGGGACAGCAGCGATGATTGGGCGCAAAAACAAGCGCAAATCAGAAGAAGAGGTCGCAAAGCACAAGAGCTTTGACGATTATGAACTGCGTCTTGGCGACCTGATGCGCGGCGAACGCGCGACCATGGGCAAGTCCCTGTTGGATGTGCAGCGCGAATTGCGGATCAAGGCATCCTATATCGCGGCCATCGAAAATTCCGACCCTTCGGTGTTCGATACCCCCGGTTTCATTGCCGGATACGTGCGGTCCTATGCGCGCTATCTGGACATGGATCCGGACAACGCATTCGAGGTGTTCTGCCGCGAAAGCGGATTCGAGGTGGCGCATGGCATGTCCGCCGGGGCGTCGGTGATCAAGAAATCCAGTACAAACAACCCGGCAGGGTTTGGCAACGCCGATCCGTTCACTTCGCCGAACATGCCCTTNGTNCCGGCCGGTGACGGTTTGCTCAGCCATATTGAACCGCGNGCGGTTGGCTCGATACTGGTGCTGATGACGCTGATCGCCGGGATCGGTTATGGTGGCTGGTCGGTTCTCAGGCAGATACAACAGGTTCAGTTCGCGCCGGTTGAACAGGCCCCGAATGTGCTGTCGGATCTTGATCCTCTGAACGCCAACATGCGCCCCGGTTCTGCGGCACCGTCCCAACGGGCCGGCCTGACCGCCCCCAGTGCCGAGGCGCTGGACCGGCTCTATCGCCCACAGGCGCTGGACGTGCCGGTGCTGGTGGCCCGTGATGCGCCTATCTCGACCCTTGATCCACGCAATGTCGGTAACTTCAGCGCGCCGCAACTGCCGCAGGTACAACTGGCCGAGACCCGGCAGCGCCCGGTCGCTGCCATGCCGCAGGTGGTGGAACAGGCCGGGCCTCAATTGCGCATGGTGGCGGTGCGCCCATCCTGGGTTCGGGTAAGTGCGGCGGATGGTACGGTGATTTTCGAGGCCATTCTGGAAAGCGGTCAGGGATTTGACGTACCTGCACTGGAGCAACCGCCAACCCTGCATGCCGGAGAATCCGGGGCGATTTATTTCAACCTGAATGGCCAGTTTATGGGTCCGGTTGGGGAAAGCGGGTCGGTGACACGCAACATGCCCCTGTCGGTTGCCGATTTGTCGGAACGGCTGGATGTTGCCGATCTTGCGCAGGACGGCGACCTGGCCCGCATGGTGGCCGAGGCAAAGATTGTTCCTGCCGATCAATAGGCGCACGCCATTGCGGCGCATGCTTTTGCGGCGTATCTACCCCCACGAACAATCAGGCTGATGGATCCGAATTCCCATGTCGCACAACTCTCTGCGCCCGTGGCGCAATATCTATCGGCGCAAGTCGCGCCAGATCATGATCGGCGGCGTTCCGGTCGGCGGCGACGCGCCAATTGCCGTGCAGACCATGACCAACACGCTGACCACGGATGTGGCGGCCACCGTTGCCCAGGTACAGGCCGCAGCCGCGGCCGGGGCCGATCTGGTGCGTATTTCGGTGCCTGATGCGGAATCGTCCAAAGCCCTGAAACAGATCATCGCCGAAAGCCCGGTTCCTATCATCGCCGACATCCATTTCCACTATAAACGCGGGGTCGAAGCCGCCAAAGCCGGGGCCGCCTGTCTGCGGATCAATCCGGGCAATATCGGCAATGAGGCCCGTGTCAAAGAGGTCATTCAGGCCGCGCGCGACCATGATTGTGCCATCCGCATCGGTGTTAACGCCGGCAGCCTTGAAAAGCACCTGCTGGACAAATACGCCGAACCCTGCCCCGAGGCGATGGTCGAAAGCGCGCTGGAGCATATCCGCATTCTTGAGGATAACGATTTCCACAACTTCAAGATCAGCGTCAAAGCGTCCGACGTGTTCCTGTCGGCGGCTGCCTATCAGGGCATCGCCGAGGTCACGGATGCGCCGATCCATCTGGGCATAACCGAAGCCGGCGGGCTGGTTTCAGGCACCATCAAATCGGCTATCGGTCTGGGCAACCTGTTGTGGATGGGCATCGGCGACACGATCCGCGTCTCTCTCAGCGCCGACCCGGTGGAAGAGGTCAAGGTTGGTTTTGAGATCCTCAAATCGCTGGGCCTGCGCCATCGCGGCGTCAACATCATCTCGTGCCCGTCCTGCGCCCGTCAGGGGTTTGACGTGATCAAGACGGTCGAGGCGCTGGAAATGCGGCTGGCGCATATCCACACACCCCTTAGCCTGTCGATCATCGGCTGTGTGGTGAATGGTCCGGGCGAGGCTCTGATGACCGATATCGGCTTTACCGGTGGCGGGGCCGGGGCCGGCATGGTGTATCTGGCCGGCAAGCAAAGCCACAAGCTAAGTAACGAGGCGATGGTGGATCACATCGTCGAACAGGTCGAAAAGCGAGTCGCCGAGATCGAAGCGAGCGAAACCCCGTAGGGTGGGGGGCACCCACCCTGCACCCTCACCGGTTAGCGCGCTTTTCCGCCACGATCAGCGCCATCTGGTCGCCCGGCAGGAACCCGCGCAGCAATTCGTCCTGTAAAACGAATGTCGGCGTGCCCGAAATCTTCAACCGTCCCGCCAGTTCGCGGGTGCGGGCGATCTCGGCCGATGTGGCATCGCTGTCCATCTCGGCGGCAATCGCATCGCTGTCCAGCCCCAGCCCATCGGCCATGCGCCGCAGGGCAATCACTGTCATCTCACCCTGATAGGCCATCAGCGCGTCATGCATCTGTTTATAGGCGTCCGGCCCGGCCACTGTCTTGGTCGCCACCGCAAAGCGCGAGGCCAGAACCGAGCCATCCCCCAGAATAGGCAGTTCCTTGACGATCAGGCGGATATTGCCGTCCGCCGCCAGCAACTGTTCAACCTCGGGCATGGCGCGCCGGCAATAGGCACAGCGATAGTCCAGGAACTCCACCAGCGTGATATCCCCGTCCGGATTGCCGCCCACCCAGGAATAGCCATCGTTGAACAATTCGTCGGCATTGTCTGCCACCAGGGCGAAATCGGCCTGTGCCTCGGCGTTGGCCTGACGATCCTCCAGCACTTTCACCGCGTCAAGGATCACCTCGGGGTTATCCATCAGATAGGCACGCACTTCGGCCCGAAAGGCGGCGCGTTCNGCATCGCTCATTTGCGTGACATCCAAGGGCGAGCGANCGGTCCGGCGCGCTCAGCAGGGCCAGCGCCATCANGGCAGGGGCTAAAAGTCGGATCATTTCTTCTTTTTTCCTTTTTCTATTCGTTGCGATGCAATGAGCACATCTTCGGCCCGTTGCCAAGGTGGTGACCCGGTCGGCAGCAAGGCCGAGGCGCGTCTGGCGTGGCGGGCCGCGTCGCCAAACCGCCCCTCCAGAGCGAACCGCTCGGCCGTGACCAGCGCCGCCATCCCGTCCTGCCCGACCTTGGCATAGGCCAGCGACAGATCCCGCAGCAACCTTGTATCACGATACTCGCGCGAGCGGGCTTTTTCCAGCGCCTCCAGCCCGGCGCGTGTCTGACCGGCGGCCATCAGGGCGCGGCCATATCCGGCCCGGATCAGCGGCTCGCGCGGGGCCAGTTCCAGCGCCTTGGCATAGGCCCTGACCGCGCCGTTCCATTGGCGGTTCTCCATTTCGATCTGACCCTTCAGGTCGTAATAATAGGCGTCATCGGGGCGCAGCTTCAGGGCGGCATTGATCGAACGGCGCGCTGCGGCCAGTTGGTGATCGCGGTGATGGGCCACAGCTTCGCGCATCAGGCGCACGTCACGTGCGCTTTCCCCGGTGGCCCGCCGCATGGTCCATTTGGGCGATCGGGTAAAGGCCGACAGCTTGCCACGCACACGGGCATACCAGTAATCCGCGTTCGGGTTGGGCGGGGCGGTGTCGCCGTTGGCGGCAACAAAAGCCTGCGCCGCGCGGATCCTGTCGCGCGACAAAGGGTGCGACTGCATATAGGGATCCTGACGCGAAACGCTAAGAAGTTCCTGCCCCTCAAAGGCCTGGTGCAGGTCGATCAGCCCCCGGGCGCTGATCTCAGAACGATGCAGATAGCTGGCGGCGGACCGGTCGGCGGCGGCCTCTTCGGCGCGGGTATGTTTGAGAAATCCGCGCTGGGCCGAACTGGCCGTGCCAAGTGCAATGCCGCCCGCCGCGCTGCCGGCACCGGCGGCGGCGGCAACCACGGCCAAAGCCGCGCCAAGCCCGGACAGGGTGCGGGCGTTCTGATAATTACCCATGCGCCGGGCGATATGACCATTGGCGATATGCGCGGCTTCGTGGGCGATGACCGCCTGCAACATGGCGGCGCTGTCGGTTTTCAGGATCAGGCCGTAATTGACGAAAATGGTCTGGCTGTCGACCACAAAGGCGTTGAACCTGTGGTCGTTGACCACCAGCACCCGCACCCTTTGCGCATTCAGTCCGGCGGCGCGCAGTACCGGCATGGCCAGTTGCGTCAGCCCATGCTCGATCCCGGGATCGCGCAACAGGGTCAGCGCCGCAAGCGGGCGCGCCGGGACCAGATACATCATTGCACAGATGGTCAGACACAGGATTGACCTTGGGGCGCGAACACGTTCAAAAACCATGGAAACACCATGCGAGGAAGTCATGCGAAACTCAACCCGGTCCCAGGTCGATCCCTTCATCGTGATGGACGTGATGGAGGCCGCCCGCCGCGCCGAGGAAACCGGCCGCCACATCATCCACATGGAGGTCGGCCAGCCAAGCACCGGCGCACCCAAAGCGGCCACCGACGCGCTGGCCCGCGCCATGCAGACCGACGCGCTGGGCTATACCGTGGCGCTGGGGTTGCCGGCGCTGCGTGCGCGCATCGCCCGGATGTACGGTGAACGCCATGACGTTGATCTGAACCCCGACAGGGTGGTGATCACGCCCGGTTCCTCGGGGGCGTTCATTCTGGCCTTCACGTCGCTGTTCGATACCGGCGACCGGGTTGGCATCGGCGCGCCGGGCTATCCGTCTTACCGCCAGATATTGCGCGCTTTGGGCATGGTGCCGGTCGATCTTGAAACGTCGCCGCGCAATCGCCTGCAACCGGTGCCGTCCGATTTCGCAGGTCAGGATCTGGCCGGGCTGCTGGTCGCGTCGCCCTCGAACCCGTCCGGCACCATGCTGGACCGCCCCGCCATGGCTGCGCTGATCGAAGCGACGCAAGCGCAGGGGGCCGCCTTTGTCTCGGACGAGATCTACCACGGGCTTGAGCACGGGACAAAAGCCATTTCCGCGCTGGAACTGACGGATGAAACCTATGTTATCAATTCGTTCTCGAAGTATTACTCGATGACCGGCTGGCGGGTTGGCTGGATGGTGGTGCCCGAACCGCATGTGCGGGTGATCGAGCGGCTGACCCAGAACATGTTCATCTGCCCGCCCCACGCCAGTCAGGTCGCGGCCCTGGCGGCGATGGACTGCGGGCCGGAATTGCAGGCCAACCTGGACGTATACCACGCCAATCGCGCGCTGATGCTGGAGGGGCTGCCAAAGGCGGGATTCACCAATTTCGCGCCGCCCGATGGCGCATTCTATGTCTATGCGGATGTGTCGGATCTGACCTCGGACAGTCGCGCCTTTGCCGCCGAGATCCTCGACAAGGCCGGGGTGGCGGTCACACCGGGGCTGGATTTCGATCCGGTGCGCGGGGGCACATGGCTGCGTTTTTCCTATGCGCGCTCAACCGCGGACATCAGGGAAGGGTTGGCACGGCTGGCGGAATTCATGGCGAACCGCAAGAAGCCATAGGGCGTTTTCAACCGCGCTCAGGTGGGGTATCCCTGCCTCAACAGGGTCGTGCAACAAGACCCGCAACCGGGCAAGACAGTGATGATACGCAGGCTTATTCCAGTTCTGACCGCCTTATGGGTTCTGATCGCCTCCGGGGTGCCTGTGGTGCCTGTCGCGGCGCAGGAGTTCAGCGGCCTGGCGCGTATTGACGCGATACAAAGCCAGATCGTCAGCCACGGGCCAGACGGCGTCCGGATTGACCTGTCGTTTTCTCAGGGCGTGCCGTACCGTTTGTTTACCCTGAACGATCCGCCCCGTCTGGTGCTGGATTTTCAGGAGGTGGACTGGAGCGGGCTTGCCACCGACACCCTTCTGGCAACCGACCGCATATCGCAGGTTCAGTTTGGCACCTATGTGCCGGGCTGGTCGCGGCTGGTTGCCGATCTGGGACAGCCGATGTCTGTGCGAAGCTCGGAGTTGAGCGTGGATCAGGTGCGCGGCTCAGCCCGCCTTGTGGTTGTTCTGGCCCCGGTCGGGGCACAGGATTTCGCCGCAAGCGCCGGTGCGCCCTATGATCCGCGCTGGGATTTACCTGTTGTCACTGAAACACAACCTGGCCCGGAAGCTGGCACGCACTCTGGACCGGAACGCGCGGCGGATGCGCCTTTCGTGGTAGTGCTGGATCCGGGCCACGGCGGGATTGATCCGGGCGCGGAACAGGGCGATCTGATCGAGAAAGACCTGATGCTGAGTTTCGCGCGCGAGGTGCGCGAAGTGCTGTTGCGCCGCGGCGGATACAAGGTGATTCTGACCCGTGAAGAGGATCACTTTGTCTCGCTTGAACGCCGCATTGCACTGGCGCATCGCGCGGGCGCGGATGTGTTCATCTCGCTGCACGCGGATTCGCTGACCGAGGGGTTGGCGCACGGGGCCACGGTGCATGTGCTGTCGCGTGATGCTTCGGATATCGCCAGTGCCAAGCTGGCCGAACGCCATGACCGTGGCGACCTTTTGTCCGGGGTCGACCTGAGCGGGACGGATGATTCCGTCACCCGGATCCTGCTTGATCTGGCGCGTCAGGAAACCCGGCCCCGCACCGAATCGCTGGCCTCGGCCCTTGTTGATGGCATGGCGCAAACCGGTGGGCCGATGAATCGCCGGCCCCTGCGCGGGGCGGCGTTTTCCGTGCTCAAGGCGGCGGATATCCCGTCTGTGCTGATTGAAATCGGATTTCTGTCCAGCCCGCGCGATTTGAAAAACCTGTCGGATGCAACCTGGCGGGCCGGTATGGCCGTTGGCATTGCCAATGGCCTGGGTGCCTGGATCGCCGACGATACGGCGACCCGACCTTTGGTGCGCCAGTAGGTTGGTGACAACCCATGCGCATTGCACCCNCCCTGCGCGCCATTTTGCCGCTTCGTGCTTTGACCCCGGCGCAACCGGNCCCTATATAGTCAGAACCACACGAACAAAGGCAGCACAGTGGTCCGTTTTATTCTATCTTTCTTCGGGGCGGTTTTCAGTCTCGTAACCCTTGGTTTTGCCATGGCCGCGCTGACCATCGGCGGGGTTTTCTGGATGTATGGCCGCGACCTGCCCAGCCACGAGGCATTGGCCCAGTACAAACCGCCAACCATCAGCCGCATCTATTCCGGCGAAGGCCACCTGATCGACGAATTCGCCAAGGAACGCCGCCTGTTCGCGGCCTCTGGTGAAGTCCCCGATCTGGTCAAACAGGCATTCATTTCCGCCGAGGACAAGAATTTTTACAGCCACAAGGGCTATGATCTGCGCGGCATCGGTGCCGCCGTCTTCAAAGCCGTGCGTACACGCGGCGAAAATGTAACCGGGGCCTCGACCATCACCCAGCAGGTGATAAAAAACTTCCTGCTATCGGGCGACCGCCGCGCCGAGCGCAAGATCAAGGAAATCATCCTGGCCTCGCGGCTGGAAGAGACGCTGAACAAGGAACAGATCCTTGAACTTTACCTGAACGAGATTTTTCTGGGCCAGAATTCCTATGGTGTGGCCGCCGCCGCCCAGACCTATTTCAACAAGACCCTCGAAGATCTGGCCCCGCACGAGGCGGCTTTTCTGGCATCCCTGCCCAAGGCCCCGTCGGATTACCACCCGGTGCGGCGCAAGGACCGGTTGCTGTCACGGCGCAATTTCGTGCTCAAAGAGATGTTCGAGAACGGCTATATCACCCACGCGACCTATGAGACCGAGGTCGCGATGCCGCTGCGCTCGGTCCAGAATGGCGATTTCGAGAGTTTCCGCACGGTCCTGCCGCCGCGCGACTATTTCACCGATGAAATACGCCGCCAGCTAAGCCGTGATTTCGGCGAGGGCGAATTTTTTACCGGCGGCTTTACTGTCCGCGCCACCATCGACGAGGAAATGCAGGTTGTGGCGGCGCAATCCCTGCGCGCCCAGCTTGAAAAATACGATCGCGGTCGCGGGCTGTGGCGTGGCACCGGCCAGACGATCCCGATAACCGGACTGGGATCCGAAGAAAACTGGCGCGCCGCACTGGCAGACACAGAGGTTTCACGCGACGTGCTTCTTGACGGTCCGTGGCATCCTGCCGTGGTTCTGGAGCTGAGCGACAAAAACGCGCGGATCGGTATCGAAAATGTGCCCGAAGACGGCGATGGCCACTGGATCGTCGCCAAGGATGTGACTTGGGCGCGTCGGCTGAACGCAGATGGCAGCAAGGGCAAAAAGGCCCGTGTGGCCGGCGATCTGCTGCGCGTGGGCGATGTTGTGCTGGTGCGCGCCATGACCCGGGACGATGACGGCTCGTTCGTCCGTTGGAGTCTGCGTCAGGTGCCCGAAGTGCAGGGCGGCTTTGTCGCCATGGATGTCAATTCGGGCCGGGTTCTGGCCATGCAGGGCGGATTTTCCTATCAGGATTCGGTGTTCAACCGCGCCACCCAGGCGCAACGCCAGCCCGGATCGAGTTTCAAGCCGTTTGTCTATGCCGCGGCGCTGGACAGCGGCTATTCGCCCGCCACCATCGTGATTGATGCCCCAATCGAGATCGACACGCCGCAGGGCCTGTGGCGGCCACGCAATTCGTCGAACAAGTTCTACGGGCCAACGCCGTTGCGCACCGGTATTGAACGATCGCGCAACCTGATGACCATCCGTCTGGCACAGGAGGTGGGGATGCCGGTGGTGGCCGGCTATGCCGAACGGTTCGGGGTTTATGACGAACTGGGGCCGTTTCTGGCCAATGCGCTGGGGTCACAGGAAACCACCCTTTACAAGATGGTCACGGCCTATGCGATGTTCGCCAATGGCGGCGAGCGGCTGGAGCCGACCCTGGTGGACCGGATCCAGGACCGGTTCGGGCGGACCATTTACCGTCACGACAAACGCGATTGCATCGACTGTGCCTCGCCTGCGGTTGCCTCTGGTGCATCGCCGCGTATCCGGTCGAACCGCAGCCAGGTAATGGACCCGATCACCGCCTATCAGCTGACCTCGATGATGCAGGGCGTGGTGCAGCGCGGCACCGCCAGTGGGGCCGTGCGCCTGCCGGTGCCCACCGCCGGCAAGACCGGCACCACCAACGAGGCGCGCGATGTGTGGTTCATCGGCTTTACCAGCAATATCGTTGCGGGCTGTTATATCGGCCATGACCAGCCGCGCCCGTTGGGGCGGGGGGCTTATGGCGCATCCATGTGCGGCCCGGTGTTCCAGTCCTTCATGCTGGAGGCCACCGAGAAATTCGGCGGCGGCCCGTTTGACGTCCCCCCCGGCGGTCATTTCATCAAGATCGACCGTTACACCGGCGGACGCCTGCCGGATGATGCATCGGGTGAATATGTGGTGGCTGAATATTTCCGCGACGGTGAAGATCCGCTTTTTGGTCTGACGTTTGACGGCGGGTTTGCCGTCGGCTCGGATCTGCCGCTGTTTGAAGAGGTGACCAGTGGCGGGCGTCAGGTCACCACCTCGACCGGTGAAAAGGCAGTGGTCGGCCCCAAGGCCAATTTCGGCGCGGTAACATCAGGCGGGCTTTATTGATGGTGCAGCGCGCGGCGTGGTGACCTTGGCCCTGCGGCTTGCCGCTCTGACCGGGCTGGTCTATCACCGCAATTCGACATAACGAACCAGCAGGAAGTCCCATGCGCGCCGAGATCCAGAATATTGTGGCCGAAATCGAAAAATCGCTGGAGCTTCTGGCGCAGCGGATGAACCGCGAGACCGCGCCCCACCGGCTTGAGGAATTCAATGCCCGCGTTGAAGACCCCAACCTTTGGGACAATCCGGAAGCGGCGCAAAAGCTGATGCGCGATCGCCAGATGCTGGTCGATGCCATTGATACCTACGAGGGCATAAAACGCGATCTTGGCGATCATTGCGAACTGATCGAACTTGGCGAAATGGAGGACGACCAGGAGGTCGTCACCGAAGCCGAAGAGACCCTGAAGGCGCTGGCCGAAACCGCGGCCCAAAAAGAACTTGAGGCGCTGCTGGACGGCGAGGCGGACGGCAATGATACCTTTCTGGAAATCAATTCCGGGGCCGGGGGCACCGAAAGCTGCGACTGGGCGTCCATGCTGGCGCGGATGTATGTGCGCTGGGCGGAAAAGAAGGGTTACAAGGTCGAACTTCAGTCCGAAAGCGCCGGCGAAGAGGCAGGGATCAAATCGGCCACCTACAAGATCAGTGGTACAAACGCCTATGGCTGGCTGAAATCGGAAAGCGGTGTGCATCGGCTGGTGCGGATTTCGCCGTTTGACTCTGCCGCCAAGCGCCACACCTCGTTCAGTTCGGTCTGGGTTTATCCGGTGGTCGACGACAACATCGAGATTGACGTGAACCCGGCCGANATCAGGATTGATACNTACCGGTCGTCGGGCGCGGGCGGTCAGCACGTCAACACCACCGATTCCGCCGTGCGCATNACNCACCATCCCACGGGGATTGTGGTGACGTCTTCGGTGAAATCCCAGCACCAGAACCGTGACATCGCCATGAAAGCCCTGAAATCAAGGCTTTATCAGTTGGAGNTGGACAAGCGTAACGCCGCGATCAACGAAGCGCATGAAAACAAGGGCGATGCGGGCTGGGGTAACCAGATCCGGTCTTACGTGTTGCAGCCCTATCAGATGGTCAAGGATCTGCGCACCAATTTCGAGACCTCGGACACCAAGGGCGTGCTGGACGGAGATCTGGACGGGCTGATGGGCGCAACACTTGCCATGGATGTGTCAGGCAAAAGCCGGGCCGAGGCACAGGGTGAATAGGTTGGGTGAATAGGTTGGGTGAATAGCCACTACACTACATCAGATCGTCCGGCTGATCGGGGCCCAGCCAATAGGACAGACCACTTGGGCCGAGCAGGAAATTGTCGCTTTGTTCCAGGAACTTGTCCGCCATATCTTGCTGAGACGTTCTGAAAATTGATGACCCGATAACGGTATCGTCAAACTCAACCGAGCCGTGATGGTGCTGTTGATTGGCTTTGCCAGAAAACTGTTCTATTACAGCAGCATCTGGTGCGAACTTAATGTCATCAAGCCGCATGTCTCGAAAGGTCAGAACTGGTGATCCATGGCCGCTGTTTCCACTCAGGAAGTCCATCAGGCCGGACTCGTCAAAAAACGGATCTTCCGGATCAAGCCCGCCAAGTTCATCGACGAGGCCAAGTATCTTGACCTTGCTGCCATCAGCGCCGGTAAAGACAATATCGCTTTCGTCCATCGAGACCGAAAGTTCGCCGCGAAGCGCACTGTGAAATATCAGCCGGTCATTGTTCTCAAGATCAAAGTCCACAACCAGATTGGTGCCAAAATCGGTGACCAGACTGTCGTTGCGCTCATGGCCAAAGACAAAATCATCGCCGCCCGACCCGCCTTCGAGAACGTTGAAACCAGAGTCGGCAAAAAGCCGGTCTGACCCAGAGCCGCCGTTCAGATAATCGTCGCCATTGCCGCCTATCAATGTGTCACGGCCGTTTTCACCGAACAGGCCGCCAAAATCACCCTGCGACACTAAGTCAAGCCTAATCAATGCACTATGCCCACTTTCTAATGTATCAGATGAAGTCAGTCCGCGCGCCCAAAGGCCGTTGTCGAAATCAAGGCTGGCAACACCATCCGCGCCGACGCCGCCCAACAGCACATCCGCCCCCAAGCCGCCATGCAACTCGTCGGCACCAAAAGAACCTCTGATATAGTCGCCACCCTGGCCACCCATCACCAGATCCGCGCCCCGGCCGCCGCCCAGCATATCGCCGCCCGACCCGCCGTACAGGGTATCCGCGCCCTTGCCGCCCCGGATCAGGTCATCACCGGCCCCGCCGGCCAGAGCGTCGTGGCCCAGACCTCCCCGAACGTGATCGGCACCATCGCCCGCGAACACATTGTCGTTTCCGCGCCCACCGGCCAGCCTGTCGTCGCCGTTTTCACCGTGAAGAATGTCGTTGCCGTTATTGCCGTGAATGTGGTCGCCGCCGGTGCCGCCAAAGATCAGATCGGACCCCGCTCCGCCGCGGATCTGGTCGCCAAACCCTCCGGTTCCCCAATTGAAATCAGTGTCGTCACCCCAGATCGTATCGTTGCCGAAACCTCCGAATATCAGGTCAAGATTGTCGTTCCCAACCAACACATCATTGCCGGCCCCGCCCGATATCGTGTCTTCGCTGCTTCCGCCCAATAGATGGTCATCGCCCTGATGGCCGTACAGAACGTCGCGGCCCCGTTCCCCAAACACAAAATCGTCGCCCCATCCGCCAAACACCAGATCATTGCCGCTGCCCGCGCGGATCTGGTCGTCTCCGGTGTTGCCCCAGATAGTGTCCGCGTCGTCGCCGCCCGAGATATTGTCCGCCCCTTCGTTGCCGGCAATGCGGTCCCGACCGGCCCCGCCCGACAAAGTGTCGGTGCCCAACCCGCCAGAGAGGATGTCGTTTCCATTCCCCCCGGCCATGAAATCCATCCCCTCCTGGCCGAACAATATATCCCGGCCGTCGCCACCGTCGCCGGTGTCAGCGCCCGAACCGCCAAAGATGAAATCATCAGCTTCAAAGCCCAACAGAAGGTCGTTTGCGCCATTGCCCATCAGCAGGTCCGAGCCTTCATCGCCGTGCAGCAGATCCTCGCCGTCGCCGCCTGCCAATGCGTCGTTGCCCGCCCCGCCAAAGAGGCTGTCATTGCCGTTGCCGCCGACCAGAGCGTCCCTGCCATCGCCGCCACTCAGACCGTCATTGCCGTTTTCGCCGCGCACAAGGTCATGTCCGGAACCGCCCAGCAGGACGTCGGATTGGTCGCTTCCTTTGATATGATCGTTACCGGCCCGCCCGGCAGCCTTGCGTATGCCGGGGAAAGACAACACAATGTTGTCGGAATACGGCGTGCCGATCCGAAGTGCGCCTAGAACGCTCTCTGCGATGGACTGAATGCTGACGGCCATATCGGTTCCACTCTTACGCTTACGATCCGTTGGCCCCCCGCGAATCCTGCTACTTAAAGGACATCGTGCTGTGCAATGCCTGTGGACAAGTTTACAGTGAGACCTGCTTTTTCGCAAAAATTCAGGCGTTTTCCACCCGGATTGGGCGGCTGAAGCGTAAGGAACGTTAACAAATCGTTAATCCTGCAAGCCATTGTGCTTGGACGGGAAACAGAGTGTCGCGCGCGTCGGTCGGTGTGCCTGGCGATCCGCAAACGGATCGTTTGCGGTTTTTGCAATAGCGGTTAGTCTTGGGTCAACACATTAACGATGGTGATCAAGATGGACCTGACAGAATGCTCTGCGTCAGAGCAGTTGGCAAAAATGACTTCAAACCGGCTATCTGCGCGTGAGCTGATGCAGGCCACACTCGCGCGTATCGACGCGGTAAACCTGTCGCTAAATGCCATCGTGGCTTTGCGTGATGCCGATGACCTGATGGCAGAGGCCCGCCAGCTGGACAACGGTCCGCATCGCGGGGCGCTGCATGGGTTGCCGATGGCGGTCAAGGATCTGGCCAATGTCAAGGGTATCGTGTCTTCACAGGGCTCTCCCTTGCTGGCGGATTTTGTTCCCGAAACGGATGATCTGGTTGCGGCGCGGCTTCGCGATGCGGGGGCAATTCTGATCGGCAAGACCAACACGCCGGAATTCGGCCTTGGATCGCACACGTTCAATCCGGTCTATGGCGTCACGCGCAACCCCTATGATCATGCGCGCACCTGTGGCGGCTCGTCCGGGGGGGCGGCGGTGGCACTGGCGTCGGGCATGTTGGCGCTGGCCGATGGCTCGGACATGATGGGCAGTCTGCGCAACCCGGCGGGCTGGAACAATGTCTATGGCTTTCGTCCCAGCGTGGGCCTCGTGCCGGCAGAGCCCAAGGGGGATACGTTTCTGCACCAACTGTCCACGCTTGGCCCCATGGCGCGCGATCCGGGGGATCTGGCGCTGTTGCTTGATGTGATGTCGGGCATTGATCCGCGCCAGCCACATGGCATGATTCCGGGGACTATTGCACCGTTGCGTGCGGCTGACCCAAGGGGGGCGCGCATCGGCTGGCTGGGTGACTGGGGTGGTGCGTTTGCCATGGAGGCGGGGATACTGGAGCAATCCGAAACCGCGCTGAAAGTGTTCGAGGAACTGGGCGCAATCGTTGAACCCGTCGCCCCGCCGTTTAGTGCCGATGCCATGTGGGACAGCTGGACCACTCTGCGGTCATGGCAGGTGGGGGCAGGGCTTGCTCCGCTGCTGGCCGAGGGCAAAGCCCAGCTTAAGGACACCGCCATATGGGAAATCGAACGGGCACAAAGCATGAGCGCGCTTGAGGTGCATCGCGCCAGCGTCATCCGGTCTGACTGGTTCGCCTGTGCGGCTGATCTGTTCAGCCGCTATGACGCGCTGGTCCTGCCGAGTGCGCAGGTCTGGCCGTTCGAGCTGGAACAGGAATACCCGACCGAAATCGCCGGACAGACGATGGATACCTATCACCGATGGATGCAGGTAATGATTCCCGTTAGCCTGATCGGCCTTCCCTGCCTTGGCGTGCCGGTCGGGTTTGGCACGAACGGCCTGCCCGCTGGGGTGCAGATATTTGGCCGACGCGCCAGTGACGCGGCGCTTCTGGCGCTGGGGGCGGCCTATCATGCGGCAACGAAATGGCCCCAGAAGAGGCCCGGCATATAGACCATCAAGGGAGAGCAATATGAGTGAGACGAAACCTTTTGGCGTGCCTGAAATGCGCAGGGTTACCTTTGCGATGCTGGGTCAGGCGCTGCGACGGGGGCTGGGTGATTTCCGGCGCGCGCCGGTCTGTGGTCTGTTTTTTGCCGGGGTATATGTGCTGGGCGGCTGGGCCATCGCCTTTGTCACGGCGCAGACCGGGACAACCTTCTGGTTGGTGCTGGCGGCGATCGGGTTTCCACTGCTTGGTCCGTTTGCCGCTGTTGGGCTTTACGAGGTGTCGCATCGGCGGGAACTGGGGAAGAAATCGAATTTCCTTGAGATCATCAATGTCGTGACCCATCAAAGCCGACGGCAACTGCCTTCGCTGTGCGCCATTATCATCGTGGTTTTCCTGTTCTGGTTCTTTCTTGGCCACATGATATTCGCCCTGTTTCTTGGGCTTTCGACCATGACCAATATCACCTCGTCCCTGTCGGTGTTCACCACGCCAAACGGCCTTGGCATGCTGGCGGTCGGAAGTGCCGTCGGGGCGCTGTTTGCGTTACTGCTTTACATGATCACTGTGCTGGCGCTGCCTTTGTTGCTGGACCGCGAGGTGGATTTTGTCACGGCGATGATCACGTCGTTCCAGTATGTGCTGGCCAACCCGGTGGTGATGCTGACCTGGGCCGCCTTCATCGCCATGATAACTTTCGCCGCGCTTTTGCCGATGTTTCTTGGCTTGCTGATCGTGCTGCCCATTCTCGGACACGCGACCTGGCATCTTTACCGGCTGATATCAATTGAGGATGCCAGCTGAGCCAACCGGGCATGTTGCAGGCAATCGCTGCCTTGGTGGCGAGGGCGATGCGCTGGTCCAGATAAACGCAAAACGCTTTAGCGAAAAGGATCGCCAATTTGCAGCATCCGGCGGTGAAATGGCATCAATTCGTCCTCGGTCACAATGCCAGAGCTGCGCGCCGCCCGGAAAACACTCGCGCGATCCTGGCCCAGATGTTCATAGACCAGACGTAACGCGCGCGCGCCAGAAGTGCTTTCGCGTATCGTGCGTGTGACATAGCCAACCCAGAAGTTGTTTTCGAGAGAGGCAGCCCGTGCCAGATAGTTGAACGAACAGGTCATCGAGTTGCGTCTTGATACAACCATGGCGATCCCCTCTTCCTGGCGGGTGATATAGCCGCGAAATTCGCGCGCAGCCGCAGTGGCGGTCAGGCCCTGCTGACTCATCGCATCCTTGGCCTCGTAGCCACGGATATAGGCGTGGCCGTCTTTGCGAAACACAAAGACCAGACCAACAAGGAACTGCGTGTTGTTGACAAAGCTGCGCCGCGAAAAGCGATAGATCCCGTCCGGAAACACCTCGTGCGGGAGGTTGTTGACCCCGACTCCAACAAAATCAGAAAGAATTGGGCCATTCAGAATCTGCCCCTGGGGGGCTATCGTGTCGACCGGGTCCAGCAGAATGCGCGCGTCGACAGCAAAGAAATTGCAGATCCGGTCAAGAACGTCAGGTCGTGGGAAACTCTCGCCGGACAAGTAGCGGTTGAACTGCGTCCGGTTGATCCCCAGCTGACGCGACAGTTCGGAAATGGACGGATAGCGTTTGGACAAATGGCGCAAGTTGGCACCAAACATGTCCCGCAATTGGGCCGGAGATCTTGTTGCTTTAGTCATTTTTGCCCCTGCAACGGTGTTTTCGTGATTATTGCAAACCCAAAACGGGCCAAAAACGCGCCGTTTCCGGCATAAAGCACATGACTTGACCCTACTCAGCGTCAGTTCTGACGCCAAACTGGGTCGCCAAGCTAGCGCGCCAGACACAAAATGCAAGTCTCATACGCAGTTTTTGTAGTTTGTGTAAATCTGGAATTGTTCCAAAGTGGCACAATGGGAAAAACGGGACGGAACATGTTTGGCGTAGTACTTTGGAGCGATGAGCAAGAGCAGAAGGCGGTGATCTGGTGCGAGGACCACGGCGATCTGGCCTTTTACCGAAACACCGAAGGTAGTGCCGGGTTTGGGTTTGATGTCGGAGACTGGGTTCAGTTCGACATGACAATGGAGCGCCGCAAACGATTTGCGCATAACGCGCGGCTGGTCTGCGAGGGGGTATCCCAGGGGCTTGCATATGCTCTGCGTAGCCCGCAGATGCCGGATTCAGGCGCTATGTCCAACACACCCGCGCAACCGGACCGCAATTCTGCCCAGATCATTCCATTCGCCTTTCGCCAAACCGGCCATCGCGATAGGGCAGAACGCGCCCGGGTAAGCCGGGCCTGAAGACCGGGCCAGAAGACCGGGCCTGACAGACCGGTCAGTCGCCGCGCAGCAATGCGGCGACACCGGTCCGGGCGATTTCGGCCAGGCCAAGCGGGCGCATAAGATCAGCAAACGCGTCGATTTTGTCCGGTGCGCCAGTGATTTCGAACACAAAGCTCTCCAGGGTGCTGTCGACCACGCTGGCGCGAAAAATGTCGGCCAGACGCAACGCTTCGACTCGTTTGTCGCCGGTCCCGACAACTTTCAGCATCGCCAGTTCGCGTTCAACCGACGCGCCTTCGACGGTCAGGTCATGTACTTCGTAGACCGGAATAAACCGGCCCAGTTGTGCCTTGATCTGTTCGATCACCTGCGGCGTGCCGGTGGTGACGATGGTGATGCGGCTAAGGTGGCCGGTGTGGTCCACTTCAGCCACGGTCAGGCTTTCGATGTTATAGCCGCGCCCGGAAAAAAGCCCAATCACCCGGGCCAGCACGCCGGGTTCGTTTTCGACGAGAATGGCCAGCGTGTGCCGCTCGTCCACATCGGAAAAGGTCGGGCGCAGATTATAGGCGGAATGCTTAGTCGCGCCTTTCTTGATTTCAGGGCTGACATGTTGTCCCTTTCGTTTGTTCTTGGAAAAGCTGTTTTAAGCTTCTGATTACACCAGGACCGCGCCGTCGGATTTGATGGCTGTTGCGGCTTGCTCCTCGCTCAGAAGCATTTCGTTATGCGGTTTGCCCGATGGGATCATCGGCAGGCAGTTTTCGTGCTTTTCCACCACGCAATCAAACACAACCGGCCCATCGTAGTTGATCATCTCGATGATTGCATCGTCCAGGTCATCCGGGTCACTGCAAATGATCCCTTTGGCCCCAAAGGCTTCGGCCAGTTTGACGAAATCCGGCAGCGCCTCGGACCAGGAATGCGAATAGCGCGAGTCATGCAGCATATCCTGCCACTGACGCACCATGCCCAGACGCTCGTTGTTGAGGATGAACTGTTTTACCGGCAGCCGGTACTGCACCGCGGTGCCCAGTTCCTGCATGTTCATCAGCCAGCTGGCATCGCCGGCCACATTGATCACCAGCGCATCGGGATGGGCCATCTGCGCGCCAATCGACGAAGGGAACCCATAGCCCATAGTCCCCAGACCACCCGAGGTCATGAACCGGTTGGGGTCTTCGAACCCCAGAAACTGCGCCGCCCACATTTGGTGCTGCCCCACTTCGGTGCAGATATAACGGTCATGCCCCTTGGTCAGTTCCTGCAAGCGTGACATGGCATATTGCGGCCTGATCACGTTGCTTTTCGGGGCGAAGGCCAGGCAATCAACCTTGCGCCACTCGTCGACCTGCGCCTGCCATTTGGCCAATGCCTGTGCATTGGTCTTGCGTCCGCGCGACTTCCAGACCTTCAGGATATCCTCAAGCACATGCCCGACATCCCCGACAATCGGAATATCCGCCTTGATCACCTTGTTGATCGATGAGGGGTCAATGTCGATATGCGCCTTGGTTGATTTCGGGCTGAATGCCTCGGTCAGCCCGGTGATACGGTCATCGAAACGCGCGCCGACGCAGATCATCAGATCACAGCCGTGCATGGCCAGGTTGGCTTCGTAAAGCCCGTGCATGCCCAGCATGCCCAACCAGTTCTTGCCCGACGCCGGATAGGCACCCAGCCCCATCAGGGTCGACGTAATGGGGATGCCGGTTGCATCCACCAGTTCGCGCAAAAGCTGGCTGGCCGCGGGGCCGGAATTGATCACGCCACCGCCAGTATAGAACACCGGCCGCTCGGCCTTTTCCAGGGCCGCGACCAGTTCGGTGATCTCTTCCATATCGCCCTTGACCTGCGGCTGATACCGCGAGGCCGAAGGTTTTGGGGTCGCGTAAGTGCCCGTGGCGAACTGAACATCCTTGGGAATGTCGACCAGAACCGGGCCGGGACGCCCGGCGGTGGCCACATGAAATGCCTCGTGGATGGTTTGTGACAATAGGTCAGTGTCCTTGACCAGCCAGTTATGCTTGGTGCAGGGGCGGGTGATGCCCACGGTGTCCGCTTCCTGAAACGCGTCCGAGCCGATCATGAAGGTCGGCACCTGCCCGGTCAGCACAACAAGCGGGATCGAATCCAGCAACGCATCTGTCAGGCCGGTGACCGCATTGGTCGCGCCCGGACCGGATGTCACCAGAACCACCCCCGGCTTGCCGGTGGAACGGGCATAGCCTTCGGCGGCATGGACCGCGCCCTGTTCGTGGCGCACCAGAACGTGGCGTATGTCGTTCTGCTGAAAAATCTCGTCATAGATCGGCAGCACAGCGCCACCTGGATATCCGAACACCGTGTCCACGCCCTGATCTCTCAGCGCCTGAACCACCATTCCCGCTCCGGTCATCTCACGTTTCATCTTGTTTGCTCCATCCGCGACAGTATCTTTTTCGGCATAAAAAAAGCCCCCGAGTGTTTCGGAGGCGCATGGGATCGAATATGGATTTTCCGTTACCGGCCCATGCGCTTGGTTCCTACGATTACGACTAGGGTGGTCATTGCCACTAGGCTCCTTGGTTTACTGCAGCGAACTTTATGGGCAGGGATCACGGGCGTCAACAGGCAAATGAGAGAGAATTGTAACCCAGCCGCCCCCGAATTGGGTATTTTATTGCGCAACGTGGGTGCGTGACGAAAGAAACGGGAAAAATAGCGGCAACGCCATCAGGGTCAGACTACGCAGCGCTGCAAATTGCGCGGCCTTCGGGACCATGCTATTGCCACTGCAAATCAGTCACAGGGAATCCATTGTGCCGGAGTTAACCCAGATTACCCCATTTGTGCTGTGCGCCTCGTTGAAACGGCAGATTGCGTTCTATTGCGACACGCTGGGATTCGAGATGCAGTTTCAGGCGGACAACTACGCCTTTCTGCGTCGGGGACAGGCGGGTCTGAGACTGTTGCAATGTCCCGCCAACAAAGATGGGCGGTCGCTTGGCGGCGACCATTCCTTCTATATCGATGTCCGGGATATTGATGCGCTTTATGATGAACTCAGGCCGATGCTGGAAAAACTGCCCGCCAAACGGGTTCGCGGGCCGTTTGATCAGCCCTATGGCCAGCGTGAATTTCATGTCCTGGACGAAGATGGTGCCCTGGTTTTCTTTGGTGAAAGTAACACTTAAAGCCCCACGCCCGTGCCCTGCAAAACCCCATGTTCCAGCGCATAGCGTGTCAGACCGGCAGTGCTGGAAATACCCAGCTTGCGNTTGATGTTCTTGCGGTGTGTCTCGACCGTTCGCACGGATATATCCAGCGTCATGGCCACTTCCTTGTTTGATTTGCCCTGCGCCAGTTGCAACAGGACCGTCTGTTCGCGCCCGGTCAACGCCTCTCGACCGTCGCTTTGCTTGGGTTCAAGCGACCCTTTGGCCCCGGTGCAGAGATACCGCTGACCCTGCATCACCGTATCTATCGCCTGCTTGATTTCGTCCGTGGGCACGTCCTTGAGGATATAGCCCATCGCCCCATGGCTGAGGGCGGTGGAAATATATTCCGGGCTGTCATGCATCGACAGGATCAAAATACGGGTGTCGGGGCTGCGTTCCAGCAGCATTTCGGTGGCGACAAGGCCGCTTAGCCCGGGCATGTTTAGGTCCATCAGGATCACATCCGGGGCCAGATCGGGGGCCAGATCCATCGCTTCCTGCCCGGTGCCAAGGGTGCCCACCACAAGGATGTCGTCATAGGTTTCCAGGATTGACTGGATGCCCTCGGCGACCATTGGGTGATCGTCGACGATCAGAACGCGTATCGGATCGCTCATTCCCCGGCCTCCTGTTTTGCCTGTGCATCGTCGCCGGGTGACAGCATATGACTAAGCGGCAGGCTTGCCTCGATCACCGTGCCACCTTGCGGGCCACGTGTTGACAGGATGCGCAACGTGCCGTCAAGCTGTTCGATCCGCTCCTGCATGTTGCGCAGGCCCAGCCCCAACCCCAACCCCGGCCCCAGCCGGTTCTGTTCATCCGGCAGCCCGTGACCATTGTCGGCAATGCGCATGGTGGCCCCTTTCGCGTGGCCTCTCAGGTCGATGCTGATCCTGCTGGCCCCGGAGTGGCGCTCGATATTGGTCAGGGCCTCTTGCGCGATGCGATAAAGCGCGATCTTGGCCTCCTGATCCAGCCGGTTTCGGAACACCACGGTACTGAATTCGGTGTCGATGCCGGTGCGTTCGCGGAAATCATCCGTCAGCGCCCGGAGCGCCGGCCCCAGTCCCAGATCATCCAGCACGCCGGGGCGCAGATCGCGGCTGATCCGGCGCACTTCGGTGATCGCGCTGCCCAGCGCCTCGATCCCCTTGTCCAGCGACGGAGCCGCGCCAGCCTTGTCGCCGCGCGCCAGACGGCGGCGCGCATTGTCCAGCGCAAAGCGTATCCCGACAAGGATCTGGCTGATGCCGTCATGCAATTCGCGCGCCACCCGGCCGCGTTCCTCTTCCTGGGCGTCGAATACCCTTTGGGTCAGCTTTTTCAGCTTGGCATCGGCAAGGCGGCGTTCGCGGATGTTGATGAACATGCCGGATGTGAACACCAGCAGGAGGGCGGCCAGGGTGATCGCGCCGATATAAAGAAAGGTCCGCTGCACCCGTTTCTCCACTTCGGCGCGCTGTGTCGCGACCGTGGTCAGCACATCGTCGATGAAAATGCCGGTCCCCACGGCCCATTGCCAGTCCTGCAAACCGACCACATATGACACCATCCGCGCGCTTTCCCCGGTCGAGGGTTTGGGCCAGTCATAAGTCAGATAGCCGCCGCCACTGCGGCCCGTCTCGATCATTCTCTGCACCAGCCTTTCGCCGCTTGCGTCAGTGAAATCTATCCAGTTGCGGCCGATCATTTCGGTCCGGCGCGGGCTGACCAGATTATTGCCGTCGTAATCATAGACAAAGAAATAGCCGTCACGGCCATAAAGCATGGCCGACAGGATGCGCGTAACCTCCAGTTTTGCCTGTTTGTCACCTGGCGGGGCGCGGCCATAGATGTTGATGAATGCGGTCCGGGCGATCGACAGGTAATTGCGCAACTCGGCCTTCTTGGCGGCGATCAATTCGTCTTCCAGAAAGGCAATCTCGCTCTTGGCGGCCTGGCGCGACTGGCTGGCCACGAACACAGCTATGGCCACCACCGCCAATACCAGCGGCAAGGTTGCCAGCAAATACAGCTTTTGCCCATAGCTGAGCCCGATCCCGGCCCAGGCCCGCCTTATCAGGCTTTTCATCAGCGAATCCCGTTCCCGCTTGGCGTGGAGTTTCCACGATGGGCCGAACGGCGGGCCGCGTCAAATTCACCCAAATGCCTGAACTGACCGAAAAATTGTCCGAAATGGCAAAAATTCGCGCTCTCTACGTGTTTCTAGGTATTCCACAGCCGATATCCGCTTGCTAGGTTCCCTGCACTCGAAACGATCCGCCCGACGGCAAAGCTGCGGGCACCTTATTCATGGGAGGAATAACTCAATGGATCGACGCTCATTCTTGAGAACAACAGCACTTGGTGGGTCAGCTGCCGCCGCAACCACGCTGGCCGCACCGGCCTATGCGCAGGGTAAACGCACCCTGACAATGGTTACCGCCTGGGGTCGTGGACTGGCCGGCGTGTTTGACGCAGCCGTGCATGTCGCTGATTCAATCGGTGCCATGTCTGACGGCCAACTGACCGTTGACATCAAGGCTGCTGGTGAACTGGTTGGCGCATTCGAAGTATTCGATGCCGTGACCTCCGGACAGGCGGACATGTATCACGCCGCCGACTATTATTTCGTCAACCAGAATCCCGGCTATGCCTATTTCACCGCTGTGCCGTTCGGCATGACGGCGCAGGAGCTGATAAACTGGTATTATCAGGGCGAAGGCCATGCGCTGCATGACGAACTGGGTCAGGTTTTTGGTCTCAAGTCGTTCCTGGGCGGCAACACCGGTGCCCAGTGTGGCGGTTGGTTCGCCAAGGAAATCAACGGACCCGAAGATTTCAACGGTCTCAAGTTCCGGATGCCCGGCCTTGGCGGTCAGGCGCTTGGCAAGATGGGTGCCTCGGTCCAGAACATTCCCGGATCGGAAGTGTACCAGGCGCTGGCCTCGGGCGCGATCGACGGCACCGAGTGGATCGGTCCGTGGGCGGATGAAAAGGCCGGTTTCCAGGAGATAACCAAGTTCTACTACACTGCCGGTTTCCACGAGCCGGGCGCGGGCCTGTCCGTGGCTACCAATCGCGATGTCTATGAGAGCCTGTCACCAGCGCATCAGAAGATCGTCGAAGTTGCCGCAGGTGAATCGCATCAATGGAGCCTGTCACAGTTCCTGAACAACAACGCCTCGGCGTTGCAGCGTCTTCAGGCCGGTGGTGTGAAGCTCATGGAATTCCCCGACTCGGTCTGGGATGCAATGGGCACGGCATCCAAGGAAACTCTTGACGGATATATGGAAGACGAATTGTTTGCCAAGATCCGCAAGAGCGCCGAGACGTCGATGAAGGTATCGTCGGGCTGGCTGACCACATCCGAGGGCACCTATCGCGCCCAGCGCGACCGGATTATCGGCTAAGCCACCGGCGGATCATGATAACCGGCCGGGCCTGACGCAGGAATGTCAGGCCCGGTGGGACCGACAACAACTGAATCGAAGCCGGATAAACCGGCGGTGGGGGGAACGATGCTTGACGGCATTATCTGGTTTTTCCAGCATATAGCGATGTCATTCGTGAATTTCGGTTATGCGGTTACGCATCCGCAATTGTGGCTCGACTGGTCTGACAAACAATCACTCATGCGGTTCGTCTATTACGGCGGCTCGGCCGAGTTTTTCTTTGTCGTGTTCACTGCCTTTCTGGCGCTGACCATCGTCGGGGTTTGGAAGAACTCGGTCATGTGGGGGGCCGTTCGGCTGCTCGAAGGGTTTGCCAACACAGTCGGTCGGACCTTTGCCTGGGCGGGGTTGCTGATGGTGTTGCAACAGATCGTCATCGTGTTCATGCAGCGTATTTTCGCGGTTGCGTCGATTTCGTTCGGGGCCGGGATGCCGCTGTCCATGGATGTATCCTGGTGGGCTGAAGAACTGAAATTCTATAATGCGCTGATTGTCACCCTGTGTGTCACCTACACGTTTGTGCAGGGCGGCCATGTGCGGGTGGACCTGATCTATGCCGGCGTCAAATTTCGCACCAAGCGGGTGATCGACATGTTCGGGTCGCTGGTTTTCATGATGCCGACCGCCACTCTGATCTGGATGTATGGCTGGTTTTTCCTGTGGCGCCACCTGATCGTGCCAAAGCCGTCCGCCTCGGATTCGCTGGACAAGCTGCTGATGAAATCACGCGCCTTGCGTTGGAATGTGGAAACCTTCGGGTTCTCGCCAAACGGGTTCAACGGCTATTTCCTGTTCAAGATCCTGTTGGTTGCCTATGCGGCCATGGTGTTCCTGCACGCGATTGCGTTTTTCTACCGTTCCTATCTGGAATTCGTGGAAGGGTCTGAAAGCGAAGGTAAATATCTCGACAAGGATAGTCTTGGCGAGGGCGAAGAAGCCTATGAAGGCGTTCACTAACTTTAAGGACTTCTAATATGCTCTTCGGTCTTGATGGCGTTGAAATTGGCCTGATTATCGTGTTCGCCTGCCTGTTCGGCGGTATCCTGTCCGGTTTTCCGGTGGCGTTTGCCATTGGCGGTGCCGGCATCATTTCGTTCGGGATCATTGCCGCGCTCGACAGTGCCGGGATACTTGTACATCACGCCATAGATACCGGATCAGACGCCTATAACGCGCTGATCGGCTCGGGGCTGCACCCGAACACGATATCTGTGTTCAGATACCCCGACCTGCCATTGCTGGCCGAACCGGTGTTCGTCAATGGCTGGGAAACGGCCATGACCCGCAATGTGTCCTTTATCGTCAACCGCATGAACGAACGGGTGCTGGCGGGGCAGTCGATTGAAACCCTGCTGGCGGTGATCATGTTCGTGATGATGGGCATCACGCTGGAGCGTTCGAAGATTGCTGATGACCTGCTGACGACGATGGCGCGCCTGTTCGGGCCGCTGCCCGGCGGTCTGGCGGTGTCTATTGTGGTTGTCGGCGCGTTTCTGGCCGCCTCGACCGGCATTGTCGGGGCCACGGTGGTGACCATGGGCCTGCTGGCCCTGCCGACCATGCTGCGAAATAACTACTCGCCGGAACTGGCCACCGGGGTGATTGCCGCCAGCGGCACGTTGGGTCAGATCATTCCGCCGTCAATTGTCATCGTCCTGCTGGGCACGCTGGCGGGCGACCTTTATTCCACGGCGCAAGAAGAGCGGGCCAATTCGGTTGGCTGTACCGACGCGCTGACATATCTGGGTGAACCGGCGGTAATCTCGGTCGGGACATTGTTTCAGGCGGCTTTGCTGCCAGGTATCCTGCTGGCGCTGCTTTATGCGCTTTATGCCTTTGGTTTCGCGCTGCTCAATCCTTCAAAGGCCCCCGCAGTGCAAATGGGGCAATCCAATAACGAGCCGATCACCCGTGGCGAAGGGCTGACCTGGTTCCTGTTCGTGCCGGTTGCCCTGATCGCAGGGGCGGTCCTGCTGGGCAACCTCAACGTTGTCGGTTCGCAGGATGTGACGGTCTCAAGCTATTCGGACACCTCGGAAGGGGCGGCGCTGCGCACCAAAGTGTCCGAGCAATGCAAGGGCGCGATGATCGACCTGCACGGCCAGTTGGCCTGGGACGAAGCCGTGGCCGAACAGGCGAAGATCGACGCCGGCGGCGGGGCTGCCAAGAGTGTCAAGCTGACGGATGAAGAACTGTCCGCAGCCCGTCTGGCCAAAATCGGCGCGGCGGCACCGATTGGCACGGGCATCGCCATCCTGATGGTGATGATGGGGCTGACCCTGGCCATGGCGCGGGGCATTTCGCCGTCGAGTGATTCAAAACCACTGATCCTCGGGGCCATCGGGGTTATACTGGTGGCGCTGGGCGATGTGCTTTTGGTCTCGCCGACGACATCGCCGGGGACCATGGTTGTGCTGCTGGCGCTACCGTTCGCTCTGGCGCTTTGGGGCTGCCGCGAGGCGGTGGCCCGGTTGGCCAGGAACGAACTGATCGCTGTGGTGTTTCCACCGCTGGTGCTGATCGTCGCGGTTCTGGGGTCGATCCTGGGTGGTATCACCAACCCGACACCGGCGGCGGCGCTTGGGGCAGGCGGGGCGATCATGCTGGCCGCCTATCGCAAGTTGCGCGATCTGGGCGGGTCGGGCAAGGTCATTGTTCTGTCGTCTCTGGCCATCACGATCTGTATCCTTATCGGGGTCAATTTTGATCTGAGAGTGAATCAGAAAAGCGTCTCGTTCGAGAACTGGCTGGCGTTTATTGTTGCGTATGGTGCGTATCTTTATGCGTTGTTCGGTTTGCTGTTTGGCTGTTGGGTGTTGTTCACCAACGGTGTTCTGACGCCTGTGGTGCGCGAGACGGCCAAGGTCACGTCGATGGTGTTCACCATCCTGATCGGATCGCAATTGCTGAACCTGGTGGTGATCTCGTTTGGCGGCGAGCATTACATCCAGCAATTCCTGAAATCCTTCGACAACGAGCTGACGGTGTTCCTGATCGTCATGCTGGTGCTGTTCATCCTGGGCTTTGTGCTGGATTTCCTTGAGATCATCTACATTGTAATCCCGATTGTCGGCCCGGTTATCTATGGCGGGTCGTTTGATCCCAAATGGGTAACGATCATGATCGCGGTGAACCTGCAAACCTCGTTCCTGACGCCGCCGTTTGGCTTTGCGCTGTTCTATTTGCGCGGCGTGGCCCCCAAAGAGGTGACAACCGCGCATATCTATCGCGGAGTGGTGCCGTTTGTGTTGATCCAGGTGGGGGGGCTGATGCTGCTTTGGTTCTTCCCGGTGATCGTGACGATTGTACCGGCGCTTATCCCGAACTAAGGCAAATTCAATGGCAGGCGGCAGTCTGACGTGCAAAGGCCCCGCGCGCAGGGGGGGCCAGTGTTCAGGCGCGTTTGTTCAGGCGCGTTTTGTCGGGTGGCGGTCGGGCAATTGGATATTGGCGACCTGTTCGGCAATCGGGTCATTTGACAGCGGGTGCGTGTCGGGCCGGAACGTGGTGGGATCGTTCAACGCTTGCCATTCGCCCCCCGAATAAACCTCAAGCCCCGAGAACTTGGCCTTGTAGCCCATCTTGGCGCTGCCCGGCACCCAATAGCCCAGATAGACATAGGGCAGATTGACCTCGCGGGCGATTTCGATGTGGTCAAGGATCATGTAAGTGCCCAGCGAACTTGCCCGCCTTTCGGGGTCAAAGAAGGAATAGACCATACTCAGCCCGTCTTTCAGAACATCCGTCAGGCTGACCGCGATCAGTTCCTTTTGCCCGGGATCCATATATTCGATCACCCGGCTGCGGACCGGCGTTTCCTCGATCATTGCGGAAAATTCGAACACATCCATATCCGCCATGCCGCCGTCCGCATGCCGAGCATCCAGATAGGTGCGGAACAGTTCGTATTGTTCCTCGGATGCCCAGGGAGAGGTGGCCTGTCGGGCAACACCCCGGTTCTGTTTTATGGTGCGTTTCTGGCTTTTGGTCGGTTGGAACGCGGCCACGTTTATCCGCGCGGACAGACAGGCCGCGCAATCGGTGCAGGACGGCCGGTAAAGGACATTCTGCGAGCGGCGAAACCCCTGGCGGGACAGGTTGTCATTCAGCTTTGCCGCACTGTCACCCTGCAACGCCGTGAACAGCTTGCGCTCCATCTTGTCCGCAAGATAGGGGCAGGGCTGAGGGGCTGTCACATAAAACTGCGGTGCGATGGGCAGCGAATGGCGCATGTCGGTTCCGTGGTTGTCCAGTCGCAATGATAGCAACCGTTTTCCGGGCCGCCAAGGGGCTTCTGGCGGCGCGGCCAAACACCTCACCCCCTCCGCCGGGCGGCAGGAGTGTTGCGCAAGCCCTTTAAGTGATTTGGCAAGTTGATCCATCAAGAAAAGGCCGGCGGTTCGAACCGTCAGATTCGCAGCACTAATATGCAGCCCGTCGGTTCAGCGCCACCGTCCCCAAAAACATGTCCGTCAACCCCTGACCCCGTGCCCCGGTCAGCATCATCACCACTGAAATCACCTGAAGGATCGGGAACGCAAAGCTGATCGTATAGCCAATGGTATGCGCCAAAGCCAGCGACAGGTCGAACCTTGCCCCCTGCGCATCACGCAGCTCAACCCCGGCAAATCGCATGCCCCACGTGGCCGAGCCATTGGCCAGTGTCACGACACGATAGGCAAAGCCAAGAACCATCAGCATGGCCGGCCAGAAGAACACGCCCATAAACGCGGTCAGCGGCAAGGCCAGCACGCAGAGAAACACAATCAGCACCAGGTCGATCAGCCAGGCAATCAGCCGTTTACCCGGCACTGACTGGTAAAAATGCGATTGATTGAAAGGGTCGGGCAGGTTGGACATTGGCGTGGCCTTTCTTGAATAAAGTGATGCCCCCCGAAGCAAGTCCGGGGCGCATCAAGTCGATCAGCCGGGCAATATGTCAGGCAGCTTCGTCTTCATCGTCCGGGGTCGTTGCCGCTTTGGCACGTTCGTCCATGAAGGCGTCAAATTCGACCTTGTCCTTGGATTCCCTCAAGCGGGTCAGGAAGGCCTCGAAATCATGCTGTTCACGCTCCAGCCGGGCCAGTGTATCGCTTTTATAGGCGTCAAAAGCGCTGTTGCCGGTATCGGACATGGATGTCCTGCGGTGACGGCTTCTGGAAGTGCGGTGGCGGCAGGATGAGTTGAACATGCGTTTGCTCCAGATCATGTAAAACAGAAGGGCGAGGCCAACGGGCCAGAAGAACACAAAGCCAAGGACCATGGCGACGATCCAGGCAGCTTTGCCTTTGTCGTCAAGCCAAGCTTCGCCGCGGGAAAACCAGCCCGGATTGGACGTGGCTGGGACAGGGTCGGTCATCAAGGTCATTGTCAGATCTCTCCAGTTCGGGTTGCAATGTAAATGTCTTTCACATTACTAGAGATCGGGCTTCTGCCGTTTCTTTTCAAGAGGCAATGTAAATCTTTTTTACATTTCTTGAACATGCCGCGCACCGCGCCGGTTTTTTGGGGCAACACTGGCGTGGAATCGTGGTGTGGAACGGGGGGCGAGGCCCATTGGGGTGGCCGGATATTCGGCAAAGGATCCCGCCAGGGCCTTTCCTGTTATGCTTCGCGAGGATTGGTGGCCGAAAGGGATTGCATCACTGTGGCGGCGATTTCAAATGATCGCAGCCTTGCGGCGTGGTCATGGATCTGCCCGTTGAAAATGATCTCGTCCGGCGCGTAACGGGCAATCAACTGTTCGACCCCTTGTGATACCATGTCGGCGGTGCCCTGAACCGAACAGCTAAGCGCCTGATTCACCATTTCGATCATCGCCGGGTCAAGATGGGCGGTTATGTCATCGACGGGGCGGGGCAAGGGGCCGGGCCTGCCGGTGCGCAATTGCGCAAAGCCTTGCTGCATCGAGGTTTTCAGATAGGTTCCTGTGTCCGCCTCATCGGCTGCAAAGACATTCACTGCAAGCATGAAATAGGGTTTCTGCAAAAACGCGGATGGTTGAAACCGGTGCCGGTAAAGTGCGACCGCCTCATCAAGTGCTGCCGGGGCAAAATGCGATGCAAACGCGTAAGGCAACCCAAGATGCGCGGCCAGNTGCGCCCCGTAAAGGCTGGAGCCCAACATCCAGACCGGAATATTTGTGCCNTGCCCGGGGATCGCCCGCACCGGCTGATCCGGCGATGCCTCACCAAGAAGGCCCATCAGTTCGACAACATCCTGCGGGAATGTGTCGATCTGCTCCATTCCGCGCCGCAGCGCGCGGGCCGTGCCCATATCGGTTCCCGGTGCGCGTCCAAGACCCAGATCAATCCGGTCGGGGTACAGCGTTGCCAGGGTGCCAAATTGTTCGGCAATGACCAGAGGCGCGTGGTTGGGCAACATGACGCCACCCGACCCGACGCGAATCGTCGACGTACCGGCTGCGACATAACCGATGACGACAGAGGTGGCCGCGCTGGCAATGCCCGGCATGTTGTGATGTTCCGCCAGCCAATAGCGCCGATACCCCCAGCTTTCGGTGTGTTGCGCCAGATCCAGCGTATTGCGCAAAGAGTCCGCAGGCGAACCGCCCTCGACAATTGGCGAAAGATCCAGCACGGAATAGCTTGTCATATTTGGGTCCAATTATGTGTGAATGCGGCGCGGCGCATAATTCTGGTTCAGCCTAAAGTGAATTCAAATGAACGCAACACGCTTGTCTTATGACATTCCCGGCTCCTGTGCGATGAAGGAGCCACATCACGCCACGCCATTTATGGCGAACCGGCGCGGACCCGCCAGAATACGGCCTCGAAAAACAGCCGATTGTCGCCAGCGGTCACGCCGCTATCCGATGGTTTGGCAGGTAACAACGGCGCAAGGCGCACCCAAACCAGATCACCCAACACCAATCGCTTCTCGTCCATCACCAATTCCCTGTTGGGAGTTTGAATCTGAAATCAAACCAAAGATTATCTTCCATGATCTATATTGCTGCCGCGATCACAAACGCTCGGTGAATCTTAACAAGCCCTGGCAGGCTAAATCAGACAGGCTTCCGCGTCCGCTTCGGACGGTGCGTCGATGCGTCTGTGGCGTGACGCAAAGCCAATGTCGGACATGGCGCGCTGGTCTTATTGGCACGGGCCTTATTCGCACGGGCCTTATTCACACTGGCCTTATTCACACTGGCCTTATTCAAAGGGTTGCCCGCAGGTTAGCCGCCTCAACCAGTGTGCGATAGCGCAGTATTCCGGCGGGCCATCGGGACGCCAGTCGGTCTGGGCCGCCAGCCAGTTTTGGCAGGCCTCGTGACAAGCCCCGGCGCGGCAATGGGCGACCATTGTGGCATAGTCTTCCGGGCTGAGCCGCCCTTCGGCCATCGCATCGGACGGGCTTACGCCAACCACCCGCGCCACGGACCGGGTCAGCCAGAAATGGCGGTCCAGGC